>ERZ1026800.549-NODE-549-length-31193-cov-7.030033_pt1 | contig 31193 bp, 29 predicted proteins | sample MGYA00520873_ERZ1026800 | MGnify/ENA primary metagenome ERZ1026800 (study PRJEB33270, sample SAMEA104284475) | anaerobic digester metagenome | biome: Anaerobic digester microbiome; feature: mesophilic sludge digester; material: Anaerobic digester biomass | place...
ACCGTTTGTTTATGCTAGAAACCCTCGATTTTAATAAAAAGAAATTTGTGAAAACGGCGCGCAAAGCCTGTTGCACGAGTTTAAGGAAGGCAGGTTCAGAGATATGAATTTTGGTGGAATTTATCCAGAATATTCAATGCGCGAGGCACGCTTTGTCGTCGTGCCGGTTCCTTATGATCTGACCTCCACCTACCAGCCGGGCAGCCGCCGGGGACCGGCGGCAATCATCGAGGCGTCCGGTAATATGGAACTCTACGACGAGGAGCTGAAAAAAGAAACATATCTGGCCGGTATTCACACAACATCTCCGGTGGAGGCGGATGCCCGCGGTCCAAAGCAGACCATTACCGCCGTCCGGAAAAAAATAAGCCGTATCGTCGCTCAGAATAAAATTCCGGTGATGTTGGGCGGCGAGCACAGTATCACTCTTGGTGCGGTGCAGGCGGTTGCGGAAAAATATCCGCAACTGACCGTATTGCAGCTAGATGCTCATGCCGATCTGCGCGACTCGTATCAGGGATCTCCCTTCAGCCATGCCTGCGTTGCCAGGCGGATAGCTGAATTTTGCACACTGGTGCAAGCGGGCATCCGCAGCATGAGCGTGGAGGAAGGAGAATTTCTCCCGACGAGCCGGGTAAAGTCATATGGGGCGGATTATATCTTCGACCACCCCGACTGGGTGGAAGAAATTTGCCAAGATCTCGGAGGAGATCTGTACATCACGATTGACTTGGATGTATTTGACCCTTCAGTTATGCCCGCCACAGGAACGCCTGAGCCGGGCGGACTGTACTGGCGCGATGTATTGAAGTTGCTCAAAACGGCAGCCGGACGCTGTAATGTGCGCGGCTTTGATGTGGTGGAGCTGGCGCCACTGCCGGGAATGGTCGCCCCGGATTTTATGGCGGCCAAACTGATCTATCGTTTGATGGGTTATATAACAAAATAAGCGCTTGACGGAGATGAAAAATTGAATCCAAATGTTCCAAAAAAAATATTTTTGACCAAGGGTGTCGGCACGCACAAGGAAGAGCTGCATTCGTTTGAACTGGCTCTGCGTGACGCCGGTATCGAAAAATGCAACCTCGTTCAGGTATCCAGTATCTTTCCGCCGGCCTGTAAATTAATTTCCAGGACGCAGGGACTGAAAGAGTTACAGACAGGAGCCATCACATATTGTGTGATGAGCCGATGTTGCAGCAACGAACCGCGCCGCCTGCTGGCTTCGTCGGTCGGACTGGCCATTCCCGCTGATAAAAAAGCCTATGGCTATATCAGTGAGCACCATGCTTTTGGCAGGACGGAAAAGGAAACCGGTGATTACTCGGAAGACCTGGCTGCCGCCATGCTCGCCTCCACGCTCGGCATTGATTTCGATATCGATGAAAGCTGGGATGAAAAGAAGGAAATATTCAAAATCAGCGGGAAGATCGTTACTACCCGCAACATCACCCAGTCGACCATTGTCAAAAACAACTGGTATACAACCGTCGTTGCTGCCGCCGTTTTTATTTTCTAGCCGCCCGACGCGTTTTACCAAATAACTCCTTGACAAACACTCATGGTGGTGGTTTAAGACCCATCTGTCTTGATGCACATATATCGCGGGGTGGAGCAGTTTGGTAGCTCGTTGGGCTCATAACCCAAAGGTCAGAGGTTCAAATCCTCTCCCCGCTACCAAATATTTTCAGGGGCCGGATTTATATTCGGCCCCTTTTTCAGAAAATACGTTGCTAAATTGTTTTCAGTAAATGCGCCTGTTTTTTTGTAAAAACAGACGTGTTTTTAAGACGCAATAAGATACAGATATACCATCCGGGAAATTAAAATTCCCAAACCCCCATGATGGGCTGTTCATCTTTGTAGTGGTTGAATTCACCTATGTATCTGTAGGAGGTGAATCGCCAAGGAGCTTCAACCAGATATTGTGCCGCCGGTTCATCCACGCCAATGATAAAAGCAGGAATACATATGGCTAAGTAGACCGCGGTGGAGATTATTGAGCCGACCGCGCAGGGAGGCCTAACAAGAAAGACGTCAACGACTTTTATTCCGACCGATGGCTCAGTCGATGCTTCCGTCGGAGTTGTTGCCGGAGAGTATTGTGTTTCTGCCCGGACCATAATTGGACAGGAAAAGTTAAATGTAATCATGAACATCAGGATTACGAATAATGTTTTTTTCATCGCTAATCCTCCTTTAAGTTTTTCCCCTTTAGTTTAAATCATACTTTTTCTGCTCGTCAATACTGTTCAATGGAGTTATTTATGGGACGTGTTTCGCCGATAATGTGTTGACGGATTCATAAATTGATGTGTGAATTATTTTTATTATAGAGATGGAAGGCCTTGAAAGTATTTTCAATGCCTTCCATTCACTCTTTTATTTTACTCTGAACCATTTTTGGCTTCTTCCGAGCGTGGGAATGCCAAGAAATCCTCTTAACGTTAGAACATCTCCCTTGACCCATATTTTGCATTTGTAGGTTTTACCCTGATCCGGATCCATGACCGAGCCGCCAGCGTATTCTTCTCCGAGTTCTCCGTCAGTTTTTCCGGTTTTTTTCATGTCCTTAATGATTATCATGCCCACCACGGGTTTGTTCTTTAACTCTCCCGCGCATTTTTCACATAGGGTATCTTGCGGTTTTAAAAGCAGCTTGGATACTTTTCCGAAATATGCCCCGTCTTTTTCAAAGATTTCAACGTAGGATTTAGCTTTGCCCTTATCCGCACCTTCATCGGAAACGGTTTTCCATATTCCGATAATTTCGTTTTGAGCGCTGGCGATTCCGCCTAACGTCAAAACGGAAAATAAGCAAATGGCAACAATCGCAATAATCTTTTTTATCATATCTAATCCTCCTGCTTTTAAATATGGTTCTTGATCATTTACCCTTACCTCAGTTCGGAAGAACATGGTAGTTTTTAATCATTAAACCAGACGATAAGTCAAGCAATTTGAACGAATTGGCGCTTCTGATTGCCGCAGGTTCAAGAGAGTTGGTTTTGCACTAAAATCAATTAGATATATATACAATCGGGCCGAATGGAATAGTAGCGGGTGAAGGAAAAGCGCAACTTCATGAGGCAAAAAACGGGATTTTAATAGTAATCATACTTTGATGGATTCCTGATTCAACTTTTGACTGCTCATCCACAGATTGAGAGCATGATGCGCTGTTTCTACGTAAATTCGTTTTTTGTCTTTTTTGTTGGTTTTATTTTCCTGATGTTTTTCCAACAGACCAAAATTTATATTCATGGGTTGAAAAGACATGCTCGGCTTGCAGGTTATGTAATGAATCAGTGCTCCGAGGGCGGTGGCTTCAGGCGGCGGTTCCAATTTCCTGCCTTCTTTTATGAAAGCCGCATTTAAACCGGCTAAGAGTCCCATGGCCGCCGATTCGAGATATCCTTCCACGCCGGTGATTTGCCCGGCGAAAAAAACATTTGGTTTCGTTTTTAGTTGCAGTGATTTTTGCAGAAGGGAAGGGGAATCAATATAGGTATTGCGGTGAATACTGCCGTAGCGCGCAAAATGCGCGTTTTCCAAACCGGGAATGAGGCGAAAAATTCGTTTCTGTTCCGGCCAGGTAAGTTTTGTTTGAAATCCCACCATGTTAAAAAGAGTGGCTGCATAATTTTCACGGCGCAGCTGAACAACTGCATATGGCGTTTTGCCGGTTGCCGGATTGGGCAGACCGACAGGTTTCATCGGGCCGAAAGCCAGCGTATTTTTGCCGCGCGCCGCCGATATTTCTATCGGCAGACAGCCTTCGAAGTGACGGATTTCTTCAAACGGCTTAAGCGCCATTTTTTCTCCGGCAAGTAATTCTCTGCGGAAAATTTTGTATTCTTCTTCGGACAGCGGGCAATTAAGATAATCCGGTGTTCCTTTATCATAGCGCGAAGCCCAGTAAACTTTTTTCCTGTCGATGGAATTCGCTTCTACAATCGGCGCGATGGCGTCATAAAAGTATAAGTAGGAACTGCCGAGTAATTCGGTTATTTGATTGGCCAAAGCATCAGAGGTAAGAGGGCCGGTAGCGATAATGGTCAGGAATCCTTCAGGGATATTGGCGCATTCCTTTCTGATCAAAATAAAATTTTTTTCGGCGCAGAGTTTTTTTTCCACGTTTTGTGAAAAAGTTACGCGGTCAACGGCAAGCGCACTACCTGCGCTTACAGCTGCGGCATCCGCAGCGCACATGATCAAAGAATTGAGAGATCTCATTTCGTTTTTCAGCAAACCCGGAGCGCTATCCGGACTGTTGGACTTTAAAGAATTGCTGCAGACCAGTTCGGCGAGAGATTCCATTTTATGGGCGGGAGAAAATTTTTGCGGCTTCATTTCATAGAGGCACACACTGTGGCCGCGTCTTAAAAGCTGCCAGGCCGCTTCGCATCCGGCCAGGCCGCCGCCGATAATAATGACTTGGGCAGATTTCATTCCGCTGATTTATTTTTAGGGAGTTTTTTGATGTTTTTGCATTCCGGGTAGCCGGTGCATCCGAGGAACTGACCGTAGCGTCCGCGTTTGACGGCCATCGGTTTGCCGCACAACGCACAAACCTCGTTCGTGATGACGGTTTCCTGCGGCGTTATTTTGCCGTCTTTGCTTATTTTTTTGATGTTTTTACATTCCGGGTAGCCGGTGCAGCCGAGGAACTGGCCGTAGCGTCCGCGTTTGACGGCCATTGGCTTGCCGCACAATTCACAGACCTCGTTCGTTGTCGGTGTTTCCTGCGCGACGATGTCGCCGTTTTCGTCTTTGGCTATATTCATGGTGTTCTTGCATTCCGGATAGCCCGAACAGGCCAGAAACTGCCCGAAACGCCCTTCCTTGACTACCATGTCCTTGCCGCATTTGTTGCATTGAATATCGGTTGTGTGGTTCTTCACGTGTTGAACTTTGCCGTTTTCATCATGGGTGAAATTCATAGTGTTTTTGCATTGGGGATAATTGGAACAGCATAAAAACCGTCCATTTTTTCCCCATCTGATTACCATGGGTGAATTGCATTTCTCACAGATCAGATCCGTGGGGGTTTCTTCACGTTTGATGTCCCTCATTTCGTTCTTTGCCTTTTCCAGTTCCTGTGTGAACGGATGATAAAATTTGGTGAGCGTCTCCACGCGCTTGCTCTTGCCTTCTTCAATCAGGTCCAGTTTGTTTTCCATGTCCGCCGTAAAAGCCACATCGAGTACGGAAGGGAAGCTTTTTACCAATAGTTCGGTGACAATGATTCCCAGTTCAGTAGGGAAGAATCTCCCCTTTTCCAGCCGTACGTATTCACGCTCCTGAATCGTGGAAAGAATCGCGGCATAGGTGCTGGGGCGGCCGATGCCTTTTTCCTCCAGTTCGCGCACCAGCGAGGCTTCCGAAAAACGGGGCGGCGGCTGGGTAAATTTTTGCTGCGTCTCCAGTTTAAGCAGTTTTAACTCTTCTTTTTCCTTTACCTCCGGAAGCAGTTTATTCATCCCGTTTTCTTCTTCTTTTTCCTCTTTGCCTTCTGTGTAAACAATCGTGAAACCGGCGAATTTCATAACCTGTCCCTGTGCGCGGAAAATGCAATGTTCGCCGGCGATATCAATGGTGGTTTGGTCGAAGAGGGCCGGATTCATCTGGCTGGCAACAAAACGGTTCCAAATAAGTTGATAGAGCTTGAATTCATCATTCGTCAAATATTCTTTGATGCCCTGCGGCTTGTAGGAAATACTTGAGGGTCTGATAGCTTCATGGGCATCCTGCGCCTTTTGCGCGTTTTTATAATACAGAGGTTTGGGCGGCAGGTATTCGGCGGAATAATTTTCCCTGATATAGTTGCGCACGGCGGCCATTGCTTCGTCGGCAATCCGGTAAGAGTCGGTACGCATATATGTGATCAGGCCGACGGAGCCTTCTTTGCCCAACTCAATGCCTTCGTAGAGTTTTTGGGCGATACGCATGGTTTTCTTGGCGGAAAATCTCAAAGAGCGTGACGCCTCCTGCTGCAATTTGCTGGTGGTAAAAGGAGGCAGCGCCGAACGCTTCAGTTCCTTTTTTTCCAGCTTTTTAACGACAAAAGCCGCTTTTTTTAGCGTATCGGCCAGTTGTGAGGCCTGTTCCCCGTTAACGATTTTCGCCTTTTTGCCGTCGATTTTGATGAGTTTTGCTTCAAAGACCGGAGGATTGCTTCCTTCAAATTGCGCCAGCAGGTTCCAGTATTCTTCTGGGATGAAGCCGTTTATTTCTTTTTCTCTCTCGCAAATCAGCCGCACCGCGACGGATTGCACACGGCCGGCGCTCAATCCTCTTTTTACTTTGTCCCATAAAATGGGGCTTATCTGATAACCGACGAGACGATCCAAAATACGGCGGGTTTGCTGCGCTTCGTATTTATCGAAGTCCAGCCCCCGCGGTTTTTCCAGAGCTTCCAGAACTGTTTTTTTAGTAAGGTCGTTGAACAGGACGCGATAGATAGTTTTACTCTTGTCTTTTACCACTTCAGCAATGTGCCAGGCAATTGCTTCCCCTTCACGGTCAGGGTCGGGAGCGAGATAAATGCGTTCTGCTTTTTGGGCCGCTTTTTTCAGTTCATCAATTGTTTTTTTCTTTGTTTCAATTACTTTATAAGTCGGTTCGAAATCTTTTTCCAAATCAATGCCCAGCTTGCTTTTAGGTAAATCCTTGATGTGCCCCATGGAAGCAATGACATTAAAGTCGGAACCGAGAAACTTTTTTATTGTTTTAACTTTGGTGGGAGATTCCACCACGATTAGTGAATTTGCCATACCCATCCTTTACATATTGCCGCACCCTATAAATGACAGTTTTCAATTTGTAAAGATAAATTATTATCTTCGGGAAAATAGTTTTCCGTGATGCTGAGTTATTAAATCTTTTAATTCCAAAGACATCAGGGTGCCCAAAACATCCGCAGGCGGCGCGCCCGTGGCGGTGATAATATCATCAACGTGGATATTTTTTTCGGAAATTAAGTCAAAAATCTGTTTTTCCGCCGCAGTAAGATCGGGTTGCCTTTCCGTCTGCCGGTTATTGTTTGCGGAGCTTGCCGGAGATTTGAGATTTTTCATTTTTCCCAGCTGGGGAATAATTTCTTCCAGTATATCTTCGGCGTTTTCAATCAATTTTGCCCCTTCCTTAATCAGCTTGTTCGTTCCGCGCGAAGTAGGAATTTCCACGCTTCCGGGTACGGCAAAAACTTCCCTGCCCTGTTCCGCCGCCAGCCTAGCGGTAATCAAAGAGCCGCTTTTTTCTCCCGCTTCCACGACTAAAACACCATAAGACATGCCGCTGATGATGCGGTTGCGCGAAGGGAAATTTGCCGCAAGAGGAGGTGTGCCGGGAGGAAATTCCGAGATGACGGCGCCGTTTTCCTTGATTTCAGCGAATAATTTTACGTTTTCCGGCGGATAAATGACATCCAAACCGCTTCCCAGTACGGCGATAGTGCGGCCGTGGGCCGATAGCGCGCCGCGATGCGCTGAGGTGTCTATGCCGCGCGCCATGCCGCTCACTACTGTTATGCCTTTTTGCGCCAGCTCTCGGCTTATTCTTTCTGTCGTGTATTTCCCGTAGGTGCTGGCCGTTCTGGAGCCTACTACGGCCAAGTCAATTTCGTCTTTTTCCAGCTCTCCGTGCACATACAGAAAAGCCGGCCGGTCATAAATATTGGCCAGAAGTGCCGGATAGCACTTATCCCGAAAGGTAATAATATTTATGCTTAATTTATTGAGTTTGTCCAGTTGATGTCGTGCTTTATCCCATTCTTTATAACCGGCGATGCGTGTCGCGCTTTTTTTGCTGATTCCGTCAATTCGCGAAAGTTCTTTCGGAGAAGCGTGAAAAACAGATTCGATGGAATCGAATTTTTCCAGCAAGGAAAATATCGAAGCGTTGCCGATTCCCGGAATGGATTTTAAAGCTATCCAGTATATTAGATTATCGTAAGTCATGGATGATTTTTAATTTAAAAGCCCTGATTTCCGGGCTTCGTTGCTCTTGTGTTGTGGTTTTTGAAAACGAGGGTAAATTACATCTTGTTTGCGCGGCATGTCAAGTGATTTGAGAACAGTGTTTCCTTATAGGCCAATTATTACAGGACGATAAAAAATATCGGAACGAAAAAATCTACCCTTTTGTTTTAAAGCCCAAATAGGTCTGCCGCGTGGATGTTCAAAATGGGTTGCGTAAAACGCGTCTTTGAGTTAAAAACTTAAACGGTCTTTTTGCAGGAGTAATTATGTTGCGGGCAGAAAAAAAAATAATTTTTGTTTTAGTCGCGCTGAGTGCTTTTTTGTTTTGCGTGAAGGCGAGTAATGCGGAAGAAAGTTTGCCGCCCGTGTTATCCATATCGCCGCGGGAGATGAATTTGGGCTCAATCGCTTCCGGAGAAGCAGCCTTTGGATTGTTCACTTTGAAAAATATGGGTTCGGGAAATTTAAGCTGGTCTGTAAAATGTCCGGAGGGTTGGAGGCCGCCGGCGGGAACAGACACGAGTACTTCCCTGCGGAAGAAAACCGATTATTTGCGGGTGGAAATTCTTTCGTTCCCTCTCAACGAACAGTTGGCAGAAGCGCAGCACTCTGTGGAAATGAAACTTGAAACCGAAGATCAAACCTTAATCTGCCGGAAAAAATTGTCCGAAGGTGCGCATAAAGAAGCAATCAAAATAACCTCAGAGGGAGGAAATCGGACTATTTTTGTCACTTTTTTCCTTTCCTCCGTTCAGGAAGAAGCTTTACTGAATTTAAATCCGACAAAGCTCGATATGGGAAGTGTATTGCCCGGAAGGACCGCTTCCAGAAGAGTAACGCTGACGAACAAGGGAAAGGAAATGTTGAATTGGTCGGTGGCCGTGGAGAAATCCAAGCGTGATGAAAATACGGCTGAATTCAAGAAGGGCAGGTACATATCTTTCCTCAGCGATGAAATAACTGAGGAAGGCGCGTATGCGGTTCCTGCTCACCTGAAAGAAATGATGGAACTGGCGGGCAGATGGACGGATAATGAAGGATACCCTTCGGGCGCCGAAGGCGAAAATACAATGACACTGCGTTTCAGCGGAACAGGAATTGTTCTGTATCTTTTAACCTGTCCCGACGCAGACAGCGTTGGTCTTTATTTGGATGAACGGCCTGTTACTGTCGGGAACTGTTCTGAGGTAATTGAAAAGCGCAATGGGGAATTGCCGGTTGCCGCAGGTCTTGCCGATGCTGCTCATGTGTTGACCATCGTCAGCAAAGACAGTCGGGTAATATTTGAAGGCGTCAAAATAATGGGGAAAAAAATAAGCCGTGCGCCGGCGGGCAGCATTGTCATTATACCCACGGCGGGAACAACGCTGACGCAGACCAATTACCTTCAAGTTACTTTTGCCGGCGGAGAACTTGCGCCCGGTTATTATGGCGGCAATATCGTATTTACGGCCAACAACAAACAAACGATTGTCGAGCTTTTTGCCGAGGTATTGCCGGATAATATTACCAAACTTACTGACATTTATCGTTTTTCCAGCGCCGATGATTATCTGTATACGGCAAAGCCTCAGGAAGATGTGGCCAAATTGGGAAGGGGCAATTATAAAAAAGAAGGAATCGCTTTTCGTCTCTATGCGCCGGAGACGCCCGGAACAACCCCTTTTTATAGATGGTATAACACCTGGAAACGCGCCCACTTCTATCATCATGAACAAAGCGGAGGCGGAAAGAACCTTCAGGGATACGTATTTGAAGGAGCTATCGGCAATATCGCGACATCAAAGCTCACGAACAGCAAAGAACTGTATCGCTGGTATAATCCTTCCAGCGGCCGTTATTTTTATACGACGGATACGCGCGCGGCAAATATCAAGAAAAGGGGATATCGTTTCGAAGGTATCGCCGGCTATGTTAAATAAAAGACATTTTCAGCGATTAATCTTGACAAATTAAAGGGGAGAAGTTATTAGGCTAAGTCTTTTTTATGGTCGGGTTTTAATGTTCGCGCCTGTAGCTCAGCTGGATAGAGCAACGGACTTCTAATCCGTGGGTCGAGAGTTCGAATCCCTCCAGGCGCACCAGGATAAAAGTGGTGGGTGTAGCTCAATTGGTCAGAGTGCCGGGTTGTGGCCCCGGAGGTTGAGGGTTCAAGTCCCTTCACTCACCCCATTTTTAGGATTGGAAACTACGCGCCCGTAGCTCAGCTGGATAGAGTCGCAGACTTCGAATCTGTTGGTCGTAGGTTCGAATCCTACCGGGCGCGCCAAAAAAAAGAGGGTGAATGTTTTTCGGCCCAATTTTATAGAGATTTTTTCCATAGGCTTTAATAAGGGCCCTTAGCTCAGCTGGTAGAGCAACTGACTCTTAATCAGTAGGTTGTCGGTTCGATCCCGACAGGGCTCACGTAATTTCAAGGGGTTACGCAGTTTGTCGCTGACCACTTTTTTCTATTTTTTGGACTAAATTGGACAAAAGAGCGTTGTCTGTCTCTTAATGTAAGTGTCGGGAAAGAATGAAGTTAATATATTTGTTTTTTTCAGAGGTTTGCTCTGTTGATTAATCGCTTTCGCGCAATGTCCAAATTAACTGCCGAAACCGTCAAGAGTTTCTTGACAGTCAGGGCGGCTTTTCCTATAATTTTGTTGCCGGAAGTTTAAAAGCGTCAATTTAGCGCTGTTTTTTAGGGATTTATTCCAGTCATTTGGAATAAATCTCGACAGAGACTTTAAAATCATGAAAAAAAAATATGATAACCGTGCCGCAGGATTTACGTCATTTGAAATAATTGCCGCAATACTGGTTATTGCCATTATCGGCGGCATTGCCATAGCCCGCCTTACTTCTCCTTCCGATTATACTGTTGCCGCGGAAGCGGAAATAGTGAAGTCAAACATCCGTTATGCCCAGTTCCGGGCGCTGTCTGACGCGGACACCTCTTTCGGCGTCAATGGCGCTACCTGGGGGATAGCGTTTTCCGCGAATTCCTATACGCTGCAGCGCAACGGCAGCACCGCGACAATTAATTTTCCGGGAGATGACTCGGCCACGCGCAATCTTCCCGCGGGAATTACGGTGAGCGCTTCCGCGTCGCCTCTGACCTTTGACGTTTGGGGAAGCCCCGGCGCAAGCAACATTACCGTTACTGTTACCGACGGGGTGTCTCCGCAGACTGTTGTTGTCACGCAAAATACGGGGTTCATTCCATGAGACGAGCAAAAAACAACCGCGATAAAGGATTTACTCTGGTCGAAATCATTATCGCCATAGTGGTGGCGGCGATTCTGGCCGCGATGGTGTTTTCTTATTCCGGCACGACGCTTACCCAAAGCGTCCAACCGCTAAACCAGGCGGCAAAAACCATGGCACTGCAGAAGGTTATGGAAAATATATTTACCGATTATAATTCAAACTACAAAGCGGATTTGGCCGGCATTCAGGAAAAAATCGACGCGGAAGGAACGGTGTGCAGCGCGGAAACACCTTGTATCTACGGCCAAGGCTATACGGTGGTAGACAATCACTTTATAAAGTTTGTCGGCAACTCGGAGGCGCCGCTTGCCGCAGGCGATCCGCAGAACACGCTGAAAGTGACGGTTAAAAATGATCTGGACGAAACACTATCCATATTACTTACGCTTATCGTCACGCAATAAGGGGATTATGAAACGCGTAATGTTGAATAAAAAGGGGTTTACCTTAATAGAAATCGTCGTTGTGCTTCTTCTGGTCGGTCTGGTGACGGCGGTAGTCGGCCTTTCTGTGGTGAAGATGGTCAACAACTTTTTTTTCGCCAGAACCAACGCCGATACTTTGCTCAAGGGGCAGATTGCCATGGCACGGATGGTCAAGGAACTCAACAATGTCAGAATAGTCAGCGCCGCCAGCGCCACGTCTATCACGTTTACTTCCTATCGGGACGCGAATACCCGTACGATATCGTGGGGAGGAAGCGGGACAAATCTTCTTTTAAATGGCGATACGCTTACCGATGATGTCGATGATTTTTCGCTTGCCTATTACGACACCTTTGACGGCGCCGCCCAAACAACATGGGCTGATACGCGGCGGATGATAGAAATCACGCTGAGCGTAAAGGGCGCGGAAAACACAATATCGACTTTTAATGCCCGGGTGGCCCCTTCATTCGATGTGTTGCCCCCGCCGGAAGGAACATAATTTCTATGAAAGAAACGATGATGCTGGCGATAAGAGTTTCGTTGTCCGGTAAAAACACGGGCCAGGCGCGGAAAAATAATCAAACCGGCGCCGCGATTGTGGCGATAATTGTTGCCGTGGTCATTGCCGCCATTTTGGGCGCGGGAATGCTGTATCTGGTTACGTCGTCTTCAATTTCAGGGGCGTTTATCGGCAACAGAGAAAAGGCTTTCTACATGGCGCAGGCGGGCAGAAATTACGCCACGATGGTAATAAATAACGCGAATGTTGCCGGCACTCCGGAGGTCATCGAAGCGCTTAACGGCCAGACCTTTGTTTTGGCCGACGGCAGTAAGTTCTACATCCGCACGGATATGAACGATGTCGGAGATACCTTTGCGGAATCAACGGGGATTGTTAATGAGGGAACCCCTCTGGAGGCGAGGCAGAAAATCGCGTTTACCGTGGAGAGCATAAAATTCAGTCAGGAGGTTTTTGCCGTCAGCAGCATTCAGGTTTCGGCTAGGTCAAAAATTGACAGTTACGATTCCCGAATCGGGCCCTATGACCCGGCGACGTTCACGAAAAAAGCGATTGTCCGCACCAACGCGATAACTGCGGGGGCGATTACGGTGATTAGCAGAGGCTATATTTATGGTGAAGCTATATGCGGCGCCGGCGGCAATCCTGCGGTTGCCATTGTCGCGCCTACCGGGTCTATTGACCCTGGGCCGAGAACCGCGGCCACCACGAATGTGGTATATACCCCTGTTGTAATGCCCACGGGCGGCGAGACAATAGTTATTCCTAACGCTACACAGCCGTTGGGAGAAACCGGCCAAACAAGAATTTATAGAACTGGGACTATAAATTTTACTAAAAGCCCTTCTAAAACACTTACAATTAAAGGCAATGTTACGCTTAAAGTAGAAACTGCACTGGGAGACGGAAACGTAACTTTGGATAATTCAAAGATTGAAATAGAAAACGGCGGAAAGTTGGATTTCTTTATAGAAAGAACGCTTACCGTTCGAGGGAGTTCTACTATTAACCCGCCACCATCACCCGCGACAGCTGTAAGGATTCTGGGCGTTGATACTACCGTGCTTAATTTTTCTGCGGGTATAGTCTATGGCGGAATATACGCACCCGCGGCTGATTTTTTGCTTGCTAAAGAATCACAGATTTACGGGACTGTTGTCGCTGATACGATATCAATGTCTGGTTCCAAGAGTGGATGTGGTATCCATGTCGATAAGGCTTTTTCCGGAAGCGGCGGGGGTACAGGTGAAGGGAATGTTGTGTATTAGCCGCGCCGGGCAAAACGCGCGCGGTTAATCCGCTCTTTGTTTTTTTGCCGTATTTACGAAAAAAAGGGGGCATGGCGAACACTCGCCATGCCCCTCAGTTTTAATTCCCGCCCCGGATGACGGATATCTGTTAAATATTTATGACGAACAATCAATTAATATTGATGGGGGATTATTTTGACCAAGCTGAATGTCAGCTGATAATCATCAGCACCTGTTCGGTTTTTACGGAATCACCCTCCTTGACGTTTATCTCTTGCACCGTTCCTTTGACCGGCGAATAGACGGGTATTTCCATTTTCATGGCATCCATGATGATAATTTCATCATCCACGTTTACTTCATCCCCGACATTAACCACGATGCTGGCAATTTTCCCGGTCATCGGCGCTTTGATTTCCGTGCTCATTTTCCATTTCCCTCCTGAAATCGTCGTATAAAAAATAATCTCCGTAAGATGAAGACGGATTGTTTAATACCTAAAATAACCGTTCGGGTCAACATAATAATAAAGGCTATTCATACCTCAACGCGTCAATAGGGTTGAGCAAGGAGGCTTTGTAAGCGGGATAAAAACCGAAAAAGACGCCGACCAGCCCGGAAAAGCCGACGGCCAGAATCACGGCCAGAGGGGAAATAATGGTGGTCAGGCCGGCAAAGTAAGACAGAAGCTGGGAGGCAATTATTCCCAGAATTATTCCAATCATGCCGCCGATTAAAGAAAGAGTTATCGCCTCAATGATGAACTGCAGGCGGATATCCCACGTTTTCGCGCCGACGGCCATGCGTATGCCGATTTCTCTGGTGCGTTCCGTTACGGAAACCAGCATGATGTTCATGATGCCGATTCCCCCCACAAGCAGCGATATGCTGGCTATCGCCGCCAAAAGCAGAGCCATTGCCTTTGCCGCCTGCTGGGCGAGCTCCAGCATCTGCGTCAGGTTGCGCACGGAAAAATCGTCTTCCTGTTTCGGACCGATGCGATGTCTTTGCCGCAGAAGTTGCGTGATTTGTTCTTCCGCCCTGCTTAAATCCTCCGCGCTTCTTGCCTTGACGGCAATCGTGTGCACCATGCCCGGAAAAGTGGTGCCGAATATTCTTTTTTGCGCGGTGGTCAACGGAATATATATAACGTCATCCTGATCGCGGCCGATTACCGATTGCCCCTTGCTTTCCAGAACGCCGATAACCATGAAGGGCACCTTTTTTATTCTCACCGTCTGGTTTATCGGTTCCATTCCGCCAAAAAGCATATTCACGACCGTCTGGCCTAAAATACAGACCTTGGTCGAATTGCGTATGTCCTGGTCGGTAAAATTTCTGCCGGCGGTCAGGGACAGGTCTCTCACGGCGAGTATGTTGGTTGCTGTTCCCTGGACGCTTGTTGCCCAGTTCTGGTTGCCGTAAACGATTTGCGCGACGCCGCTCAGTATCGGCGCCGCGTATAAAACGGCGGAGCATTCTCTTTCAATGGCTTCCGCATCATCACGGGTAAGCGTCATTTGCGTGCCCATTCCCCCCCGCACTCCGCCGGCTGTCGTGCTGCCGGGCAGAACAATAATCATGTTGCTGCCCACGGTGGCAATCTGTTTGGAAACCTGTTCGCTGGTTCCTTTTCCCACGGCAATCATCGTGATGACCGCGCCGACGCCGATAATGATGCCCAGCATGGTCAGAGCCGAGCGCATTTTATTTACGCGCAGGGCGCGCAGGGATATTTTAACGGTGGAAGGTATGCTGATCATCGGACAGCCACCTCGTCACTGATAACCTTGCCGTCAAGAAATCTTATTATGCGCTTGCTGAAGCGGGCGATATCCGGTTCATGCGTGACAAGGACGATGGTTATTTTATTTTCTTCGTTGAGACGGACGAAAAGCTCCATTATTTCAACGCTTGTTTTGGTGTCCAGGTTTCCCGTTGGCTCATCCGCCAAGAGAAGAGGGGCCTCATTAACCAGCGCCCGGGCAATGGCCACGCGCTGCTGCTGACCGCCGGATAGTTGATTGGGGTGGTGATGTTCTCTGCCTTCCAGCCCCAGCGCTTTCAGCGCTTGCCTGGCTTTGTCTTTTCTTTCTCGGGGCGGCGTGTTATTGTAAAGCATGGGCACTTCCACGTTTTCCAGAGCTGTCGTGCGGGAAAGGAGATTGAATCCCTGAAAGACAAAACCGATTTTTTTGTTGCGGATTTGCGCCAGAGCGTCGCGGTCCATTTTGCTGACGTCAATGCCGTCAAGCAGATACCGTCCCCCCGTCGGCTCGTCCAGACATCCGATGACGTTCATGAAAGTCGATTTGCCGGAGCCGGATGGACCCATGACCGCAACAAATTCCCCCGCCTCTATTTTTACCGAAACTTTGTTCAGCGCGTGGACTTCGCTTTCACCCAGGCAGTAAGTTTTCTGCAGACTGTTTGTTTCCACAAGCGGCATTTTATCTGAAAATCCCCGGAGGTCTCGATGTTGATGGCGAAGAGTTCTTTTTCGCCGGATGGTTTACTTCCACGATTATTTCGTCACCCGCTGATATGTCACCTGATATCACTTCCGTGAATCTACCGTCGCTGATGCCGGTTTTTATGAGGACGTGACGGGGTTTAGTGCCCGATAAAATCCAGACGCCTTGTCCTTTTTGCCTGGAGACCGCCGCTTCTTCATCGGTAATTTTCACGCGCAACGCGGCATCCGGTATCAGCAGCACATCTTTTTTGTGGGCAACTTCGATGGAGACATTTGCGGTCATTCCCGGCTTGAGCTTTAAGTCGGGATTTTCAACTTTCACAATCACGTCATAGGTGACAACGTTTTGCACGATAATGGGAGAATTGCGGACTTCGGAGACTTCGCCATTAAAGATTATATCCGGATAAGCATCAACGGAAAAACTAACGGACTGACCGGTTTTAATTTTACCGATATCCGCCTCATCCACGCTGGTGTTTACCTGCATTTTGGTCAAATCCTGCGCGATGTTGAAAAGGGTCGGGGTCTGAAAACTTGCCGCCACTGTCTGGCCGACGTCAATATTGCGTGATATTACTGTTCCGTTTACCGGAGAAATGATTTTAGTGTATTTAAGATTCGTCTGCGCGAAGTTCAACGCGGCCAGGGAATGCGCCACCTGCGCCTCGGAGGCTTTTAATTGCGCTTCGGCGGAAAGATACGTTGTTTCCGAATTATCCAGTTCACTTTTGGATATAAAGTTTTTGGCAAAAAGCGTTTTACTTCTTTCCAGATTTATTTTTGCGTTGTGCACGGCAACCCGCGCTTTTTCCGTATTGGCTTTCGCTACAAGCAGGTTTGCCTTGGCCTGCTGGACCTGCGCTTCGAATGTCGCCGGGTCAATCGTCGCCAGCAATTGGCCTTTTTTTACCGGGGAATTATAATCGACAAACAATTCTTTTATCGTTCCGGAAACCTGCGTGCCTACCAGGACAGTAGTCACCGCGTTGACCGTGCCTGTGGCAAAAACCATCGCCTGAACATCGCCACGGCCGACGGTTTCGGTTATGTATTTAGCCGCATTGTTTCCGCTTTTTAAAAAAGAACAGAAGCCGATAAAAACAACGAGAAGAATCAACACGGCAATGATGGTTTTTTTAAATTTCATTAATTTTCCCCCATTGCTTTTTCCAAATTCGCCCAGGCCACCTGATAGTCAGCAAGTGCCGTTATGTAAGTCATTTTTGCGTTGTTTAAAGTAATCATCGCGTCTGTAATTTCAATGGAGCTGCCGACACCGGCCTCGTATCTTCCCCTGGCTAATTCCACGTTTTCCTCGGCCTGGCGGACGATAACTTTTCCCGCGTCGATTCTTTCCCTGGCTTCATTCAGTGAAAGGTATGCGGATTCAATTTCGAGCGACACCGCCTGCAGAAGATAATTTTCGTTTGCTTTAAGCACATTTAAATTGGCCCTGGCTTCATCAATCTGGTATTTGGTGGAAAGGCCGGTGAAAAGAGGGAAAGTCAGAAAAACTCCGACGTTCCAGTTTTTATCCGTTGTCGTATCATTGCCGAGATAACCGTAGGCGGCACTTCCTGATAACACGGGTAAATAACCTTTCTGATTTAAAAGAACGGTTTTTTCCAGCGCCTCCTTTTTCTTGGTCGTCGAAATTATGTCCGGCCTGTTTTCATAGCCTTTTTTCAGCGCCTGTTCCAGAGAAATATTGTGGGGAGCATAGGAAAGCACCTCTTTTATTTCATAGGCGGGCGCGTTGGTTAAGCCCATGGCGTTATTAAGATTGACCCTGGCCAGACGCAGGGTGTTTTCCGCTTTGAGCAGGCTGATTTTGGAATTGCTTAAATTGACCTCCGCGCTGGTTACGTCGATTTTGGAGCGCGTTCCCGTTTCAAAAAAAGCGGTAGCCCTTTCAAAATGCTGCTGGAACTGGTTGACCGTTTCCCGCGCCACATCGACGCTCATTTTAGCCTGCAGATAAACATAATACGCCTGCTTGACATTGAAAATCACCTGGCCGGAGACATCCCGAAAATCGGCCCGGGCGGATTCGGTGCTCAGGCTTTGTATTTGTATTTGATTAAATGTCTTGCCGAAATCAAAGAGCAACTGATTCAGGTTTAAGGAATTGGAGTAGCGATTATACGGGTCAACATCCACACCGGATAAAGAAGCCGCGCCTATTCTCTGATAACCGGATTCGAAAGTCAGTTGTGGAAGATAACCGGCTCTGGCCTGACCGATTCTGCTTTCATAGACGCGCACCGTTTCCCGCGCCGCGTGAATGTAAGGGTGGTTCTGCAGCGCGATTTCAACGCATTGCTGCAGATTCAGAACTTCTCCCGGCGTTATCGGCCCAGCCGCATAAGTATCAATGGCTGTCAAGAACAAAAAAACAAGAGTCAAACAAATTTTTTTAAACATATTTTCACCCAGCTATTTTTTTTGGTTTTAATTACTGCCGGTGTTTTTATTCCTCTATCATAGTTTCGGGTGTGCCTGTAGGCTCAAAACTTTCCCGCGCGACGAGTTTACCGAAAAATGTTTGCTTGTCCCCTTCCAGTGAGGCCTGGATATAAGTACTGAACTTTTTTTCGGGCATTGTCAATGAGTTAGCGGCGAATTTAAGGATGGATTTTTGCACGTCGGCAAATCGGTAATATTTAAGGCATAACCGATACAGGGGATATTTGTTGCCGTTGCAATAATTGATTGCGGTTGAATTTATTTTACAACGATTGCAAATCTTGCGCATTGGCGTTTTTCGAAAACATTTTCCGGTAAAAAAAATTCCCATAATTTTCCTTATAAATTCAGTTTTGGCCGTTATTTTTTTGTTAATCATAATAATATTGAGCAAATATTTAAAACAAATTTTCGAAACAATATCATGCTGATTTTTTGGTCAATAAATTTTTAAATTATGAACTTTGTTCCTAATAAAAGTTCTTTATATTTTTTAAATCAAGGAATGTGCCAAAAAGGAGTAGAAATATAAGTTATTGTTATAAAAGAATAATTTAAAAATAAATTCATATTTTTATACCTTAAAAATAAGGTGCTGGGTAATAAATACCCAGAAAATCTAACTACATGGATAATTTTTGACCTTATGGCGCCTTCGCTGAAAACGTTTATCGGGATATTATTGTAATTGCAAGTTGGAATTTGGAATAATATTCTTGATATTGTTGACAGTATTATTTATATAATAAACAGGTATAAGGGGTTTTATGTCCGACCAATTAATGAATACAAAAGAAGTAGCCGAGTATCTGGATATTCATGAAAAACAGGTTTACGCCCTGATTAAAAGCGGGCGGATTCCCTGCACAAAAGTTACCGGTAAGTGGATTTTCCCTAAGAAATTTATTGATGAGTGGATTGAACAGAACGCCAAAGAAGGCTTGAAACAGGCGCGCAAAAAAAGTTCTCAAATCAGCGGCGCCGTCTTGGCCGCGGGCAGTAATGACCCTGTTCTGGATATGCTTTTGGTGGCAACCAAAAAATCTCATCCCGATTTTTACATTTTTTCCGCCAATACCGGCAGCACTGAGGGGCTTAAAGCGCTTAATTCCGGCGTGACCGATATCGCTCTTTCCCATTTGTATGATGCCGAAAGCGGTAAGTATAATATTCCTTATTTGGGGAAATATTTGCCCGCTATTAATCCGGTGGTGGTGAATCTTTTCAAGCGCGATATAGGTTTTCTTTTTAACAAAGAAATAGCCGGCGCCGTGAAAGGTTTTGAAAATCTTACTGAGGAAAATATCAGATTCATAAACCGTCAGGAAGGTTCGGGAATCAGATTGCTGCTTGATTATTATCTCGCGAAAGAAGGTATCAGTTCGGGAAAAATCAAGGGTTATAAAAACGAAGTTTACACTCATTTTGAAGTTGGTTTGGCGATTATTTCCGGAGAGGCGGATGTGGGGATTGCATCGGCAGCCATAAGTAAACTTTTGGGGCTTTCCTTTTTGCCGATAACTTCCGAATGCTTTGATATGATTATGGATCAATCGACATATTTTCAGCCCGGTGTGCAGGCATTCATCGAAACTCTTAAATCGGGCGACTTCAGAAGCCGCGTGGAAAAAATCGGCGGCTACAACTTTGAAGATTCCGGGAAAATTCTTTATTCACGTCAATGAAACTGATTTTAGTAATATCAAGTAAAGAAAGGAGAAGTAGATGAAAAAGTGTGTTGTTAGATTGGTATTTTTAATGATTTTGCTTTTTCCAGGTTTGATGCTGGCGGCGGAAAGCCCCAAATTTATTCTTTTGTCCTCGACAATTGGTCCGATTGATTCCGGAATAGTGGCGACACTCGAAGATGCGTTTGAAAAAGAAACGGGAATTCGCGTGCGTCACGTCGGTGCGGGCACAGGCGCGGCATTGAATTTGGCCACCAAGGGGCAAATCGATCTGGTCATGGCGCACGCCAAATCACTGGAGGAAAAATTTATCGCTGATGGATTCGGCACCGAAAGAATCCCGCTGATGTATAACGATTTTGTGATTGTCGGTCCGGCGGATGACCCCGCCGCGATTAAAGGCGAGAAATCCGCGACGGCCGCTCTGAAAAAAATTATGGATAAAAAAGCTAAATTCATCAGTCGTGGCGATAAATCGGGCACACACGTTGCGGAAATGGTTCTATGGGAAAAAGCCTGTATCCAACCAAAAGGTGCATGGTATGTTGTTTATGAGAAGGGATCCGAAGGCAACGTTGCCACATTGAAATACACGAATGCCCAATCGGCCTATACGGTCATTGATCGGGCCACGTATCTGTCGCTGAAAGATTCGATAAAGCTGGCCATTCTGGTGGAAGGCGATGAGGCTTTGCTGAATTTTATTTCCCTCATTCCGGTTAATCCGGTAAAGTTTCCCAAGGTAAACCATCAGGATACGATAAAGTTCGTCCAGTGGCTGACATCCCCGCAGAAGGGGCAACTGATAATTCGCGATTTTGGGAAGGATAAATACGGCGCGCCCCTTTTCTTTCCCAATTCTGTTGAATGGCAAAGGACATTGAAGCCAAACTAAAACAAAAAAAGTAAAGGAGTACAGATATGAAAATTTTCAGAAACAGTAGATTAATTATGCTATTGGTGGCGGCTGTTCTATTGGCGTTTTGCGCGCCTAATGCGGATGCCGCGGGAAAAAAACCTGAACTAAAAAATGTAATTCTGGCCACAACCACCAGCACGCAGGATTCCGGGCTGCTTGATGTCCTGATCCCGATCTTCGAAAAAAAGACCGGTTATTTTGTTAAAACTATTGCCGTCGGTTCCGGCCAGGCTATGGCGATGGGGAAAAAAGGTGAAGCTGACGTCATGCTGGTACATTCACCGGAAGCGGAAATGGAGTTTGTAAAAGAGGGCTTTGGGGTCAACCGCCGCCTGGTGATGCATAATGATTTTATCATCGTCGGCTCCGGTGCCGATCCGGCAAAAATCAAAGGCATGAAATCAGCAGCGGATGCGCTCAAGAAAATCGCCGCCGCTAACGCCTTATTCATTTCGCGGGGCGATAATTCCGGCACGCACGCGAAAGAAAAGATACTGTGGAAACAGGCGAACATTACTCCCGCGGGCAAAAAATGGTATCAGGAAACGGGTTTGGGCATGGGGCAGACGTTAAACGTCGCGTCAGAAAAAAATGGATACACGCTGGCTGATCGCGGCACGTATCTGGCTTTGAAGAAAAATCTTGTCCTGGATATCTTGGCGGAGGGCGATGCGATACTGTTAAACATTTATCATGTAATGGAAGTAAACAATGCGAAATGGCCCAAGGTGAACGCCGCCGGCGCGAAGGCATTTGCTGATTTTATGGTGTCAAAAGATACTCAAGAAATCATCAGAACTTTTGGCGTGGATAAATTCGGTTCGCCGCTGTTTTTCCCCGACGCGGGTAAAAAAGTGGAAGATCTGGGAAAATAGAGGTATTAATTGGAGTTAATTGTACAGGGAATTGTCAAGGCTTTTCATTTATTAATCAGTCTTGATCCCGAAGTAATCGGCATTACGTGGCTGTCTCTGAAAATATCGGGGACGGCCACTTTTATCAGTCTGTTTATCGGTGTTTCCATAGGCGTTGCCGTCGCGCTTAACGATTTTTTCGGCAAACGTCTGGCTATCAGCATCATTAACACCGGCATGGGATTGCCGCCGGTGGTTGTCGGCCTTTTTGTGACTATTATGATCTGGCGCAGCGGGCCTTTTGGATTTTTAGAAATTCTTTACACTCCCACCGCGATGATTATCGCGCAGGCGATTATTGCCACGCCGATTGTTATGGGCATATCGCTGGCCGCTATTCAAAACCTGCCGCCGAATTTGCGATTACAGATTCTGTCTCTGGGCGCGAGCCGCCTGCAGATGGTTTGGGTCTTGATAAAAGAATCCCGTCTGCCGCTTTTGGCGGCGGTGATGGCTGGTTTCGGTGGCGTCATTTCTGAAATCGGCGCCTCCATCATGGTGGGTGGTAATATCAAAGGATATTCGCGTGTCTTGACTACCGCCACGGTTATGGAAACAGGAAAGGGTAATTTCGACCTGGCCATCGCTCTTGGTGTTATATTGTTGATTTTGGCCTTTACGATTAACTTCATCCTCACGCAGATTCAGCAGAGGCAGCAGCCAAGATGAAGCAATCACCTCTTTTATCCGTAGAAAATCTGGTGGTGAAACGCGGCAAGTTTACCGTGTTGAACGTTAATGAACTTAAAGTATTTCCCGGGCGGACACTGGCGCTTATCGGACCGAACGGCGCGGGAAAATCCACGCTTTTGCTGACTTTAGCCGGGCTTTTGCCAATAGAAAGCGGCAGGCTTTATTTTCAGGCGCGGCAAGTTAACAGCTCTTCAGATTTAGCGATGCTGAGACGCAATGTCGCAGTGGTTTTTCAGGAGCCGCTCTTATTGAATATGACTGTGGAAAAAAATGTTGCCGTGGGGCTTAAGTTCCGCAATCTGAGCAGCGCGGAGATAAAAAAGAGTGTTGACGAGGCGCTGGCATATTTCGGTATTGAACATCTGGCCAAACGCGCTGCCAAGACTCTTTCCGGCGGTGAGTCCAAGCGCGTGTCCCTGGCACGCGCCTTTGCCATCAAGCCGAAAATAATTTTTTTGGATGAGGCGTTTAATTCACTGGACCCGCCCACGCGCGAGGCGATTATCGATGATTTGCAGAATATTCTGGAAAAAACAAAAATTACCGCCGTGCTGGCGCTGCACGATCGCGAGGAAACGCTTAGGTTAGCGCAGGATGTAGTTGTGATGAGCGGGGGAAAAATAATCCAGCAGGGTGCCACTGCGCAGGTATTTCAGCAGCCGGTTAATGAATATATCGCCAGTTTTGTCGGAACGGAAGTTATCCTCGAAGGTGTGGTCAAAACAAGCAAAGAAGGATTAATGGAGATAGCGGTAAACGGTCAAGTTATAGAAGCAGTCGGCGAGTTTCAGGAGGGACAAAAAGTCTGCTGTTGCCTGCGGCCGGAAAATATTACTGTTTCCAAAACCATACCCGGGAAAATCAGCGCCCGCAATGTTTTTGAGGCCAGGGTTATCAAGGCCGTTCGTCAGGCTTATTTCTACAAGCTCACGCTGGATTGCGGTTTTACGCTTTCCGCCTACATCACGCTGCCTTCTTTTGATGAACTGAACATCCGCGAAGGAAGCATGCTGGTTGTGTCTTTTAAGGCCACCGCCGTGCATGTAATAAAACGATAATTATTGCAGCTAAAGCTTATTAATAATGTCTTTTTCGTCTGGTACCTGATCGTCAAGGAACGGTTTTTCCAGTAAATGTTTCGGCAGAAAAAAATTATTGGCGATAAGCGTCGGTATTACCGCGCTGGCAATTACCGCGCCGACGATGAGAGAATATTGTTCTTGCGAAATGATATTATTAGTCAAGCCATACAATGCCGAGATAGTTCCAAACGTAAGCCCGGTGGACATGAGCAAGGTGTAATACCATTTTTCTCTTTTATCATCCCTGAAATTGCGTATTGCCGGATATAAACCAAATATTTTTGAAATTACCTTTCCGAAAAAAAGCAAAACAAAAAACACAGGAGCGGCAATCAGCGCGGGTATGGAAACAAGCGCGCCGGCGCGTAGAAAATACAATGGTGTTAAAAAGCCGATGGTCAGAGTTCGTAACCTTCGGACGAAATGGCCATCTTTTTCCATCGTTCTCGCGAGCACCATGCCGATGATATACGCGGGAAGAACCGGCTCACTGCCCGACCATAAAGCTAAAACCCCCATGGTCAGCAATATAAAAATCACCCATTTTGCCCGGATGGCGGCTGTTTTATAAGCGAAGCGTTTGATTATGTAATCCGTCATTGGTCGCAGAAAAATACTTAAAACGATCGTTGCCCCGATAAATATAAAAGTCTTGTATGTGAACGGAGCAAATATCAACCCGAGCGCGATGACGGTTCCCAAGTCGTTGATAAAACATGCCCCTAAAACTCCTTTGCCGAATTCGGTTGTGTTAAATCCATACTCCAGCATGACCGCGTAAACTACAGCCATTGAAGTTGTGGAAAGGGCGATGCCGCACAGCAGGCTTACCTGCAGATTCCATCCAATAATGTAATAGGCGACAAGAGAACATCCGATAAAGGGAGCGAAAAATCCGACCAGCCCGATAACGGAAACTTCTTTAATTTTTGATTTCATCGCGTCAGGGTTTAATTCCGCGCCGGCGAGGAAGGTCAGCATAATTGCCCCGACGCCTGTTAATAATTTCATCCAGTCAGCGTTTAAAGAGAGATTATCTAGCAGGTTAAAATAATAAGCCGCGTATCCTATTGCTGCGCCGACAATTATTTCCATCAAGGCGATAGAAATTTTCAGGCGGTTGGCAAGGATAGTTGATAAAACAGCGGCAAAAAACCAAAAAGCGGCGAGTAAATAGATACTTTCCATAAAATGACTCCTTTTGTTGAATTAAGCAGGAGTCATTAGCAGTATCTGCGATTAGGGGTGAACTCCATCACCCGCGCGAAAGAAATTCGATCTTTACGGCACGCGACATTAATCAAATAATAATTTCCTTGTCAAGATATTATTCTGATTTTTTTTATTGCAGGAATATCAGATGTAGCGCGGATAAAATTAATAAAATCTCAACCAGCAAAACGAATTTATCTTTGGATAGTTTTTGAGCAATCTTGTTGCCTGTCCAGGATCCAAGAATCATTGCTATTCCAAGAATTATTCCGTATCCTAACTCTTGCGCGCCGATTAAAGCGTATTTTTGGTAAACAATCGTTTTTGTAATGTGCATCGCGAGCGCGGTAACAGCTTCGCTTGCAATATAAGAAATGGCTGATAAATCTAGACCCAGAAAGAAAGCAGCGCCAAGCGGACCGGCAGAACCTGCTATTCCTGATAAAAAGCCGGTCAAGGCACCGCCTAATAACAGGCCTTTATTGCCGAAATTGAAATGGGTGACATTCTGCCTTCTCATAATAACGATAAAAATCAGGAAGATACCGATACCGATGAGAATATGTTTTGCGGGTAAATCCACAAAAAGTAAGCTGCCGATAATGCTGAAGGGAATGGCCGTTATGATAAAGTAAATAACTGGTTGCCACTTTATTTCTGTTCGTCCAAACCAGATACGGGAAGCATTGCCGAATAATTGAGCAATAGTAAGGACAGGCACGGCTGCTTTAACGCCAAGCATGTTTGTTAGGATAGGCAATAATAACAAAGCGCCCCCGAAACCTGCCACGCCGGATATGGCAGCCGCAAACCAACTCAAAATAAACAGGAAAAAAAGTGTAGTAAACAAACTCAATACTCCATCTTTCTTAAGCTTGTTTCCGCGTAGTTGAAATTATATTATGGTACTAGAACTTTAAAAGTTGCGCTGCTTCTTCCATCTGCGCGGGTGTTTTAAGTTCTGCCAGCATCTGGGGAGATTCCTGAAAGTTTTCCAACGCGTTGAAAAATTTATCCAAGACATCTCCGCTGTAAGTTGGTATCAGAAAAAGATGCGTGTGCGGGATTCTACGGCCGCGGGCGTAAAGAAAAACAAAGTCAGGCTTAAAGACCTTCATCATTTTTTCCGAAACATTTTTTGCCATCTTAAATAGACTGGCGTTTTCTTCCTCATTTAATTCATGCCACCAGGGAACATGACGCTTGGATATTACCAGGCAATGCCCCTTGGTGTAAGGGTGAATATCCAGAATGCACACGGATAATTCGTCTTCATAAATTTTATAAGCCGATGCTTTACCTGCTACAATGTCGCAAAAGACACAATTTTCTGGATTTGTCATAAAAATTCCTCAAATACTAAACGAGCAGGTTTTAAAAAAACCTGCTCGTCAATAAAATTCATAGCTAAAGAGAACTCATTTTGCCAGCGGATTAGAAAAGACAGAAGCGCTGCCCAACTCGTATTCAATTTCCATTAATCTGTTGTATTTAGCGATGCGCTCGCTGCGGCATGCAGAACCGGTTTTGAGCTGACCGCCTCCCATGGCAACTGCGAAGTCGGCGATAAAAGCGTCTTCCGTTTCGCCCGAGCGGTGAGAAATAACAAATCCCCAGCCCGCCTGGCGGCACATTTGGATTGCTTCAATCGTTTCCGTGACCGAACCGATCTGATTAAGCTTGATTAATACGGCATTGGCCGCTTTTTCCTTGATGCCGCGAGCGATGTATTTTGTGTTGGTTACGAAAAGGTCATCCCCGACCACCTGGATCTTATCACCCTGCTCAGCGGTCTGTTTTTTGAATCCCGCCCAGTCGTTTTCTGCCAGGCCGTCTTCGATCGAAACAATGGGATATTTTTTAATCCAGCTTTTATAAAAGGCGACCATTTCATCGGTTGATTTTTTGCCTTGTTTGGACTTGGCCAGGTTATATTTGCCTGATTCGTAAAATGAACTTGCCGCGGGATCAAGCGCGATAGCGATATCTTTGCCCGGTTTGTAGCCGGCTTTTTCGATGGCCTGAATAATGACTTCGCAGGCTTCATCGTTGCTTTTCAGATTGGGAGCAAACCCGCCTTCGTCACCCACGTTGGTGGCGTAACCTTTTTTGCTTAAAATGGCTTTCAGGGCGTGAAAGGTTTCCGCGCCGTAACGCAGAGCTTCGGCAAAAGTGGGGGCGCCGAGAGGCATAATCATGAATTCCTGCAAATCCACGCTGTTGTCCGCGTGCTTGCCGCCGTTAAGAATATTCATCATCGGCACAGGGATGCGTGTAGCGCTCGGGCCACCGAGATAAGCGTAAAGCGGAAGATTAACTGATATGGAAGCTACTCTAGCCACCGCCATGGATACGGCAACAATGGCATTGGCGCCGAGTTTCGCTTTAGTCGGCGTGCCGTCCAGATCAATCATAATTTTGTCAATCTGTGCCTGACATATGGGATCAATACCGATCAGCGCCGGCGCAATTTTTTTGTTGACGTTGGCCACGGCTTTAAGCGTACCTTTGCCTCCATAGCGTTTTTTGTCACCGTCGCGCAGTTCCACGGCCTCATTTTCGCCGGTGGAAGCCCCCGAGGGACACGAGGCCGAAGCCGTGATTCCGTTATCCAATGTGATGGTTGCTTTAACTGTCGGATTGCCGCGCGAATCCAGAATTTCCATGGCGCGAATTTCTCTGATTTTTCTTTTCATAGTGGTGTCCTTTCAGAATAAATTTTATGTTATGCCGCCAAATTATCCGATAAATTTCGCAGCTTAACGATCAATAGTTTTATCTCTTCCGTTTTTCCTTTGGTTTGCAAGAGCAATCCTTCAATTGTGGCAATTTCCTTTTGCACGTAGTTTATGGCCTGATTGCGCATAGAATCTATAGCATAATTTATTCTTTTTTCCCACTGGTAGGCTAGCCTTGATATATTAATTTCTACCTCTCGCGGCAGACCTCTGATAAAGTGACGCTCAAAAAGTTTACGGAAAATAAACATGGGAATCAAAAACCAAATTAAATCAAGGTGAATATCGAAGGATTTGGTGAAAGCGATATCAGGCTCATCAGGCTGCGGCGGCTTGATTTCCCATTCCACATCCGCCAATTTTATACCCAGAACCTTCTCGATATTGGAGTTTAACGATTGACGAAAAACTTCAATAGATCGCGAAAAACTGGCATGCGCCTTCTTCAATGTGCCGTAAAAATTGTGATGTTCCGTTTTTGAAAGCAGGCGCATTTCTTCGGATAGGATTTGCGATACCCAGTCTTCATAGCGTCGGCTAAGTTTCCAGAGGTTGCCCTTCCATAAAGGAATTTCCTTGGCTAATTTAGTTCTAATTTTATTTGTTAACGGCGCCTGAAAATTTTCCAAATATGTCTGAATAAGCGTCCTGGTCTGGCGCTGGTTTTCGCGCGCGATTATTATCAGTTCTTCACGGATGATATTTTCATTTACTTTTTCGTTAATAATTTGCGCGCGAAGTGTTTCTTTCTGCTGGTCCACCTGCAAAGAGCTGTTCAGGGCGATGTTTAGATAACCAAGTGTGCTTTTCACGAGAAACCTTGTTTTGTGACGCAGAATCCGCTGGAATTCAAAATCACGGTTTGCGCTTATTTTTAAGATTTCACTTTCGATAATTTCTTTGTAACGATTTGTTTCATTTTTCGTAGAATAAAGATAAACGGGTAATTCCCGATTCAATTCTTTTTGCAGGATTTGCCGGAAAAAATTTATTACTTCATTTTGTTGCCCCGCGGAAAGAAGATCGGCTTTGGTTAAAAGTATTATTATTTTTGGTGTATGAATAGTTAATTCGGAAATAAATACCAGGTCATTTTCAGAAAGCGGCCTGTCCGCGCTGATGGCCAGCAAAGCGGTGCCCACCTCCGGCAGCCAGTTTTCCGCTGTGGACTGATGATACTTATAAACACTGCCGAGGCCCGGTGTGTCCACCAGGCGCAATCCGGCATATTTTCGGAGAGAGGGGAGTTCAATATCAACAATCGCCACATTTTTGCTGTTGTCCGGATTTTTGGCCTCCGACGTAAATTCGGCAATATCGGCAAGTGGCACGGATGTAACAGTACCATCAAAATGCCGGACGGTTATATTTTCTTTTTCTCCGTATTGCAGGCGGGTTATCGCCGTGGTCACGGGGATTACACCCACGGGCAAAACTTTCTGTCCTAAAAGACTGTTGAGAAAAGAGCTTTTTCCTGTCTTGAATTGTCCCAAAACAGCAATATCAATAGGCGGGTTTTGCGCCAGCAGTGTTTGTGCCGCTTCCAGTTGGCGTTCCTGGGAGACTAACCCAAGCTTGTCCGTTATGCTGTAGATAGTATCAATGATATTTCTGATTTGTGAAAGGGTTGTTTTTTTTTGGTTTTCCATGAATAACTCCTTCGGGTAAATATCCTCCAGGAGTTATCAGCTATATAAGCGGTTATAAGGCGAACTCCATCACCTGATGTTTCGTGTTTATAAAAAAGGATGGTTTTAGTCAATCTCATTATTGTTTCATGTATGCGATTACCAGAAAATAATTTGAAAAAGTATAATTATATTGGTTAAATGGCGCACATAAAAAATATTATGTATGTATTAGCAGAATTTTTTTGATTAGTTGATAAGGAGAAGAATTTATGAACAATTACCGTGAATATCTGGAAAGACTTAAAAAGGGCGAAAAAGGGCTCAATCCCTTTTTGGATTTTTTAGATATAAAGCTTACCGATTTAAAAGACGGTTTTGCGGAGTTTCGCATGAAGGTGCGCCCGCAATATTTGCAGGGGGCAAAAACCATGCAGGGCGGACTGGTAGTAGCCTTAGGCGATGAAGCCATCGCGCACGCGATGATGACGCAATTGAAGCCGGGTGAGGGTTTGACCACGATAGAGCTCAAAAGCAGTTTTCTGGCGGCGGTAAGCAAAGGGGAACTTATCGCCCGGGCTAATGTTTTCAAAAAAGGCAAGAGCCTGATGATCGGCGATTGCCTGGTGACGGAAGACAAAGGAAAAAACATCTGCCGCGTTTCCGCAACTTTTTTGCTTTTAAAAAAATGATTATTGATACAGATAACTAAAAAGTGTTTCTTAAAACTGCAACTTTTCCCCTGTTTTCAAATTCGGTTACATTTTGACAAAAAAATTGTTGATTGTGCCGAAGCACAAAAAATAGAATTAGCGGATTATATTTTAGTTCGGAATGGATATTAGGACCGACACGGGAATATGAACAGGTCGGGGATGTGTCCGCTGTCGTTTTCCCCACCGGTTATGTTCTCGATGACGATGGAGACACGCTTTATATTTATTACGGAGCCGCCGATAGCAGCATCTGTTTAGCGACGACAAGCGTTAGGGAATTGCTTGGTTGGTTAAAAAAGCACAGCTATTTGGGTGTTATTTGAAAAAAGACTTTGTGATATTTTGCATGATCGTCAGATCTAAATACATACGGTATGGGAAAAAGGTAGGAGGAACCAGGTTACGATGTTCCTCACAGAAACGCGTTTAAATGGAAAATCAACGCAGGAAACCCTGAATAATTATGTTCACCGCTTCGTCGTAGGTCATGCCCATGCTCATTAATTTCATCAATTGATCTCCGGCTATCTTTCCTATGGATGCTTCATGGCTTAATTCCGCGTCGGGATGTTCGGCGCGCAGAGCCGGAATTGTTTTGTTGGTGCCGTTATCCATGATAATGGCGTCGCATTCTATATGCCCGAAACTTTTGGCTTTGGCGACGATCGTCGCATAAAAGTCCTGTTGAGATTTTCCCTTTATGACCGAACGTGATACCATGTTGGAGCGGCTGTTTTCTCCCCCCAGAATTATTTTATTTCGCGAAACCGCTTTCTGGTTGCCGTCGGTCATTACTCTTTCGGTCACGAGCAGGCTGCTGCCCGCTGCCAAAACCGCTTCGTTTACCCGGTTTGCTTCGTCCACTCCGCCGATTTGCGTAAGCTCCATTTCCACCTTGGAATTTTCCTCCAGGAAGACTTTTGTTGTGGGATTCAGCGTCCTTTTTCCCGATCCCTGTCCGCCGGCATAGTGCTTTTCGATGTATTTTATTTTTGCCCCTTTTTTCACGATAAATTCGTGAATCCCTTCATGGCCTTCCGGTTCCGGTCCTCCGCAGTGGATGCCGCAGCCCGCGATAATCGTGACGTCGGAATTTTCACCGATGATAAATTTATTATAAACAACATCGTGCAGCCCAGCTTTGCCCAGAATGACGGGTATGTGAACGGCTTCGTTTACTGTTCCCGGCGCGATGGTAACGGTAATCCCGTCTTGTTTTTCACTGG
>ERZ1026800.553-NODE-553-length-31105-cov-4.504293_pt1 | contig 31105 bp, 27 predicted proteins | sample MGYA00520873_ERZ1026800 | MGnify/ENA primary metagenome ERZ1026800 (study PRJEB33270, sample SAMEA104284475) | anaerobic digester metagenome | biome: Anaerobic digester microbiome; feature: mesophilic sludge digester; material: Anaerobic digester biomass | place...
GAGATAGGACTGGTAATGAAGTCTGCTCTTTCCACCCTTCTGCCCTCCCGGTTCACGAAGCCCGATCCTGGCGAAGGACTTTCGTCCAATGAATTTACCTTCAGTATCAACTTTAAAAACACCGACAAGCTGAATGACTTTTTCAGGACAGGACTTCTTCTTTCGGAAAAAAGCCGGGTGAGCGGTTCATTTTACGGCGACAGTCTTATTGTTCTGAATGCAGATGCCAGAAAGGTGGTCTTCAGAAAAAACACTTTCAATAATCTGTCGCTGAAAGCCCATTATTCTGGCTCGGATTTCATAGCCGACCTCAGAAGCTCATCACTGCTGGTTCTGGGAAGGGCTGACCTGAAGGAGTTCAGATCAGGTTTCGAGGCAGGGAACGACAAATTAAGTTTCGACTTCGGCTGGAATGACAGGAAAAACAACACGAGCAGGGGGGCCTTTGTTTCCAGGGGATCGTTCATACCGAGAGAAGACGGCAGAAACGGATCCTGTCTTCTGATTGATATTGATTCCACTGATATTATAACCAGCAAAAACACCTGGACCGTCAGAAAGTCATCCATAGTTGTTGATTCGGGGTCAACTAAAATCAAGCGCTTCATTGTATCAAGCGGAGTTCATTCATTTTTTGCCGACGGAACAATCTCCTCAAATCCGGCAGATACTTTCAGGCTGCTTGTAAACAGAATAGACCTGAGCCCCCTTAACAATCATCCTAATCCCGGCAGCAACAATGGAAAAGAGCCGATGGCACTCAATATAAAGGGAGTTGTTGACGGAAATGCCGTGATATCGGGTGCCCTTAAAGATCCCCTGATCCAGAGCGACATAAGCATAGACGGATTTTCGATACTCAGCGGCGATTATGGAGATGTTTCGGTGCGGTCGCGGTGGAATTCCGTTAGAAAGGTTGCCGATCTGAGTGCCAGTAACAATCTGAACGGGAAAAGAAACTTTGATGTCTCGGGCTTTTATGATCCGGGTAACAAGCAATTCATGATTGACGGTATAGCTTCCAACCTGCCGGTGGATGCCCTTAATCCGCTGCTCAGCTTTTTTGCCTCCGGTATCAGGGGCACGGTATCGGGAAAGGTGAAAGTAAACGGGACACCCGGAGAGCTTTATCTGACGGGGGCCATCATGCCTGAAAACACGTCGCTCAGGATAGATTATCTTCAGACCAGGTATTCGATTAATGATTCCATACGCTTCGACAGGCGCGGTATCAGGTTCAGGAACACGAGAATCACCGATGAGAAAGGGAACAACGCCATTCTTTCGGGAGCAGTCTATCACAAGTCGTTCAAGGATTTCACAGTCGACCTGACCATCAACATGGACAAGGATGCATGTCTTGTACTCAACACCAGGCAGAGCGACAATGAACTATTCTACGGGACGGCCTATGCTTCGGGCGTAACGACCATCAAAAGCGGCCCCAATTCACTGTCGTTCGATATTTCAGCAAAAACAGGGAAAGGTACAAGCTTCTTCATACCCCTGAATACCGGGATGTCTGTTTCCGAATCATCATTCGTCAGCTTTATTAACCACGATTCGGCCATGATGGCGAAGGAAAGAAGTCATCAGGAAGCTGCAGTAAAACCCGGTAAATCGTCGCTGGAGCTCTCTTTTGATCTGGATGTAACCCCCGATGCCGAGGTCCAGCTGCTGATCGATCCCAAGGCAGGCGACGTGATCAGGGGAAAGGGAGCGGGCAAGCTGAATATCAGCCTGAACAAAAATGGCGATTTCAGGATCTACGGCGATTATATAATTGAGGAAGGTGATTACCTGTTCACTCTGAAAAACATTCTGAACAAGAAATTTGAAGTTGAGAAAGGCGGCAAGATAACCTTCAGCGGCGACATCGAGAACTCCGAAATCGACCTTACCGCAAAATACAGGAACATAAAGACTTCCCTCTCGCCCATTCTCTTCCCGATACTGCAGGATCCGAGGTATGAAGCCAGGATTCCGGTAGAGCCTCAGCTTAATCTGACGGGGAACCTTTTCAACCCTGTCGTTGGATTCAATATCTATCTTCCGAATGCCGATGAAGAGACCAGGACATATTTGAGGAATGCCATAACCACTGAAGAAGAAAAGAGCAAACAGTTCATCTATCTTCTTGTCATGAATAGTTTTTATGCCGATCCGTCGTACCGTGCATCATCGGGGGTAACCGGCACCGGAACCTCGGCCATGGCAGTGACTACCACGGAAATGCTTTCCAACCAGTTGAGTAACTGGCTTTCGCAGATCAGCAACGACTTTGACATAGGCTTCCTCTATACACCCGGAACGAAGGACTTAAGCTCGCAACAGCTCCAGGTGGCGCTTTCAACCCAGTTGCTCAATGACAGGGTGACTATAAACGGAAACTTCGATGTAAGAAGCGGCACCGAAACCGAAGAAACACCGCTTATCGGTGATTTCGACATAGAGTACAGGCTGACCGAGAAACTGAGATTCAAGGTATTCAATCGCTACAACAATCCCTACACCGGTAAGGGAGCTCCGTACACACAGGGTCTTGGCTTCTCGCTCAGGCAGGATTTCAACAGATTCAGGGACCTCTTCAGGAGAAAACCCCCTGTTGAGTTCAGAAAAGAAGAGGAAGTAGGAATACGGGAATAAGAGTTGATAAATATTGAAATATTGTTATTAACACACAATAATAGACTATGCCGGTTTTCCGTTTTTTAATATATTCGCCCGCATGACTGAGAATATTAACATATAATTATTTCATTTATAATAAATTAATAACAGGAGAAATATGGGATTTCTACAATTACTTATGCAGGAGGGACAGGAAGCCGCGACAATGGCCGCTGAGAAGCTGACACTCCTGGATTTCGCGATCAAGGGAGGATGGGTTATGATCCCGATCGTACTGCTGTTTCTTGTTGCCACATACATCTTCATAGAGAGGTTATATGTGATAAAAAAGGCATCAAAGCAGGATTTCAATTTCATGAACAGGATCAAGGACTATATACATGACGGTAAGATAGATGCCGCCATAGCGCTGTGCAAATCGACAGATTCACCTTCTGCCCGGATGATTGAGAAGGGAATAAGCCGGCTGGGCAGGCCGCTTCACGATATCTCTACTGCTATTGAGAATGTAGGCAAGCTGGAGATATCGAAGCTTGAAAGGGGCTTTCCAACCCTGGCAACAATAGCAGGTGCTGAACCAATGCTTGGCTTTCTCGGAACGGTTATCGGGATGGTTAAGTCGTTCTACAACATGGAACAGGCCGGAAACAATATAGATATTTCCATTATGTCGGGAGGTATCTATACCGCTCTTATAACCACTGTTGCCGGTCTGATCGTAGGCATACTCGGGTATTTTGCCTACAACACGCTGGTGGTTAGAACAGAAAAGGTTGTATTCAACCTAGAAGCCACCATGACTGAGTTTCTGGATATTTTGAATGAACCGCTAAAATCAGGTCGTTGACATGGCATTATCCCAAAGAAATAAGATCAGTATCAATTTCAGCGCGGTAGGAATGACGGATGTCATTTTCAACCTTCTCATCTTTTTCATGCTTTCGTCGACGCTTGTGCATCCCACCGCCCTCAAGCTGCTTTTGCCGAAAGGAAGTACACAGACCTCGGCAAAGCCTCAGACAACCATCTCAATAACTGCTGATCAGAAGTATTATCTCGAACAGCAGCCTGTAACCCTTGAGACAATGGAAGCTCTCCTTAAAGAAAAGCTGGGAGCAAATCCCGAAACATATATTTCGCTTCACGCGGATAAAAGTGTACCTTTCGAGACAGTTGTAGCAGTACTTAACATTGCCCAGGCAAATAATTACAAACTAATAATTGCAACCTCACCCAAATAACAGTTTAAGGTACCTTCCAAATGAAAGGAAGAAGGGGATAATCGGCACATGCATCACGGCGCTGATTACAATGTTGCTATTGATCATTATTGCCTTTACTCCCAAGGAACCGCCTGAAACAGAAGAGGGGATACTTGTTAATTTCGGTTTTGACGAGACCGGACTCGGGCTTATTGAACCTTCGGCTCCGCCAGTTGAGGTTGAGCCCGCTTCTCCTCCACCTCCTCCCGTTGCACAGAACATCCAGAGCGAAGAACCGATTCTTACTCAGAATTTCGAGGATGCCCCGGAAGTTAAAAAAGTGGATCCCGAAGCTGAAAGAAAAAGACTTGAGAAGATTGAAGCCGACAGAAAACTGAGGGAGCAAAGGGAAGCCGAGAGATTGAAAAAGGAAGCCGAGGAAGCTGAAAGAAGAAGGATAGAGGCTGAACAGAAGAGGGAGGCAGATATCAGGAATAAAACCCGTGAGGCTCTGGCGGGCTCAAAAAATGCAGGAACAACAAGCACCAGTGAAGGTGTGGCGGGCGGAGCCGGTAACCAGGGAGTGCCCACCGGATCAGTTGACTCACAGAACAGGGGCGAGGGCGGCGGACTGGGCAATCAGGGAGTTTCCTACTCACTTGAGGGAAGAGGAGTTCAGTCGCTTGTGAAACCGGAATATAAGTACCAGAAAGCCGGCAGGGTTGTGGTGGAAGTCAGCGTTGACAGGTCAGGAAAAGTAACTAATGCCATACCCGGATACAAAGGTACTGACATCCTCGACGAATACCTCCTGAATGTTGCAAAGCAAGCTGCCCTAAAAACAAAATTTGAAGCTAAACCCGACGCTCCCGCGATACAAAAGGGCACAATCACCTATAATTTTGTACTGAGATAGTCAGCTGAAAAGCGGGAATGGCTTCATCAGTTCCCTTACCTTGTCGCCCACGGCAAGGATTGCTTTTTCATCATCAATGTGTGATAGTACTTCATCTATCATTTCTACAATAACCGGCATATGCTCTTCCTTCATCCCCCTGGTTGTAATAGCCGGTGTCCCCACCCTGAGTCCGGATGTCAGGAACGGAGACCTTGAGTCGAAAGGCACCATGTTTTTATTTACAGTTATATGAGAGAGGACAAGAGCTTTCTCAGCCTTCTTGCCTGAAAGTTCCGGGAATTTGGTTCTCAGGTCGATAAGCAGCAGGTGGTTGTCGGTGCCATTTGAAATTACCTTGTAACCAAGGTCAACAAAAGCTTCAGCCATCACTGCGGCGTTTTTCTTTACCTGCGCCTGGTAGGTTTTGAATTCAGGTCTTAGCGCTTCCATAAATGCGACAGCCTTTGCTGCAATAACATGTTCAAGCGGACCGCCCTGAATTCCCGGGAAGACTGCCGAGTTCAGAAGCGACGACATCATCTTCAGTTCGCCTTTGGGTGTGGTAATACCCCAGGGGTTGACAAAATCCTTTCCCATGAGTATAATTCCACCTCTGGGACCTCTCAGTGTCTTATGAGTTGTAGAAGTAACAATATGTGCATATTTCAGTGGATTGTTCAGCAGCCCTGCAGCGATCAGGCCTGCCGGATGGGCCATATCAACGAGAAACATCGCGCCGACGGCATCGGCAACTTTCCTTATTCTTTCATAGTCCCAGTCACGGGAATAGGCTGAAGCGCCGCCAATTATCATTTTGGGCTTTTCCTTATGGGCAAGTTCTTCCATCATATCATAATCGACCAGACCATCTTCTTCCTTTACGCTGTAGGCCACCGGTCTGTACAGAATTCCTGATGAATTCACCGGGGATCCGTGTGAAAGATGCCCTCCATGGGCAAGGTTCAAACCCATGAATGTATCACCGGGCTTCATTATCGTGAAGAAAACGGCCATATTGGCCTGTGCTCCCGAATGTGGTTGGACGTTTGCATATTCGGCGCCGAAGAGTTTTTTCAGCCTGTCGATGGCAAGCTGTTCAACCAGATCCACGATCTCGCATCCGCCGTAATACCTGTTTTCAGGATAACCCTCTGCATACTTGTTGGTAAGCACCGAACCCATAGCCTCAAGGACCTGGGGGCTGACAAAGTTTTCCGAAGCAATAAGCTCAAGGCCGGTCAACTGCCTCTGATGTTCTCTCTCAATAAGATTAAATATCAAATCGTCTCTCATGATAATAGATGTATAACAAGTTATGACATAGCCACATATCAGGTACGCGACCTGAGCCGGCAGGCAAAACCCGTTTCAGTCGGCAAATATAATGCAATTAGGATACAGCCAAAATGATAATTCATCAAAAAAAACGGTATGAAATATCGTCTGGAAAAAGACTGTTTTCCGGCTTATTCTCCTGAAAACTGGACCAGCAGATCACGGTATGTACCGAATATCCTTGATTTGGAAACAAAGCCAACGTAATAGCCCTTATCAAGAACAGGCAGGTTCCAGACATCTGATTTTGTAAATGCATCCATAACCGTTTCAACTTTTTCTTCCAGATCGAGGTATACGGGAGGAATGGTCATCAACTCTCTAACCTTCACTGTATCATACAGATCGCTATTGAACATTATCTCCCTGACGTCATCAAGATGAACAACTCCCTGAAAGATATTGTATTCATCAACAACAGGAAAGATATTCCTTGTTGATTTTGAAATGGTTTTAACCAGTTCTCCCAGGTTGTCGGAAGCGTGAACGGTAATCAGGTCCCTTTCTATTTCCTTTTTCCAGTCCATCATTGTAAGAACTGCCTGATTCTTGTCGTGAGTTATCAGTTCGCCTCTTTCAGCGAGCTGGATATGGTATATTGAATGGCGCTCAAAGCCCTTGATGGTAATATAGGCAATGGTTGATGTGATGATCAGGGGTATGAGCAGTGAATAGCCGCCTGTTATTTCAGCAATAAGAAAGATTGCCGTCAGGGGTGCATGCATTACTGCAGACATTGTTCCTGCCATACCGACGAGTACAAAGCGGTTGTCGGGAAGGTCGATCAGGGCAAACTCGTTCAGAATACTTGCGGTCAGGAAGCCGGTCATGCCGCCAAGAAACAGAGTCGGTGCAAATATTCCGCCCACGCCTCCCGCACCCGTGGTAGAACTGCTGGCAACAACCTTCAGGAGGATAAGGCACAGGAAAAAAAGAATAAACACCAGGTATCCGCTTCCCAGCCTGGAAAACAGTGAATTCTGGAACAATGACACTGATTCCCCTTTAAGGAGTAGCATTATTGCATCGTAGCCTTCACCGTAAAATGCAGGAAAAAGAAAGACCAGGATTCCTACGACAAGTCCTCCGGACAAAATTCTTATATACATATTCCTGATTTTCTTGTATCGTGCTTCAATAAACAAAGTAAGGCGTGTAAAGTAAACCGAAACAAGTCCTGTTATCACCCCCAGAAGAAGGTACCAGGGGATGTTCTGCATATTTAACGGACCCGTTATTGTAAAGGAAAGGAGTACTTCATCGCCCATCAGGAACCATGCAACGGTGGCCGCGGTGACCGATGATATAAGCAGCGGCACAATTGACGACATAGTCAGATCAAGGAGAAGTACCTCAAGGGTAAATACGATTCCCGCTATGGGAGCCTTGAATATTCCTGACACTGCACCGGCTGCCCCGCACCCGATAAGCAGGGTAACGTATCTGTAATTCAGACCGAAATACCTTCCTACAGTTGATCCTATTGAAGAGCCGGTAAGTACTATGGGAGCCTCTGCCCCGACCGAGCCTCCAAACCCTATTGTGACCGTGGATGCAAGAAGGGAAGTCCAGTTGTTATGGCTTTTTATCCTGCTTTTCTTTCTCGAAATAGCATGAAGCACCCTGCTTACACCGTGCTCTATATTGTCCTTCACAATATACTTCACGAACAAAACGGTCAGAAATATTCCGAGAATTGGATATATAAAATAGTGATAGCTGCCCGACTCCGGTGTGATACCGCCGGTAAGTATCTTCCCTGTATAATGGATGGAATTCTTGAGGACTGCTGCAGCAAGTGAACTGATCAGACCCACTACGAGGCTGAGCAGATACACGAGCCTCGTCTGATCGATTTCAGCTATCTTTTCTGAAAAGATTCTTCTTAAAGATTTCATAACCGACATAGCCATGCAAAGATAAAAACATTAACATAGTGTCTGTGTTTTTTAATTAAGTTTGTCTGTTTCCAAAAATCCCGGTGATGGTAGATTTCAGGAGTTACAGGCTGGAAAACGGATTAAGGTTGATTGTGAATGAAGATCGGTCGACGCCCCTTGTTGCCATGAATATTTTATATGATGCAGGTTCGAGGGATGAGGATCCATCGCTAACCGGAATGGCTCATCTTCTTGAACACCTCATGTATTGCGGTACCGAGAATATCCGGGAATATGATCTTCCGCTCCAGCTTGCAGGAGGAGAAAACAATGCATTCACCAATAACGACATAACCAACTATTACATCACTCTACCGGCGGCGAATGTAGAAACAGCCTTCTGGCTTGAATCCGACAGGATGCTTGCCCCGGATTTCACGGAAGGGAAACTGGAAATCCAGAAAAACGTTGTAATAGAAGAATTCAAGCAAAGGTATCTCAATCAGCCTTATGGTGATGCAATGCTCCATCTCAGGCCCCTGGCATACAAAAGGCATCCATACCGCTGGCCGACAATAGGGATGGAACCCGCTCATATAGAAAGGATAGTCGTTGAGGATGTACGTCGCTTCTTCGACAGGCATTACAATCCCGGGAAAGCTATTGTAACGCTTTCGGGCAACATTACGCCCGGCAGGGCATACGAGCTGGCCCTGAAGTGGTTCGGCTCCATTCCAGCAGGTGAAGAGTATGTCAGGGATCTTCCTGCCGAGCCCGAACAAACCGGGGAAAGAAGACATACTGTTGAAAGGAATCTTCCTGCCGACGCCCTTTACAAGGCCTGGCATATGGGACCGCGCTCAGATCCGGGTTTTCATACCATGGATGTTATTACCGATCTGCTTGCCGGCGGTGAATCAGGCCGGCTTTACAACCGGCTCGTAAGAGACCTTAATCTTTTCAGTGAGATAAATGCATATATCACTTCAGATATTGATCCCGGACTTGTAATCGTAAGCGGGAAAATCATGAAGGGCATTGATCCTGAGACAGCTGAAAAGGCTGTTGTTCAGGTTATTCAGGAGCTCAAGGACACAGACCCTGCCGACTATGAGCTCGAGAAGGTAAAGAACAGGTATGAATCATCTGCAGTGCTTTCAAATACAGGCATACTGAACAAGGCGCTCAAGCTGTCGGTGTTTGAATTGCTTGGCGATGCCTCCGGGATCAACAGCGAGGTGGAGGCTTACAGGGCAGTAAGTAAAACAATGATAAGGGATGCGGCTGACAGGTATCTGAATCCGGCGAATTGTTCTACCCTGTATTACATTGCATCAAAAAAGAAAGGCAAATGAGCAGTTTCCGGAGAACACAGCCCCCCCTGCATCCTTTTGATGCACAAATTGACATCCCTTTAAAGTCGCTGACCCTGGGCAACGGAGTTCCGGTTTACATAATTGAAGCCGGCACGGAAGACGTTATCAGGTTTGAGTGTGTTTTCAGGGCAGGAATAATAAAGGAAAGCCGTCCTCTTCTGGCAAGTACCGCGAACATGATGCTCACTGAAGGCTCAGTCAATTATACGGCGGAAGAGATGAACGAAACGCTAGATTATTACGGGATTTTCCTGAATCTACAGGCTGAAAAGGACACGGCAAGCCTGACTGCCTATTTCCTCAGCAGGTATTTTGAAAAGGCATTGGAACTGTTCGCCGAGATTCTCTTCAGGCCTGTTTTTCCGGAAACAGAGCTTGAAAAGCTAATGATGAAAAGGCTTAACTGGTACAGGATCAACAGGGAAAAGGTTCAGAAGATTGCCGGCGACCGGTTTCTTGAATCTGTTTTCGGACCGGCACATCCCTATGGCCGACAGGTAGCTGAAGCTGACTTCGAAGGTCTGAGTCCTTCAATATTAAGGGATTTCCACGGTAACTTCTACCGGCCGGAAGATATGGCTGTAATCGTTTCAGGCAGAATACCCGATTCTGCTGTAACTTCAATGGAAAAACACTTCGGCCACCTCAGATCCGAGAAAATTCAAAGCCCTGCTGCTGAAAGCCCGATTGAGGGTTTATCAGTGAAAAAGGATCACATCAGTAAGAAGGGTGCTGTTCAGACAGCTGTCAGGATAGGATCAGCCACAATAAACAAGCGGCATCCCGATTATCACGGGCTGAAATTCCTGAATGTGACCCTGGGAGGGTATTTCGGGTCGCGACTGATGAAAAACCTCAGGGAGGATAAAGGTTATACTTACGGGATTCACTCTATCGTGTCGTCATTCGACAAATCAGGATTGTGGATGATCTCGACCGAAGTAGGCCGGGAAAACAGTTCAAAGGCTGTTGAAGAGATAAAGAAGGAAATAAAGCTGCTGATGAAAAAACCGGTCCCGGCCGATGAGATGGAAGTCGTTGGCAACTATATGGCCGGAGAGCTTGTAAGATCTTTCGATGGGCCGATGGCAATCGCGGAAAGCTTCAGATCGGCGTGGGAATTCGGCCTCGACATGAGTTATTTCTCCAAAATGATGCATACCATCAGGACTATAACCCCCGAAGAAGTTCTGCAGCTGGCAAACACTTACTACAACATTGAGGATTTATACGAGATTACCGCGGGATAATGAAGTTCAGACAAATACATATACTGCTCTTTCTGATTATCCTTCCCTGTTTGCCGGGATACGGTCAGAATGACGATAGGCTGCCGGCTGCCCCGACCTTGCTTCTAGTAACAATAAATCAGGATAATGGGCATACAGAGTTATCGTGGGTTCCAAATACCGGAATCGAGTTTCATGGATACATAATTTTTAAAATTAGTAACAATGAAGGCAACCCCATAGATACTATTTTAGACCCCTCAGCTACCAGTTTTTCTTTCCCTAACCCCTGGTATAAAGTAAGGTCTGAATGCTATGCTATTTCAGCAGTCGATACTACTACAAGAACCACAGATACATGGAGAGAAAGCAAGTTCTCAAATAACATTTGCACCATTTATGCTACAGCCAGCCCTGATCCATGCAATAACCTTATAAAGCTTAGCTGGAACGAGTATTCCTCATATCCGCATGAAGTATCACGATACGAAATCATTGTGTCGGAAGACGGCGGACCTTTTTTTCTTGCCGGACAGGTGGAAAGTGAAGAAACCGCATTCAGTTTTCAGAATATCACTGAAGGCAGCAGGTATGATTTCATCATAAAGGCTGTTCTTGAGAACGGCCAGTCTTCCTCATCCAACCCGACCTCAGCTGTTGCCAGCCTTACAACTCTTCCGCGATGGATCAATGCCGACTATGCAACTGTGACTGATGACGGTGAAATTGAGTTATCATTCCATATTGATTCTTCCTCGGATATAGATACATTCGCCCTGGAGAGAAGGACAGGATATTCAGGACCGTATCAGCAGATTGAGCTTTTCACCGGAGGCGATACAGAGTCGCTTTCATATACAGACAGGTCTGCCCGTACTGATGAGATTAACTTTTACCGGCTTTCTGCAGTTGTTTGCAGGGAATATGCCCTTACCTCAAATACCGCGTCAAGCCTGAAGCTCTCGTTGACCAACACGGGCAACGAGATCATCCTTAACTGGAACAGATACCGCCAGTGGTTAGGATCTGTTTCATCCTGGACCATCCTTGCCGACAAGGGAAAGGGCTTTGAATATGAAGCTACTGTAAGTCCTGACGACACGCTTTATGTCATAAGCATACCTGAAATCATGCATGAACTGAAGAAGGACGAGCTATGTTTCAAAATAAGGGCTACCGAAACAGGAAATCCACACGGAATTAATGGTGAATCAGTTTCAGGGAATGCATGCACGACCATTGAGGAGCTTGTAACCCTGCCAAACGTTTTCACCCCCGACGGCGATGGAATAAACGATCTGTTCAGGCCTGTTATGACCTTCACTCCGGCAGAATACCGTCTGACAATCTCCGACAGGAGGAGGAAGGTCGTTTTTGAGACATCCGACCATACAGAATCGTGGGACGGGACCTCGGGCGGTTCACCAGTGGCCCAGGATGTATATATGTGGTTTCTGAGGGTGACAACACCATCGGGCTTAAGCATTGACAGAACTGGTACTATTACTGTTGTAAGGAGAAAGTGATTCCGTGACAGGCCTTGTGAAACAATCAATCAGTACCATTTTAGCTCAATAACGTTATATTTGTATCCGGCATAAAAGACATAATGGTTTTTATGGGCAGCAAGGACATATTTGACGAGGAAGACATTAAGCTCATTAATTCCGAATACGATTCTCTGATAAACAATATGGTCAGATGCAGGGAACCGGGCGACCATGAGCTTATTGAAAAGGCTTTCAACGTTGCCAACAAAGCTCACTGGAATCTCAGGCGCAAATCGGGTGAACCCTACATCATCCATCCCATTGCCGTTGCAAAGATTGTAAATCAGGAAATCGGTCTGGGCGCCCGTTCAATTGCCACCGCTCTTCTTCACGACGCCGTGGAGGATACTGATTACACGCTGGAGGATGTTGACAGGGATTTCGGACCGAAAATAGCGACGCTGATCGACGGCCTGACAAAGATCTCGAGTTCAACCTACGACAAGGGGACCACCTCGTCGTTGCAGGCAGAAAACTTCAGAAGGATGCTTCTGACCCTTTCCGACGACCTGAGGGTGATACTGATCAAAATAGCTGACAGGCTTCATAACATGCGGACCCTTGATTCGATGCCCGAGCACAAGAAGATGAAGGTCGCGGGTGAAACCATTTTCCTATATGCTCCTCTCGCCAACCGGATAGGTCTGTACGCGATAAAGAGCGAGCTTGAAGATCTCAGTTTCAAATACCGCCAGCCCGGCATTTATGAGGAGATTGCCTCGAAGATGAGGCTTGGGGAAAAAAAGTATTATTCACTCATCAATAAATTCAGTCTCCCCATTATAAACAAGCTCAATGAATCGGGCCTGGAATTCGAAATAACCGGTCGTCCGAAATCTATATTTTCCATATGGACCAAAATGCAGTCGAAGAATGTGCCTTTCGAAGAGGTTTACGATGTTCTGGCTGTCAGAATCATATTTGATCCCCTGCCGGGTATTCCCGAAAAGACAACCTGCTGGAATATCTACTCGGTAATCACTGACACTTATCTTCCGAAGCCCGACAGGCTCCGCGACTGGGTCAGCCGGCCAAAACCCAACGGTTACGAGGCTCTGCATTTAACGGTAATGGGACCGGAAGGTCACTGGGTAGAGGTTCAGATCAGGAGCAGGAGAATGGATGAGATAGCAGAGAGGGGCTATGCCGCACACTACAGGTACAAAGGAGACAATACGCCGGAAACCGAGCTCGACAAATGGATAAAGAAGATAAGATCTATGCTCGAGAATCCCCTCGAGAATCCGATTGAATTCCTGGATGAATTCAAAATGAATCTTTTCTCTTCCGAAATAATGGTTTTCACACCAAAAGGAACACTTGTCAGCCTGCCCAAAGGAGCATCGGCACTCGATTTTGCCTATGAGATCCACACCGAGATCGGAAACAAGGCCATCGGGGCCAAGATCAATCATAAGCTTAATCCGATCGACACCATACTGATGAGCGGCGATCAGGTTGAGATAATCACATCCGATATTGCCAAACCCGAAAGGGAATGGCTCTCATATGTTTGTACATCAAAAGCGAAGGAAGCGATAAAGAGTGTGCTCAGGGTCGAATCGACCAACAGGATTCAGAGAGGGATGCAAATCCTTGAGGAGAAACTGGCAGAAATAGGTGAGTCGCCAAACACCGAAATCCTCAGAAAGCTGATGCAGTCATATGACATTCCGAATAAGGACGAGCTCTATTCGGGTATAGAACTTGGAACGGTAAACCTCGATAACCTGAGAAAGATCATAAGGAAATCGCCTGCAAAGAATGTAATAAAATACTGGGAGCTGAAACTCCTTGGTTCAAAAAAAGATAAGAAAGAGGAAGAAGGGGCAAGAAAGGGAAAGATCGATCCTTCATCACCTTTCCTGCTGAGGGAAAACATTGAAAATGCCGGTCAGTCATATGAAATAGCCAAATGCTGCAACCCTATCCCGGGAGATGAGGTTATAGGCTACCATTCCCCAAAAGGATCGATAGTTATTCACAAGCCTAAATGCCCTGCTGCAATCAGGATAATGTCGAATGAAGGTAACAGGATACTGCCGGTCAGATGGACCATTCATAAACTGGTGTCCTTCCTGGCGAGGATAAAGATAACCGGGGTTGACAGGATAGGTCTGGTAAATGACCTTACCAATATTATTTCATCCGAGCTGAAGGTAAATATGACCAATATCAATTTCAGTGTAAGGAATGGTATCTTCGAGGGTACGATCGACCTTTATGTTCATCACACGCGAGACCTTAACAACCTGATACTGAAATTGTCCAATGTAAAGGGAATTGACAGCATCAACCGTGTGGAGGACTTTTCGGAATAGAACAGCGATAATCCTGTTCCGACGTGCATACTTTATATAAAACTTTCGGAAATACCATAACATTAATGGCTGAAAAAGATAAGAGGTCCAGAGTCAAGCAGATTTTCACCGAATACCTTGAGGAGAGAGGGCACAGGAAGACACCTGAAAGATTTGCAATTCTCGACGAGATCTATTCAAGGACGGGACACTTTGATGTCGAATCACTGTACATCTTCATGAAAACCAAGAAATACAGGGTTAGCAGGGCTACCCTGTATAATACCATCGAACTGCTTCTCGACTGCAATCTGGTTGTAAAGCATCAATTTGGAAAAAACATTGCACAGTACGAACGTGCTTACCAGTGCGGCCAGCATGACCATCTTATAGATATTGAAAGCGGAAAAGTCATTGAATTCTGCGATCCGAGGATACTGGAGATTATCCGTACGGCGTGCAAACTACACGGGTTCACCCCGATGTACCATTCGCTCTATATCTATGGCAAGCATATCAAGCCGGCTGAAACCAAAAAAGGGGATTGATATATCCCCTTTCTCTGTATCAGACAATTGATCCTTAAAATGCGAAACCAAGCGCCAGACCCACCCTGACCTTAAGGCCTTCAATTTTTGTAACATCCTCAGGCTCACCACCCGATTTAATATCTATACTGCCATCGGTGTAATGGCCTCCGAAGAAGAAATCAATCACGAATCCCTTTTTGAAGATCCATTGCCTTCCGAAGGCAAGTCCACCACCATAAGAAGAGTATTGTCCCTCATTATCCCCTTCTTTGGACTCATAACCGAACTTATTATATCTCAGGTAGGGAGCGAAATAAAATCCGTCAATCGCATTGTTCCTGATATAAAACTTGCATCGGGAGTAAGGATCAGTCCACTGAATTTCGTTTTACCCAGGGTGTAACCCATATAACCCACTCCCATTTGAGCTGACACCAGGTCCGAAATCTCCCTTTCGTAGAAGATGGAGCCGGTTCCAACAAGGAGCGACAATGTATTTACTTTCAGTACATTCTTTTCAGGTGCAACAGTCACTTCGCTTTGAGCGAATGAATTCAGTGCAAACGCTGAAAATAAAAGAAGAATAACGACTTTTTTCATCATAATATAGTTTTAATTTAATGTTTTGATTGTACCCCGCTCAAGCGGCGAAAAGCATGTGAATGAAAATCAGATAAATATGTGTTTATACATTTGATATACGCGGGTTTCATTTTTCTAAGCCAATTAATCAGTTTATCTAGCCTGTAAAACAAAACTGTAGCATGAGTTTTCCTCATTTATCAACATAATATTATAAACGTGATACAAGCATTGATTATTTTGTAACTTCGGAACCGTGATTTTAATTTTGAGGATACATCATGAAGATTGACATATTACTTGGCCTTCAGTGGGGTGATGAAGGAAAGGGGAAGATTGTGGATGCCCTGAGTCCCGATTATGATATTATTGCCCGTTTCCAGGGAGGACCCAATGCCGGTCACTCGCTTGAATTCAACAATATCAAGCACATACTGCATCTTATCCCGTCGGGTATATTCCACCCGGGCAAGATCAACATCATCGGGAACGGTGTTGTGCTTGACCCTGCCGTTTTCCGTCAGGAGATTGATAATCTGGGTATACCGCTTGAAGAGTTGACCAAAAGGCTTGTAATTTCTTCAAGGGCAAACCTTATTCTTCCCACGCACAGGATGCTCGATGCTGCTTACGAGCAAAAGAAAGGACATTTAAAGATAGGATCAACACTGAAGGGTATCGGACCGACGTACACCGACAAGACGAGCCGTAACGGTCTGCGAGCAGGCGATATAATGCTGAAGGATTTCAGGCAAATGTATGAGGGGCTTAGTTCAGGACACCTTGAACTGCTCAGGCAGCTCGAATACGAAAGCGATATCAGCAAATATGAAAAGGACTGGTTTGCCGGCATTGATCTTCTGAAAAAGTTCCGCGTTGAAAACACGGAATACCTTATAAACGATATGTTGTCGGCTGGCAGGAAAGTACTGGCCGAGGGAGCTCAGGGCACGATGCTTGACCTGGATTTTGGTTCCTACCCCTATGTTACCTCGTCAAACACTATCAGTGCAGGAGCCTGCACCGGTTTGGGTGTTTCTCCAAAGACCATCGATGAAATATTCGGCATATTCAAGGCATACTGCACCAGGGTGGGCAGCGGTCCCTTCCCCACCGAGCTGAACGATGAAACAGGAGAGCTGCTCAGGAAAAAAGGATCTGAATTCGGTGCAACCACGGGAAGGCCAAGAAGATGCGGCTGGCTCGATCTTCCGGCACTCAGATATGCCATAATGATTAACGGCGTTACCAGACTTTTCATGATGAAGTCGGATATCCTCTCAGGTTTCAGCACAATAAAGGTCTGCAGCTCATACAGGGTTAATGGCCAGGACGTTGATCAGAGACCTTATGATAACAATGCTGCTATTGAGCCAGTCTACACTGAACTTCCTGGCTGGCAGGAAGATATTACAGGAATAAGGAAATACAACGAACTGCCTCTTTATCTGAGGAATTATGTTGAATTCATTGAAAAGCAGACCGGAATACCTATTACTATAGTATCCGTGGGGCCCGACAGGAATTCGACTATATTCAGATAGCGGAAGCTTATCTCCTTACATAAATCCAGGCATCTATCTCCACCGTATCACGGAACTGTTCAAGCCTTTGTGCCGCGCGTGCGTATTTCTCATGCGATTCAGCCACAACAAGCTCGAACATGCTGTCGGTCATCCTGATTATTTGCGGATCATAGCCCATCTTTACGTATTCTTCCGCCCAGGCCCTGGCATATTCCGGAGTTAAAAAACTTCCTACGACAATATTGTACTTTTTCATTTGTGCCTCATAGGCTGCCTTTTCCTGTTCAGCCCTTAAAAGACTGTCAAGTCTGGCTTCCTCGATAGCCTTTTGCCGGTTCTCAGCCCGTTTGATGGAATCGGCAACTCTTATGCTGTCCTGCTGGGCAAGCAAGATCTCAAGCTTTCTGGCCTTCTTACCGAAAAGACCATTCTGTTTTATTTTCTTACACGACACTGGTAAAACCAGCAATACTGCCAGAAGAAACACCGTAATTTGCCTCATAATCGATAATTAAGATTAATTAACACAGGGCTAAAGCTAAAAACTAAAACTTCAAAAATACAAAATATTGAAAGCCAATCCAAAGGATAAAACTTTTTTAGCTGCCTGAAAAAGGGAAATGATTTAAAATGATTTTGTATATTAGGCTCCTGAAACACCAGGTCTAACAATGTAATTACGTTGTTATTACATTGTTAGTACATATATAATAACATAAAACCACGTTCATGATGAAACCCACATGTATTGCATACACAAACACTTATGTATATAATTATCAAACATGTGCGGTTCCCTGTCTGCCGACAGGCAGGCATCCGACCATTAAAATAAATTATATATCGAATGAAATCAATAATTCAGTTCTTCGAAGAGAGTGTTGAAAAATATGAAAGCAACGTTTATCTGTGGGAGAAACCCCAGGACAAGTATGAAGGAACAACCTATGGTGAGACCAGAAAGCAGGTGTATGAATTTGCAGCCGGTCTTATTGCCATGGGAGTAAAACCGGGCGACCGGCTGAGCCTGATATCCGAGGGACGGAACAACTGGGTAGTCGGTGAGCTTGGAATTCTCTATACCGGTGCTGTAAATGTCCCTCTTTCGGTAAAGCTCAATACTGAGGAGGTCAAGTTCAGAATCAATCATTCCGAAGCTCGTATGGTTCTTGTCTCTTCGATACAGGCGGCAAAGATCAAACCTGTTATAGGCGAATGCAAAACCATTGAAAAGATAATACATCTCGATACCCAGGAGGAATACGAAGAGAATGAGATTCATTTCAATGAAGTCAGGAAAATAGGAAGGGAATGGCTTGAATTACCCGGGAACAGTGAGAAGTTCAATGAGATCCATTCAGCTGTCAAACCCTCGGATTTTGCCAATATATGCTATACATCGGGCACCACAGCCGATCCCAAGGGAATTATTCTGACTCACAGCAACTATGTGACCAACGTTTACCAGTCGTACAGTCTGATGGACATACCATCCTTTTACAAGACTTTACTGATTCTTCCGTGGGATCACTCATTCGGACACACCTGTGCCATATATGCCTTTATGGGCAAGGGTGCCAGCGTAGCCTCCGTGAAAACCGGAAGGACTCCAATGGAAACTCTCAGAAATATGCCGGTCTGTCTTAGGGAGATCAAGCCCAACCTTCTGATGAGTGTTCCGGCCATTGCAAAGAATTTCCGGAAGAACATTGAAAAAGGCATTAAGGAAAAGGGCAGGATGACGGAGATTCTTTTCAATCATGCCATGAGAATATCATATTCGTATAACAAGGAAGGATGGAACAAGGGTCGCGGCCTGCAGAGGCTTAAAAAACCACTGATAGACCTTTACGACAAGATCCTGTTTAAAAAGATACGTGAGAATTTCGGCGGGGAGCTTGATTATTTCATTGGCGGCGGTGCGTTGCTCGACATAGAGCTCCAGCGCTTCTTTTATGCAATCGGCATCCCGATGTATCAGGGATATGGTTTGAGTGAAGCCTCACCTGTCATCTCATCAAACTCAGCTGCCCGTCACAGGCTAGGTTCCTCGGGTGTTCTTGTAAGCAATATGGAACTTAAGATATGCGACGATGACGGGAATGAACTCCCTGTCGGAGAAAAAGGTGAGATCGTAATAAAGGGAGGCAATGTCATGCACGGTTACTGGAAAAATGAAGCAGCCACAAGGGAGACAATTAAGGACGGCTGGCTGTATACCGGCGACATGGGCTATATGACGGATGACGGATTCCTTTATGTACTTGGACGGTTCAAGAGCCTGCTGATTGCCGATGACGGGGAGAAATTCAGTCCTGAAGGAATCGAGGAGGCCATCTCGGAACAGTCGAAGTATATCGATCAGTGCATGCTTTACAATAACCAGAAGCCATATTCGGTAGCTCTGGTAGTCCCGAATCAGCATGCTCTCAAGTCATATCTCGAGGAAAAGAATCTCACGGCCGACTCCGATGATGGCAAAAGGGCCGTAGCGATGCTTCTTGAGAATGAAGTCAATGAATACCGTTCGAACGGGAAGTACGGACATATGTTCCCGCAGAGATGGCTTCCCGTCGCAATCGGCATTCTTGAAGAAGGATTCACGGAAGACAATGGTCTTATGAACTCTACCATGAAAATAGTCAGGGGCAAGATCATGGACCGCTACATGAATCTTATAGACTACCTCTACACTCCCAATGCAAAGGATGTATGCAATGAGTGGAACATGGAGGAGATAGAGAAGATGAAGCTCGGCTAAAGAGAGCTCCTTATTTTTCAGACAACAAGCCTGCTTTTGAACGGAAGAAAGGTCATGAAATCGGCATGATGCACGATATAGGCTTCTGTTGTCCGTTTCACAAGATCTCCCTCATTGGCATGAGCTGCTATTATATGGCACACCTCAGGCGGTACTCCGCATTCTTCTGCAAGTGAAACCCCCGAGAAAGGATGTCGCAGGTATTTCCCGTAACGGCCCTGGATGGCCTTTCCGTTCTCATCCAGCTCATATTCAAGCAATTTGCCCACATCGGCAAGGATGGCGCCTGCTATCAGGACGTCCATGTTCACCCTCAGGTTATCGCCGAAAAACTGATTCATCATCTCACCGCAGGCTTTTGCTACATGAACCACGCACCTCTTGTGTTCCATAAAGCTAACCTTCATGTCGGGTCCACAGAGCAGCGTGAAAGGGATAGTATCAAGATCATCAGCCGTCAGAACACTTTTTTCGAGAGCTGTTTCCCATGTTTTCGCGGTCTTCTCTCTCAGTGAGTCGTCTTTTATCCATTCGAGCTCGGGCCAGAGTTTGTAAACTGTATCGTTCATTTGCCGCCTCCTTTTCATTAAAGATTTGAAATTATTGCATCAGTCATTTCAATGGTCGATGCCGCTCCATTCCTGACCACATCCGGCGAACCTGTCATCTTCATCATGTCGTAGGTTTTGGTCTTTCCTTCCCTTATCGTCAGGGCTACCGCATTTCTTATCCTTCCGGCAATGGCTTTTTCGTCAATATAATCCAGCATCATGCATGCTGATTCTATCATTGCTATCGGGTTGACGATAGGGATTTCGTATCCTGCATATTTCGGAGCTGATCCGTGTGTTGGTTCAAAAACTGCTATTCCGTCCTCCGAAAACTGGGCGCTGCATGCAAAGCCAAGTCCTCCTATAAGGCCGGCGAAAGCATCCGAAACAATGTCGCCGAACATATTACCGGCAACAATCACTCCGTAATCTTCCGGGTTTTTCGTCAGCCACATCATTTGTGCATCAATATTTGTATTACGGAGTTGTATTCCGGGGAAGGAGTTTTTCTGTGTCTCTTTCGCCATCTTCCACATCAGGCCTGATGTTTCCCTGATCACATTTGGCTTTTCACAGACAGTGACCGATTTATATCCGTATTTCACTGCATGTTCAAAGGCAGCGTTAAGTATCCGCTGTGTGGCTTTTCTGGTAAAGATTCTTGTTGAAACTGAGATTTCCTCAGGAGGTACGTTTCCATAATTTGACCTGAACTTAGGATGAGTCATCAGTGCCTGATGAACCTGTTGGGGAGGATTGGTCCATTCCACTCCCGAGTACAGTCCTTCGGTATTTTGCCGAAAGATTACCACATCGACCACGGGCTCTTCAATTGCCCCTCCCCTTCCCCTCCTTATGAAGTTCAGCGGATTTCCCTTGTACGATCTGCAGGGTCTGACACAAATATCGAGATTGAATTTCTGTCTAAGCCCGACAATGGGGCTTGAATAAACAAAGCCTTTATCCCTCAGCGAAGGATCGAGTTCAGCCTTTGCTTCTTCGTTGGGCTTTGAGGTTATGGCTCCAAAAAGAGCTATCCTGTGAGTGCTGATAAGGTCAAGGGTTCTCTGAGGTAAAGGGTTACCTTCCCCGCGCCAGAGTTCCCAGCCAATATCGCCATTTACATAATCTGCTTCAAATCCTGAAGCATCAAGGACTCTTAGAGCTTGTTCCATAACTATATTACCGATGCCGTCTCCGGGCAGGGTAACGATTGTTCGTTTTGCCATATGCCGGTTATTGTTTTAGTATCCTGTAAATTTAAGAAAATTAAGTATATCAGAATTGATATAATTCTGTTGTAATTCAGCTTAATTACACGAAAAAATCAGTATATTTATAGTTTAACCTCCAGTAAAAAAAGCATGCGTACATTATCTCAATTAAGTCCGGCACCTATCTGGATTTACTTCGGGGAGATTTGCAGGATACCTCGTTTAAGCAAAAACGAGGGCAAGATCAGAAAGTATCTTCTTGATTTTGCATCACTGCATAAACTCGAATCAAAGGAAGACCAGGCCGGGAACATACTTATCATCAGGAAGGCCTCACCGGGAATGGAAAACCGCAAGACGGTGGTACTGCAGAGCCATATGGACATGGTTGGTGAAAAGAATGCCGATCATCCGCATAACTGGCATACCGATCCCATCATTCCGTATATTACCGACGGCTACGTTGCAGCTAAAGGCACCACTCTCGGGGCTGACGACGGGATCGGCATTGCCACACAGCTTGCCATCCTGGTCAACCCGGCTGTCAGGGCAGGAAAAATAGAATGTCTCTTCACTGTTGATGAGGAATCGGGAATGACAGGTGCCATGAACCTGCAACCCGGTTTTTTTGAAGGAAGGACATATATCAACCTCGATTCCGAGGACGAAGGCATTCTCTACATAGGATGCGCCGGAGGAATTGATACTGTCGGAGACATGCCATACAGGAGAGTCCCGGTCAGAAAAGGGAGCTGCGGTTTCAAAATCTCACTCACAGGTCTTCGCGGTGGCCATTCCGGTGATGAGATACACAAGGGATTCGGAAATTCAGTGAAGATAATGAACAGTATTCTGGACGAGCTCACGAAGAAGTTTGGAATACAGCTAAGCAGTTTCAACGGTGGCAACCTCCGGAACGCCATCCCGAGGGAAGCTTTTTCAGTGATTGCTGCCGAAAGTATCCACAGTCAGGAGATTATCGACCGGATCGGGGAATTTTCTTTCAAGCTGAAAGATGAATTTGCCGACCTGGAGAAGGATCTGAAGCTTGCCATTGAGGAATGCGAAACACCGCCAACAGTTATGGACGGGGAAAGCCAGCAGAAGCTGATTAAAGCTCTGGAATGCTGTCCTCATGGTGTTATTGCATGGTCGAAGGATATGGAAGACCTTGTGGAGACTTCCAGCAACCTGGCTTCCGTAAACTTTGCCGGTAACAACAGGATCAGGATAGTGACCACACAGCGGAGTTCAGTCGAGTCGTCGAAACATGAAATTGCAGGCATTGTAGGGGAATGCCTGAAACTTGCCGGTGCCAATGTAGTTCATTCGGATGGTTACCCCGGCTGGAAGCCTGATCCGGGATCAGAAATACTGAAGATCACTTCTGAATCGTATGAGAAGCTCTTTGGCCGCAAACCCCTTGTAAAAGCAATACATGCAGGCCTCGAATGCGGTCTTATCTATGAGAAATTCAGCGGTATAGATATGATATCAATTGGCCCGACCATAAGAGGAGCACACACACCTGAAGAGAAGATAAAAATTGATACCGTCCAGATGTTCTGGGACCTTCTTGTCGATGTTATCGGCAGAATCCCCGCTATGAGCAACGAATAAAAAACTGATATCCCTGGCCTCATTCGACGGCAAAGAACTCATCCTTGCCTGCTCCGCAAACAGGGCATACATAGTTATCCGGCAGGTCGCTGAAATCGGTTCCCGGCTCTATTCCTGACCGGGGGTCTCCCTTATCCGGATCGTAGACAAATCCGCAAACATCACACTTATACTTTCCCATGTGACAGAATTTTATTTTTTGATTTTTCGTACCGTATCGATTATGGTGCCATCCACCCATTTTATTGCTGCAACAATTTTCTCATCGAACACGGGCTTCGAAGGTTTTCCGCATATCCTTTCTGCCTCCTCTTTCAGTTTTTCAATAGTGGTTAAAGGAAGTCCGCTGTTCCGTACACTTTCAATAAGATCTTTCCTGAGGGGATTGATGGCGATTCCCCGTTCTGTGATTACTACATCAATAAGTTCTCCCGGGCCGCACAGTGTGGTAACCTCGTCAACAATGACAGGTATCCTGTCGCGGAACAAAGGCAGGGGAATTATGACATTCCGTGCATGAAGGCAGTTCTGCCAGCCTCCGATACCGTGAAGCAGGTAACCGTCGGAATGTGTCACCACATTCCCGTTAAAATTCAGATCAACTTCCGTGGCCCCAAGTATCATTATATCCATCATGCTTGTCAGGTTGCCCTTTGAATGATAATTATAGGCATTGAAAACCGGATAAGACACATGTTTGGGATTTCTGGTGACTGATTCAACCGATTCAAGGTCGAAAACCTGAGCATCGAGGATGTATTCCATCTGTCCCTGTTCAAGCATTTCCACCATGTACCTGGTACTGCCTCCGAAGCCGAACTTCGACTTCCATCCCTTTTTCCTGAGTATCTCATGAATAAAAACCCCTATAGCCAGCGAGGTGCCCCCTGCCCCTGCCTGCATCCTGACATTGTCTTTCAGTATGCCTGATTTTTCAAGGAAGGCAGCGGTTAGTTCTGCAATCAGCAGTCTGTCGGGGCTTTTTGTGATCTGTGTTGTTCCCGAAACAATTTTTTCGGGTATTCCTATTTTATCGACCACTACCACATAATCCACGTAGTTGCCTTCTATTTCCATTGGTAAGCAAGGGATATCTACAAGGTTGTCGGTAACTACAATAACCTTGTCGGCATACATTGCATCGGCTTTTGCATAACCCAGCACCCCGCATGCAGAGTTGCCTCCTGTTCCCCTTGCATTCCCGAACGAATCGGAACTGGGAGCAACAAGAACAGCAATATCAATTTTTACCTCACCGTCCTGGATTGCCTGAACCCGTCCGCCGTGCGATCTCAGTACGGCAGTACCCTTCATTCTGCCCTCCGACACAAACCTGCCAAGAGGACCGTTCATACTGCCTTCAATCCTGTTTATCGTCCCGTCTTCCAGGTATTTTATAACAGGTTCATTGCATGGAAAAGACGCCGATGGGAACCAGACAAGATCCCTGACACCCATTACCGAAGCTATTTCGAAGATCCTGTTGCTGATAAGGTCGCCATCTCTCAGGTGATGATGTGTAGAGATGGTCATCCCATCGCGGATTCCGCAGCGAAGAAGAGCTTCCTCGAGGGTTGTCACAACCTTGTTTCCATCAGGCGGAAAGTCGGTACACGACGGTATTGGTGGACCGTACCTGTTTCCTGAAGGCCTGTATTTTCCGACGCCCCTGAAAGGAATTGCAGGTTTGCCGTTTAGCTCTGTCATGACAGCCCTGCCGGCTGCATTGATCACAGTCGGAATAGACATAATAATTGATTTTTAATTGGTTATCATGCTTCAGCAGGAGACTCATCTCTCCATCCGGGTTCAAGAATACCCAGTTTAACAGCCAGATCGATAGTTCTCAGGGCTCTTGTCACTACAGGAGGATCAATCATCTTTGAACCGAGAGCAACCACGCCAAGGCCTTTTGAAAGAGCATCCTCATAAGCAATTACAATCTTTTTAGATTTTTCGATTTCATCTGTCTCGGGCGCAAATCCCTGGCGTATCACTGCTATCTGTCGCGGGTGTATGCAGCCCATACCCTCGAATCCAAGCGCTTTTGAAACTGCAACGTTATTCCTGAGTCCCTCCATATCGGCAACGTCAGGAAAAACCGAATCGATGGGCTGGATTCCCGCGGCTTTTGCTGCATTCACGATCCTGTTTCTCGCGTAAAGCGTTTCGTTACCCTCCCTGGTCCTTCTTACTCCCATGTCGGCTGTCAGGTCCTCCAGTCCGACAGCCATAGCAACAACGCTTTCATCCGCCCTGGCAATATCAAACGCCAGCTCCACTCCCAAAGCACTTTCAATAATAGGCATTAGATAAACCGGATTTGTCAGGCCCGATTCTGCCAGGATATTCCTGATGCGCTCTGCAACTTCACGTACGTTTTCAGGGTTTTCACATTTAGGTATCAGTACAAGGTTGACATTCTGAGGAATAAGGGCATCAAGATCGTCCATTCCCCTTTCTCCCTGATTTATTCTCACCATTCTTTCCGCGCCTCTGAAATCGAGTTGACGCAGTGCATTCCTGACCAATAATCTTGCTTCATCCTTTCTTACGGGGGCCACGGAATCTTCCAGATCGAGAATGATCCCGTCAGCTGAGTGAAGCCCGGCATTTATCATAAGGCTTGGGTTATTCCCCGGAAGATAAAGTCTGGAAAAGCGGAAGCGATCGCGAAGGGTAGAATATTTGTACTCTTCGGGAAAATCAGGCAGAAAGTCTATCCTGGTCCCGGTAAGTTTCTTCACGGCTGCCTCGAGCCGGGCCATAATAACAAAGGGAAGGGCTCCTGAATCATCTATTTCCAGATGAGCATTCGCAATCCCGAAACAACCGAGCATTTCGGAACACAGATTTCTGATGGATTCGCCATAAAGCGTTTCCACCTTTGATTTCAGATCAAAAGTGATCCCGCCTTCATTTTTCAGACAGAGGCTTAGCCGGCAGTCGGACCTTATCCTGGGACCTGAATTTCCTGTTACAGCACAATTACTATCCATGATGCGGGGGAATATTGATGTTTTTAATAAATATCAATTCATTTCCATTATCACCTCATCCTGCATAACGGTCTGTCCCGGAGTAACTTTTACCTCCGAGATCACACCGTCTCGTTCTGCCTTTATCTCATTCTCCATTTTCATTGCTTCAAGGGTAAAGAGAGCCTGATTCTTTGTAACACTGTCTCCCGGTTTGACAAATACCCTTACAATGATACCCGGGAGAGGGGATTTTATCTCGGTTTTCGGTCCTCCCGTTTTCTTTTCTATCTCCTTAGGAGGCTCTTGAACAGCCGGCCTGGCAACTATTGGAGTCTTATCGGGCTTTGTCTCACGTTCTATTTCAACAACGTAATCCTCATCATTTACCTTTAGCCTGGCTACATTTCCGGTATGGGACAATATACTCACATCGTATTTTTTCCCTTTTATTAAGAATTTGAAGTTCTTCATATTGTTTTTCTTAGATAATCAAGTCGATATTCCGCTTAGGTAAAATTACCGTAAATTCCTCATACTGTAAAATTTTGAGCTCCATGGCGAATAAGTTCTGGACACCCTTTTCATTGTGATCACATCACTCTCTTCATCGTGCATATCATTGAAATACAGATAAAGAGCTGTGGCGATAGCAGCTTCGGTATCCAAACCGGTCACTGCCGGTTCCTCTGTAAGGGTTTCGGCAACTGCCGGTTTTTCTTCGCCGGGTGCAAGGGATTTTTTTACAAGAGGTACAATTATCCTGATTACAAACCATAGAAGAATAATGGCTATCAGAATAATATTCAATACAATCAGCAGCCTGACAGCAGCGGCATCATCAATGTTCAGGCCGGACATAATTATTGGAAAGTAAGGCATAACTGTCTTCGTTTATAAAGGTATATTGGCGTGTTTTTTCATTGGGCCCGGGTCCTTTTTTGTTGCAAGGGTTCTCAGTGCCCTGATTATCCTGAAACGTGTATTCCGGGGTTCAATCACATCATCGATAAAACCAAATTTTGCAGCTTCATAGGGATTTGCAAACTTGTCACGGTATTCATTCTCCTTTTCAGCGATAAAGGCGGCTTTTTCTTCCGGATCGCTTATCTCTGCTATAGCCTTACCCTCAAGTATTTCAATGGCTCCCTGTGGTCCCATTACTGCAATCTCAGCTGATGGCCATGCATAGTTGATATCGCCGTGGAGCTGCTTGGATGACATTACGCAATGGGCTCCGCCGTACGATTTGCGGAGTGTAACGGTCACCTTGGGCACGGTTGCCTCACCATAAGCGAACATAAGCTTGGCACCATGAATAATTATACCGCCGTATTCCTGCCCGCTTCCCGGAAGGAATCCCGGCACATCGACGAGTGTCACCAGGGGAATATTAAAGGCATCGCAGAACCTTATGAAACGAGCGGCTTTTCTCGAAGCATCAATATCGAGCACACCGGCCAGGAAGCTTGGCTGGTTGGCAACGATTCCAACCGGCATCCCACCCATTTTGGCAAAACCCACTACAATATTGCGCGCGTAAGCTGCATGAACCTCGAGAAACTCAGCATTGTCGACAATCTTGAAAACAATGTCCTTTACATCATAAGGCTGATTGGGATTCTCGGGAATCAGGCTGTTTAGATCCTCTTCCTTGCGGTCGATGGGATCGTCGCATTCGGTAATGGGAGGATCCTCCATATTGTTCTGAGGGAAATAGCTTAGCAGTTTGCGGATCAGCATAAGACCCTGTTCCTCTTCATCCACGACAAAATGGGCCACACCCGATTTTGACCCGTGAACTCCAGAGCCGCCAAGATTCTCCGTCGTTATATCTTCTCCTGTTACCGTCTTTGTCACTTTCGGACCGGTCACGAACATATAGCTGCTTTTCTCGCTCATTATAATGAAGTCGGTCAAAGCGGGAGAATACACCGCTCCTCCGGCGCATGGTCCGAATACCGCGGATATCTGGGGAATAACCCCGGAAGCAAGTATGTTCCTTTCGAAAATCTCTGCATAGCCGGCAAGGCTTCTGACCCCTTCCTGGATACGTGCTCCGCCACTGTCGTTGATACCGATGACCGGTGCTCCGACTTTCATGGCCTGATCCATTATCTTGCAAATCTTCTGTGAGAATGTTTCCGACAGCGAACCGCCGAAAATTGTAAAGTCCTGGGCAAAAACATAAACCACCCTTCCGTCTATTGTACCGTATCCGGTTACCACTCCGTCGGTCAGGATTTTTTTCTTGCCCATGCCGAAATCCTCGGTCCGGTGTGTGACAAACATATCGAATTCTTCAAAACTTCCTTCATCGAGAAGAATGTTTATCCGTTCCCTTGCTGTCAGTCTTCCCTTGGAATGTTGATCTTCAATTTTTTGCAAACCACCTCCGAGACGTGCTTTCTCTCGCATCCCGATAAGATGCTTAACCTTTTCCTGGCTATTCATATAAATATTGTTTTATTTACTGTTTGAAATATATAATTAATCAGAGCTGTTTCTCCTGTTCGTTTCCGGGATGTTCGCAAAGCTCAATAAGCACACCGTGAGCCGAAGCCGGGTGAAGAAAAGCGATATCCAGACCTTCAGCTCCTTTCCTGGGACGGGTGTCAATCAGTCTTACCCCTTCATCTGAGGCATGTTTGAGTTTCTCCTCAAGATTTTCCACCGCGAAGGCAATATGATGAATCCCCTCTCCCCTTTTCTCAATGAAGCGTGCAATTGTTCCCTGGGGATCAGTCGATTCCAGAAGTTCGATTTTTGTCTGTCCCACCATGAAAAAGGCAGTTCTTACTTTCTGGTCTGCGACTTCCTCAATATTATAACATTTCAGGCCCAGAACCTTCTCGTAAAAAGCCATCGATTCGTCCAGGTTTGAAACTGCTATACCAATATGTTCTATATGTGTTGGTTTCATAAAAACACCAGATTTTTTAATGAGTATAATTAAAGCAAAATTAACAGCTTAAAATTAGCTCATGCAAACAAAAATCATGTTTGGCAATAATATTTGGATGTTTTTCTATATCAGAAAGGAAACTCTTCAGGAGTTGTTATTTCGGTTTCCCTTATTTCAGGTTTTGTTGCAGCCACATGAACGGGATTTCCGTCGACGAATATAGCCTTGTATGGTGTTACCGGACATGCATATTCACAATGCCCGCATCCGATGCAGATATCCTGGTTTGTTTCAGGGATTACCAGGTTATCCTCATAAGGCACCATGTACACTGCTTTCGTGGGGCAGGACTCGGAACAAGCTCCGCAGGCTGTCTTTTCTGTCTTTACAATGCAATTATCCTTGATGAAAACGACTTTTCCTATCTGAGTAAGTTTCTTTGCTTCCAGGAGAAGTGGTTTGAGGGCATTTGTAGGGCATATTTCAGTGCATCGCGTGCAATTGAAGGCACAAAAGCCTCTGTGATAATCCATCACCGGTTGCATGAATCCTGAAATTCCATACTGTTTAATAGCCGGTTGAAGCACATCGTTGGGGCAGGCGTTTATGCAAAGGGAACAGGCCGTGCATTTCTCAGTGAATTCCTCAAATGATCCGGCGCCGGGAGGGCATACGGGATATGTTCTCGGTTCCTTCACTGAAGATGCCTTAGCGGGAACAACAGTTCCCTTTTTTTCCTGACCGCCGGCTCCATGGCTTATCCCGAGAAGCATCAGAAGCGATCCTGCAACAAATTTCCTTCTTCCCTTATCCGTTTTCTCCGCTTTTTCCGGTTTCTCCACTTTCTCCCCTGAAGCAATAAATCCATATGAAAGAGCTTTCTCGGGACATACATCGATACAGTTGAAACAATTCACGCAACGGCTGACATCTATATTGTAATTAAGGAAATCGATGCACGACGATTTGCATCTTAATGAGCATCTGCCGCAACGTGTACATTTGCTTTCTTTAAACTTCACCCTGAAAATCGATACTTTCGAAATAAGTCCGAGGAAAGTTCCCACGGGGCAAATCATGTTGCAGTACAGCCTTCCCTTTACAAAGGACATGATACCCACCAGCAGTAAGAATACCGTAGGCACTGCATAGGAAAGCGGATTGAAAGCCCTTATATCAACATGATGAAGTGTATAAACATCGAATTTTCCAAGCACCCAGGTAAGGAAATTATTGACAAGCAGGATAATGGGTTTACCGAAATAAGTCATGAACCTCCCGAATATGCTATAGGGATCCAGTAGAGTGACCAGATAGAGCCCCCAGAAAACAGCTGTTCCGAGAGTGAGGGCCAGCAAGGTGTAACGGATCAGGGTATGAGGTTTTTTATAACCGTATCTTCCGAATTTCCTTTTGACCCTTTCTCCCATCCTGCTGAAATAGTCCTGCCCTATTCCCAGCGGACATAAAAAAGAGCAGTAAGTACGGCCGGTAAGGAGCGTCAGCATAAGGACTATCAGGAATCCCCCGGCAAGCATTGTCATCAGGTTGATATATTTCAGTGCTGACGGAACAAACTGAAGATAAAGAAGGAAGTCAACATACTTCTCCGGGATTACAGCTCTGAAGTCTGCAAATACGCAAATGAAACAGATCAGGACGATTGTAGAAAATAAGATCCTGAATTTCCTGAGAAAGGAAGATGTCATTTCAAATTACATTTTTATACGCCTGATATTCAATGAATCCAAATTTGTTGTTCCAAGTCCCATCTTGTAAGCTATCTGGATATAATCGATCTGCTGAGGATCAAGGTTGAGCATTCTGGCGGCCGCGGTATCTCCTGCCACCCAGTCGGTGGTTAATATCTGGGATTTCATCAGTACGAGGTCCTCTTTTGAAATACCCTGAGGGCCGTGTTTCACCATTACATTATAACAATCCACAACGTTTAGTATGGGTTTCTTTTCAAACATTGCATAGTCGGCAATGCACTGGTGAAGGTCATTGGCATGCCAGTATCCCCTGTCCCATACC
>ERZ1026800.556-NODE-556-length-31059-cov-5.528546_pt1 | contig 31059 bp, 23 predicted proteins | sample MGYA00520873_ERZ1026800 | MGnify/ENA primary metagenome ERZ1026800 (study PRJEB33270, sample SAMEA104284475) | anaerobic digester metagenome | biome: Anaerobic digester microbiome; feature: mesophilic sludge digester; material: Anaerobic digester biomass | place...
ATCCGATTATATTGAGGAGTTTATCGAAATTATTAAATTCGGTTATAGTAGCAACTTAGTTCCTTATTTGATAGATATCAATAGTGCGGTAATAACACCTCAATATGTGGATTTTTATGTAAGTCCGGAGGGAAATGACAACAACTCCGGCTTATCTATTGATGATCCAATTAAAACAATAGCAGTCGCTTTATTGAAAATAGGTGCCGATAGTGAACATCCTCACACTATCCATCTTGCCAATGGTGTTTATGGCAACGATCAACAATTTCCTCTTAATTTACGCAGTTATATCAGTATCATAGGTGAGAGTGAAAGTGGAGTAATATTCAGCGGTCCGGATGTGTTTTTCATCGGTAGCAGTTCTGAAAAAGAAGTGACAATCCGCAATATTACCTTTGAGGCAATTACGGATCAGGAATTTTATCAACATGAATTAATTGACTGCGTATCTTGTTTCTCAATAGATGGTGTAATGGATAAATTCAGCTTAACCTTGGAGAATTTGAGCTTTCTTAATTGTCAACCTGTCCATTATGATAATATGTATGAGCTTGGTAGATTCGTATATCCGGAGAGATTAATATTACGGAATATTACTGTAAAGGATTGTATGGGATCGGTAGCGTTCCGTTTCTGGGGAGGAAATACCTATGCTGAAAATATTAACATTCATCATTTTTACGCTCCCCCCTCAGGAGAACAAGGTGGCACGGCAATATCAATTACTACCAATAACCCGGTGTATACAGGAGGTGATAATATATTCAACAATTTGTTGATAACGGGATGTATAGCTAATTTGGTAGATAATGTACAAACTTCTGTATTACATATTAATGCTTCCTTTCTTCCAACCACTTATAAAAATTACTTTATTAATGCAACAATCACAGATAACTGGTGGACACCTGAATACGGAGCAGCAATAACCTTGGGGGAAGATGCCAAAGCAATCTTTATTAACAGTATAATCTACAACAGTTTAATGATAGGAATGAATTTTATTCTTCGTCGTTACGACTTGCCTTCCCGGTTAAGTTTTTTGAACTGTCTGGTTGGACCCTCTGAAAATCCCTGGGACACAATAACTAACAATAGCTACAGTAACATAGTAGAGTGGTATGGCAATAATCTCAGTTCCGATCCCTATTTTTATGCCTATAATCCTGATAATCCTTATAATTTGGGACAAAACTCACCCTGCATAGATACCGGAACGACAGATTTCAGTATTTTTGATATTCCATACTGGTATCAGTTTCCCCTTTATGACTTGGCTGGCTATCCCAGAATTTATGGTAATCAAGTTGATTTAGGTGCTTATGAATGGCAGGGAGAAATTGGTGTGGAAGATTTGCTTTCTGTTTCTAATTTGTGCATTTCCAATTACCCCAATCCCTTCAATGCCAGCACTACTATCAGATATAATATACCTAAAAACGGAGATGTCAGGATTAATATCTATAACACCAAAGGACAATTGGTAAAGACCCTGATAGATGAATATAAAACCAAAGGCAACTATCAGATTGTCTGGAATGGAAAAGATGGGAATGGCAATTCGGTTTCTTCTTCCTTGTATTTTTTACAGATAACTGAAGGTAGAAATTCCCAAATGCATAAGATGTTGCTGCTGAAATAATCTGTTTTTTTATAATGCAGTTATTCTGAAAACCTAAAGGACGAAACGATAATAGCGACAGGTGCGTTATCTCATCTCAAGTAGATTAGTTTAACCCTAAATCTATATATTTCATATTACGAGGAGCTTACACCACTATATTTATTATTGTATAACCCTGCGGGCTTTTGTGTAGCTGGAGGAGGCTGTTCCTTCGGCTTGGAGATGTCTTCGTCAACCAGTTGGCAAGTTTTTTATCGTTACTATGAAGAGCGCAATAATGAAATAACTCGGTTGCAAGTGGAACGACAAGATGTCGTTCATCCGGAAGGTTGACGTCCTCGTCAACCACTTTTCATCCTTTATTTAGCAACCGTAAAATTCACAATACCGATAAAATTGGGTTGCAAGTTGAACGACAAGATGTCGTTCATCCGGAAGGTTGACGTCCTCGTCAACCACTTTTCATCCTTTATTTGGCAACCATAAAATTCACAATACCGATAAAATTGGGTTGCCAGTGGAACGACAAGATGTCGTTCTTCCGGAAGGTTGACGTCCTCGTCAACCACTTTTCATCCTTTATTTGGCAACCATAAAATTAACAATACCGATAAAATTGGGTTGCCAGTGGAATGACGGGGACGTCGTTCATCCGGTCTTACAAAGAAATAGTTTGACAGAATAAGGCAAAAAAATGGTTTATCACAGAAAGGAAAAAAATAAGAAAAGTGAGGTGTTTGATATGCCAAGAATGACTGTTGACCCCAATTACTGCAAAGGTTGTGGCTTGTGCATTATTGCTTGTCCCCGGAAGATTATCCGTTTATCAGAAAATATTAATGCCAAGGGTTACAACTATGCCGAGTGTATTGAGCAGGAAAAATGTACTGCCTGCAAAATGTGTTATATAACCTGTCCCGATGTGGCAATAACGATTGAGAAGTGAGGTTATAAATGTCCAAAATTTTAATGAAAGGAAATGAGGCGATTGCAGAAGCAGCTATTAGAAGTGGTTGTCGTTTGTATTTTGCCTATCCCATCACCCCCCAAAGCGAATTAATTGAATATATGGCAAAGATGATGCCTAAGGTAAAAGGAACCTTTATTCAGGCAGAAAGTGAAGTTGCTGCCATAAATATGGTTTACGGAGCTGCCGGAAGCGGAAAAAGAGTAATGACTTCTTCTTCCTCTCCGGGCATTTCACTGAAAATGGAAGGTCTATCTTATATTGCCGGAGCAGAACTTCCCTGCGTTGTTGTTAATGTTCAACGCGGTGGTCCCGGTTTGGGTGATATCCAGCCCGCACAAGGTGATTATTTTCAAGCAACTAAAGGCGGAGGTCATGGCGATTATCGTTTAATTGTTTTGGCTCCGAGTTCGGTTCAGGAATTTGCCGATATGGCAAGTGAGGCATTTGATCTAGCAGATAAATATCGCAATCCTGTTATGATTCTTGCCGACGGAATGCTGGGGCAAATGATGGAGCCCGTTGAATTTAAACCAGCAAAAACAGATGCAGAATTGCAAGAACTTGCCAATCAACATCTTTCCTGGTGTATTTGTCCCAATGAAGATGGCGCTAAAAAACACCACCATGAAATAAATTCTCTGGAACTTGACCCCCAGGTTTTGGAACAACATGTTTTAGGTCTATTAAAAAAATATGCCGAAATCCAAAAAAACGAAATTCGCTATGAGACCTATAACATTTCAGATGAAAATGAAGTGCTTTGCGTTGCCTGGGGAACTGCCAGCCGAGTAGTAAAATCGGCTATTAACGAAGTTCAGAAACAAGGTAAAAGCGTTGGTTTAATTCGTCCTATTCGTGTTTGGCCCTATCCCTATGAAGCAATCAAACAGGTAATCGGGAAAAATGTGAAAAAGGTCTATGTATTTGAACTCAATTCGGGACAAATGGTAGAAGATGTAAAAATTGCAGTAGAAGGAAAAGTTCCTGTTGATTTTTGGGGAAAAGTGGGAGGCGTTGTTTTCACTCCCGCTGAAATCAAAGAAAAACTGGAAGAATGTTTTTAAAGGAAGGAGGAAAAAATGGAAATTATTGCAAAACGCCCTGAAGCACTTACCAAAGAACCCTTCCATTATTGCCCGGGTTGTATGCATGGTGTAGCTCATCGTTTAATTGCTGAAGCAATAGATGAAAATGGTTTGATCAATCAAATTGCCGGTGTGGCACCTGTTGGTTGTGCCGTTTTTGCTTATAAATATTTTAATTGTGATATGGCAGAAGCGGCTCATGGACGCGCTCCTGCTGTTGCTACAGGCATAAAAAGAGCCCGTCCCGATATGCATATATTTACCTATCAAGGAGATGGTGATTTAGCTGCTATCGGAACTGCGGAAATTGTTCATTCTGCCAATCGTGGAGAAAAGATCAGCGTTTTCTTCGTTAATAACGCTATTTATGGAATGACAGGAGGACAAATGGCTCCAACAACTTTGCCTAATATGAAAACCACTACCAGTCCTTATGGCAGAAATGTAGATGATATCGGTTATCCTATTCGGATGTGTGAACTTTTAGCAACCTTAGTAGCTCCCTATTATATTGAAAGGGTTTCGCTATTAAGCCCGGCTGATATTATTAGAGCTAAAAAAGCTGTAAACAAAGCTATTCGCTATAATAAGGAAAATCGCGGTTTTACCTTTATTGAATTTATCAGCACCTGCCCTACCAATTGGGGTTATGAACCCGAACAGGCAAGACAATGGGCAAAAGAAAATATGCTGCCTTTCTTCAAATTAGGTGTTTATCGTGATAAAGGTGAAGGAGTGGAATAATGACTACAGAAATGATTTGTGCCGGTTTTGGCGGTCAAGGTGTTCTTACTATAGGCAAATTTATTGCCCAGGCAGCTATGCAAGAAGGGAAAAATGTTTCCTGGCTGCCTTCTTACGGACCGGAAATGAGAGGTGGAACTGCCAATGTTTCTACGGTGGTTTCTACAGAGCCAATTGCCTCGCCAATTGTCAGCTTCCCCGATGTGTTAGTGGCTTTAAATCAGCCCTCAATAGATAAATTTGCTCCTTCTATTCGTCCTGGAGGACTTTTAATTTATAATACCAATATGTGCCCTCGTGGATGTAAACGCGAAGATATTACAAAAATTGCGGTTCCAATGAATGATATCGCCTCTGAAATCGGCAGTATGATTGTGCTGAATATGGTGGCAACCGGGGTTGTAATTGGTAAAACCGACATTATAAAATACGAAACCCTGGAAGGCAATTTAACTTCCTTTATGCAAGAAAAAAATCCCGATTTACTTACAAAAAACCTTGCCGCTATTAAACGCGGAATAGAAATCGCTAAACAATATACTTAAATTGTTCTGTTATAATGCCGGGAACCGGTATTTCTCTCCTTACTACTTTTTTCGGTTTCCGGCAGCTTTTGGGTTGACAAATTATTTTTTCCCAAAAGAGGTTGTAGACCTCTAATAATTGTGGTTGTAGTTTTTGGCGAAGTGTAATTTGTCAACTCATAACTGGAGGAGAAAATGGAAGAGATAATTATAATTACTATTGCTACTTATACCAATCTTTTTGAAGCAGAACTGGCAAAAGGTCTTTTAGAAGATTCCGGTTTTCATCCCAATCTGCTAAATGAGCGAATAATGGGTATGTATGCTTCAATTGCAGGAGATATGTATAAAGTAGAATTGCAGGTTCCGGAACAGGAAGAAAAAGATGCCAAAGAACTGTTAACCTGTCTTGAAGATTCGGACTATGTAACCCGCATCCTGAAAAGTGAAGGAGCCCTTCTGGAAGGTCATTTTCAGTTAACTTCCGGAAAACATAGCAATCACTACATTGAAAAAGTGAGAATTTTGCAAAATCCTGCTGCTGCTCATAACCTTTGTAAACGCCTTGCAGAACGCTTAGCTGAATATGAATTTGATGCTGTTATTAGCCCTGCTTATGGAGCTATAGCTCTGGGCTTTGAGACAGCTTATTTGATGGGAAAAAACTTTTTGTTTGCGCAGCGCAAGGAGGGTGAAATGTTTATCCGCAGCGGTTTTAACCTTTCCTCTATGCAGAAAATAGCTATCGTGGAAGATATTCTTACTACCGGTGGAAGTATTCAGGAAGTTATTTCCTGTGTCCAGAATAAAGATTTGGAAGTAGTTGTAATTGGTGTCCTTGTTGATCGCAGTGGTGGAAAAATAGAGTTTTCTGCTCCTTTGGAAACATTGCTCAGTCTGGAAATTCCTGCTTTTGAAAAAGAAAATTGCAATGCTTGCAAACAAGGTATTCCCTTATCAATACCTGGAAGCAGTGATAAAATACAATAGATTTCTTTATGCCTAAGATATCAATCGTCACTTTCCTGTCTGAAGAAGTCCCCTTAATTATTAATGCTTGTGAGTTTTTCCCCATCAAAAAAGAACTGGAGCTGGAAATAATTTGTCCCTATGAAGATACTCTAAAATATAAGGCGGATAATTTACATTTAACAGGGTTAAACAATTTTGCTGCACTTCCTGTTCCTACCCCTCAAAATATCTGTTTTTTTGCCAGTCCTGCTTCCTTTCTATATTACTGCAAGCAAGAAAATATTAATTCATCTCTCCTTTATGTACATCCTGATTTAGCGGTTTTAGAACTTAAAGGCAATAGACCATTTCTTACGGACCTTGCCGCTTATGATTTACGCCCTTGTGTTTTGGAAGGTGATCCTGCTGAGAACTTATATGATAAAAAAGAAGAATTGATATATTTTGAGGATTTCCCTCAGTTTATTGAAGGTAAAAAACCAAACAATGTTTTAATCAGCACAAATTTTAGGTTTGTAGAAATACTCGTAAATATAGATAATGAAAATTGGGAACTATTTCACCCGGAACTAAACTATCGCAACCTCTGTGTAACTAATGGCAAGCCATATAACTTACTTCTATGTGCTCAAAAACAGTTACTAAATATGTCTCGCCCTCTGGACGATATATATGATCTGGCAGGGGTTCGCTTTTGCAAAAAAAATAATACAAGTGCTTATTCTTTTTTTGCAGAACATTACGATGACTATATGGCACAGGTTGACTATACGCTTTGGGTAAATAATGTTTTGAATTGGTTCAAAAAATATTCTTCTCTGCAGTTGAGTAAAATTCTGGAACTTGCCTGTGGAACTGCCAATGTTTCAATTCAATTAGTTCAAAAAGGATATAATGTTACTGCCTGTGATAATTCCATAGATATGCTGAAAGCTGCAGCTAATAAACCTGTAAAACCTAAATTATACTATGCTGCATTGACCGATCCCATTCCTGATAATAACTGTCAGCTTGTGCTTTGTATGTTTGACAGCATCAATTACCTTACTCAAACAAAACAGATAGCTGTTTTGCTAAAGGAAGTGTCACTTGCTTTGGCAACCGGTGGTTTATTTATTTTTGATATTTCCACCTGGGAAAATAGCATTGATAATTTTGCCCATCTTTGTGATTTGCACCGTTATAATGATGGTCTTATGGTTCATCAGGCATATTTTAATAGCGCTCAATTGATCCAGTTATCCACTCTGCATTTTTTTAAAAAGAATCCTTTGGGTTACAGCTATCAGTTTGAACAGCATCAGCAAAGGGTCTATTATTCCTATGAACTAATTGAAATTATCCATAATTCTCCCTTAAAACTTATCGCTATTCACAGCTCTGATATCACAAAAAACCTCTATCCCAGACATTTAACCGGTATAGATGTTAAATTTAGTCGCTTGTTTTTCATTCTGCAAAAGGAATAATAGTGACAATCCTTTATCAGAATGACTTAGAATTCTATAAAGCTAACGGTCTTTTTACCGGAATTGATGAAGCCGGCCGCGGAGCTTTAGCTGGTCCTGTTGTAGTTGCTGCAGTGGTTTTAAACTACGAACATATTATTGAAGGTATCAACGATTCCAAGTTGCTTATACCCAAAAAACGCGAAGAACTCTATCTGCAAATTGTAGAAAATGCTATTGACTATAGCATTGTGGAAATCAGTCCTGCTTATATTGATAGATACAATATTCTGAAGGCAACTCTTTTCGGGTTTAAAAAGGCATTCTTCCAGCTGAAATGCCAACCCCGACACTGTCTTATAGACGGAAGAGATATTCACTTTGAACTAAAACCTTACGCCAAAGCCATCATAAAAGGTGATCAACTCTATGCCTCTATTGCTGCTGCCTCTATTTTAGCTAAAGTCCATAGAGATAAACTAATGCTTGCTTATGATGATATCTATCCTGAATATGGTTTTGCTTCTAATAAGGGCTATGGAACTGAATATCACACTAAAATGATCCATAGTTTTGGATTATCCCCTATACATAGAAAAAGCTTTAAAATTCCATGTATGAGAAGTCAAGAGGTCTTGAGGTCTTGAGGTCTTGAGGTCTTGAGGTCTTGATGAAATGAAGAATGAATTGAAACAGGAAAATATTGGTAAATTTATAGTTGACCGGGAGGTCAACCTTCCGGAAAAACGACATCCTTGTCGTTTATATTGGTTGACCAGGGGGTCAACCATCCGGAAAAACGACATCCTTGTCGTTTATTATGGTTGACCAGAGTGTATCTCAACCTTTTTCTCTCAGCCCTCTGTTTTCTCAACCCCTTCTCTCGGTGTCCTCTGTTTTAAAAATAATTCCTATTTCTCGCTTAGCGCTAATAACTGAATCGGAGGCATGGACTGCATTTTCCGTAATTCCTTCAGCATAAAGATAGCGAATAGTTCCCGGTTTTCTTATAGCGGGGTTTACATCTCCGATTAAATCTCGTAACTCCTGAACTGCGTTTTCTTTCTGGACAATAATTGCCACTGTGAAGTCCGACATCATAAAGTTCAGCAAGTTTTCATAGAAATCCTTTCCCCTGTGTTCTGCATAAAAGTTTTCTGCCAATTCCCGATCAAAGCGAAAAAGCTTTAGAGCACAAAAATGAAAGTCATTTTCTTCCAGAATAGTAATAATATGCCCTATATGCTTATTGCGCACTGCATCTGGTTTAATTAGCAGAAGTGATTTTTCCTTCATTTTGCCGTATAAACGGTTTCTATGTAGTCCAACGCTGCAACTTTAATAGCGATATCACGGTTTAGAACCATACTCATTTTGATTTTGTGTTTCAAGATATCAGTCCAAATCTCGTACATATCGTTGGGTTTAAATTCAATTCCGGTATATAACTTCAGCATATCCTGGTAGAAATCATCCCGGTCAGAATCTACTCTGGCGATAACGAGTTTTGGGGTTTCCGGACAAACATCGTATTCCTTATAACGAATATCCACAACTACATAGCCCAACTTTAGCAGGTTTTCATAGTTAATCTGTAAGTCCTCATGATTTAGCATTTCTTTATCTCCCAAGTTAAATAATTCTGGACAAAACACAGGATTCAAAATCCTTGTAAAACAAAGCAGAAATCAAGCCCTGCTCTGTCAAGAAGAATTTATTGCCCATAAAGGAACTTAAAAAATGCAACGCTTCAAACTTGTGAGTGATTATACTCCTTCAGGTGATCAGCCAGAAGCCATAGAAACCCTGATTAAAGGGATTGCAGAAGGCAAAAAGCACCAGGTTCTTTTAGGCGTTACAGGTAGCGGTAAGACCTTTACAATAGCTAATGTGATTGAACGCTTGAATCGTCCTACCCTTGTTTTATCTCATAATAAAACCCTTGCCGCTCAGCTTTATGGTGAATTGAAACAACTTTTTCCGGAAAATGCAGTGGAATATTTTATCAGCTATTATGATTACTATCAGCCCGAAGCATATATTCCGGGTAAAGATATTTATATTGAAAAAGATAGCAGTATAAACGAACAGATAGAGAAACTTCGTTTACGGGCTACAATGAGTTTAATGGAACGCAGAGATGTTATCATTGTTTCTTCTGTATCCTGTATTTATGGTCTTGGTGTTCCCGAAGAATATCGCGAGGCACTAATTTCTCTGAAAAGAGGGTTGAGAATGGATAGAGAAGATTTGATCCGTCAATTAGTTGCTGCTCATTATAGTAGAAATGATATTGCCTTTGAGCCAGGTGCCTTCAGAGTTAGAGGTGATGTTGTAGATATTTTTCCTGCCTATCTGGAACACTGCTTGCGCGTAGAATTTTTCGGGGATGAGATTGTGCGTCTGGAAAAACTGCATCCTATTTCCTGTCAAGGTTTAGGGGAAGTAGAACAATATGATGTTTACCCCGCAATTCATTTTTTAATGAATGAAGAGAAACTGCGTAAAGCTCTCATCAGTATTGAGCAGGAAATGAATGAACGCGTTGCCTGGTTTTTACAAAATCAAAAATATCTGGAAGCAGAACGCTTGAAACAACGCACTACTTTCGACCTGGAAATGTTATGCGAACTGGGTTATTGCAGTGGTATTGAAAATTATACCCGACACTTAACAGGAGCTAAGCCAGGAGAACCGCCAAACTGTTTACTGGATTATTTTCCCGAGGATTTTCTGTTTGTTATTGATGAATCCCATGTAACTATTCCACAAGTGCATGGAATGTTCGGAGGTGACTATACCCGCAAAAAAAACCTGGTGGAATATGGTTTCCGTCTGCCTTCAGCTTTTGATAACCGTCCTTTGCGTTTTGAAGAATTTGAAAAGTATATGCACTCTGTAATCTTTGTTTCTGCTACCCCTGCGGATTATGAATTGGGCTTAACTAAAGGCGAAATTGTGGAACAGGTTATTCGTCCTACCGGTTTACTTGACCCGGAAATTGAAATTAAACCCGTCAAACATCAGGTAGATGACCTCATCACTCAAATCAGAGAACGCATTACTAAAGAACAAAAGATACTGGTTATGACTTTAACCAAAAGAATGAGTGAAGACCTCAGCATCTTTCTGAATAATGCCGGAATCAAAGCCCGCTATATGCATAGTGACATAGACAGCATTGAACGCGCTAAAATAATCAGGGACTTCCGCTTAGGTGAATTTGATGTGATTGTGGGAATTAATCTTTTAAGAGAAGGTTTAGACCTACCGGAGGTCTCTCTGGTAGCTATTTTAGATGCCGATAAAACCGGCTTTCTGCGTTCTACCCGTTCCTTAATTCAAATTTCGGGACGGGCAGCCAGAAATATTGACGGTAAAGTGATTTTCTATGCTGATGAAATTACCGACGCCATCAAACAAACAGTTCAAGAGACCAATAGACGCCGCTCTAAACAGCTTGCTTATAATGAAACACACGGAATTACTCCTCAGACCATCTATAAAACAATTGACCAGATTATGCAATCTACTGCCATCGCAGAGGGCTATGACAAAATTAGCAAACAGGCAGCTATTGAAAAACCCTCCGCTGAGGACTTTGTGCAATATCTGGAACTGGATAATAAAGATAAAATAATTGAACTTCTGACTAAAGAAATGGATAAAGCCGCTACTAATCTGGATTTTGAACGAGCAGCGGAAATCAGAGACCGAATTTGGGAACTGCAACAAAACCTATGAAAAAGCGAGATAGCGAGATAGTGAGATGGCAAGATAGATTTTTTTACAAGGAGAGAAAGAGAAAAAGAGATTGATTTTACAAAGAGAGAAAGAGAAAAAGAGAAAAAGAGATTAAATTGAGAATGGAGAGTGGACGGTAAATGAAGAATGAAAATTGCAAGTCAGGAGTCATTTGTGCCTTGATAACTTTCTCTTGTGAAATAACTTTTGGGGCACATATGACTTATGACGACTAGAATGAAAAATAGTGTTTATGAAAATCTGTATAGATTAGTTTGTTTTGCTATTTATTAATCCCAAAAATCCCTTAAATCCTGTTTATCTCAGACCAATTAAATCCCTAAAATCCCTTAAATCCTGTTCATCTCAGACCTATTAAATCCCTAAAATCCCTTTAATCCTGTTCATCTCAGACCTATTATTTTTTCCCTCTACTCTCTGCAATAAACTCATACAGCAAATATCCATTCAGCATATACAGAACATTATCAAATTCCCTATCTCCGGGGATAATTATATCGGCATTTTTCTTGGTGGGCTCAATAAATGCCTCGTGGGAGGGTTTAACTGTACTTAAATATTGTTCCAAAACGCTTTCCACATCTCTTCCGCGTTCTACAATATCTCTTTGTAAACGCCTGGCTAAACGCAAATCCGAATCGGTATCCACATAAATCTTGAGGTCGGAAAGAGCTAATAGTTCAGGATAATACAGCCCAAAGATACCTTCCAGAATAATTACATCTGCAAAAGCAACACAGGTTTTACCTTCTTTGCGGCAATGCGTGGTAAAATCATAATCCGGAATATCCACTGCTTTACCTTCCAGCATAAGTTTCAGGTCAGAAAGCAAATAGGGAACATCAATTGCTTCCGGATGGTCAAAATTTACTTTATGACGCATTGCAGGAGGAAGATGGCTAAGGTCTTTATAGTAGTTATCCTGAGCCACAATAACGGTTTTTAAGTCGTTTAACCTTACTCCGATTGCTTTGGCAATAGTGGTCTTACCGGAACAGGTTCCACCTCCAATAAGAATTAAACGCACATTATTGGTTTGGGGCATTGTTTTCAATCCAGCTGTAAATTTTTGTTAATAACTCATTTTCTACTTTCTCCTGCGTAAAATTTGCAAAACAGAAAGCATTTAATTTTATTGCATATTCATTCAATCTATTTGCACTGCGGAAAAGATCTGATATTTTATCGGCTAAGATGCTAAAGTCATCAGCTGCAAGATAGCTATCTTCAGGAAGAGGAAAATCCTTTATTGCTGATAAAGTGCAAACGAGGGTTTTACGATATTGGGCACAAGTTAAAATCCTGCTTTCCACATCCGGTTTGGTCAGAGGCAAAAGCACAAATAATGCTTGCTGCAGTAATTGCTCCCTGTTATTATAGGGAGCATAAGTTATCCTTCCACTGCAAAGGTTTTGAAGTTCTTCTCCCCCACACAAAATAATACTTATTTCCTTTTCTACCATCTTTTGGGAAATGCGAGGATAAATCTCAGAAATAATGTTTTTCGCTGCAGTTAAGTTATCTTTGTTTTCAGGAGCACCCCAGAAAAGGATAAATTTCCTGTTACTTTCCGGTTTATCAGGTTCCAGCACAGCAGTTATCGGCAAAGGGACAAAGTGAGAATTATTTTGCTTAAAATGATAGAACCTATATAAATCATTCGCTTCTCCAGGATTAGCATACAAACAAAATATCCCCTTTTTCATCAGATGCTTATCCCAAACAGTTTGCTTGATGTATTGCCAAAAATTATCAGCATTTTGCAGTCGTCTATTTGCAGTCCACTTTTCCTTTAATTCGGGTAACCAAATCCTTTCTATATCTATAATTAATTTACAATCCGGTAAAACCTTCTTTGCTAAATGCACTAAAGGCAGACAAGAAAGCCCCGCAAAAAAAATTACTTCATAGCGTTTGCTATCCAGAATACTGATAAAACGCTCTTTCTGACTTTTTACTATTAGATGATACCCTTCCGGTTCAAATTTAGTTCCCGCTTTCAAACTTAAAGAATATAATCTGTCATAACCCGTATGTGCAGAAACCGGTTTTTCCAGATAAACGGAGCTTTTCAATAGTAGTAGGTCAGCATCAAAATTTTGGGAAACAACATTCCATAAAAAACGCGAACGCTCAGCTCTGATTCCTTCTTCTCTGGCAAAGGGTTCATCAATAAACAATACCTTTTTGGTTAGCATAACTATTCTTTCCTTCTTGCGTTCACTATTTTTGATACTGCCAACTCTGTCAAGCCCTGCGCACATCTGATTATTTTTTCTTTCACGCAGATTTCGCTGATTACGCAGATTTGATTTTAGAAACGAGGATTTTAGGATGTAAGGATTTTAGGGATTTAATAGGTCTGGGATGAACAGGATTAAAGGGATTTATAAATAGTAAAACAACTTAAATATATACAGATTTTCATAAGCACTATTTTTTCATTCTAGTCGTCATGAGTCATATGTGCCCCAAAAGTTATTTCACAAGAGAAAGTTATCAAGGCACAAATGACTCCTGACTTGCAATTTTCATTTTTCATTCACCATTCATTCTCAATTTAATCTCTTTCTCTCTTTTTCTCTTTGTAAAAAATCCATCTCACCATCTCGCCATCTCACCATCTCGCCATCTCACTATCTCGCTTCTTTCATTCTCACTTTATTCTCTTTCTCTCTTTGTAAAAAAAATCCATCTCACCATCTCGCCATCTCGCCATCTCACTATCTCGCTTCATTCATTCTCACTTTACTCTCTTTTTCCCTTTGTAAACCAAAATCTGCATGCTCTCATTTTTTTTTCTTGACAGAAATTAGCAGTCCAATTTTGTGTTTGCTAAGTAAGCCTTGTCGCTTATATTATTATTGAAGAATAAATATATTATGGAGGTTACAATGAACATCAGACCCGTAGAAGACCATTTAGCGGTGAAACTTAGCACTCTGGAAAATGAAAAAACCATTGGCGGAATCATTATTCCCGATACAGCCAAAGAAAAACCTCAAATTGCTGAAGTAATTGCTGTTGGCAACGATGAGGATTTACAAAAAATAGTGAAAGTGGGCGATAAAGTCCTCTTTGGCAAATATGCCGGAACCGAAATTGAACTTGAGGGAGAAAAGCTTCTTATTCTTGCCAAAAGCGATCTCCTGGCTATCGTAGAGTAAACAAAATGGCTATCGTGGAAGTTCAATCTGCCACTTTTGAGACCGAAGTTTTAAAGTCCACTCAACCTGTTTTAGTGGATTTCTGGGCTCCCTGGTGCGGTCCCTGCAGAGCGCTTAGCCCTACAATAGAAAAAATAGCCAGCGAAACCGAAGGCAAAGTGAAAGTAGTGAAAGTGAATGTAGATGAAGCACAGGATATTGCCGCTAAATATTCCGTGATGTCTATTCCTACCCTGCTGATCTTTGTTAACGGCGTTGTTAGCGACCAATTGATAGGACTGGTGCAAAAAGACAAAATTATGGATAAACTGAATAAGTTTATCGTTTAAGCTATACCTGAAAACAATCAGCCCGGGTGTTATTGCCCGGGTTGTTTTTCTCTCACAGATTTCACTGATTACACAGATTTTTTATTTTTTGAATTACCTCTATATAAGATCCTGCTGATCCCATCAATCCAGTTATCTGCGTTCTATTTTTTTCTCCGTCACGACTCCTCACTTAATTCTTTCACCGTTCACTATTCACATTTCATTCTCATTTCGCAGTTAAATCTCTTTATCTCTTTGTAAAAAATCTATCTCGCCATTCTTCATTTCAGGAGAGTTACTTTCTTTATAAAGTTTTCCTTATCAGCTTGCATTCTGATGAAATACATTCCTGTTCCACAGGAGCGTCTATTATTATCATCACCTTCCCAAAGCAGTTTATACCTACCTCTTTCTTTTTTACCTAATGCATAAGAACGGACTAATTGTCCGCGGATATTATAGATTTCAATTTTTACTTCTGCAGTTTTAGTAAGTTCATAGCTAATAGTAGTGGAAGGATTGAAAGGGTTTGGATAAATAGAGCGGATTCCCGTCACTAAAGGTATTTCCGGAGTGCCGTTATTATTTCCTTTATAATCAATACTAAGTGAACCGTAAAAAATGGAAACACCATCTATATCTTGTGTTTCCAGCCAGTAATAATAAATTCCCGATTCATAAATTTCTTTGTCCGTATAAAGATATACCTGCTGTTGAGAAGTATTAGAAGCTCTAATTAGAGGGCTAATCAAGCTTGCCAGGGAAAGTGTATCAACATTAGCTCTGTAGATATAATATCCATTCACACCTGTTTCCGATTGGGTAACCCACATAATATTAATTCCGCTTTGAGGATTAAGGTTTACCGTAAAAGCGGATAATTCTACAGGCAAAGTAGGATTTTGACCTTCATTCATAACTACAATTATTTCGCCCTTTGCTCCAAAATCTACATTTTCAAAAGTTATAGTTCCAGTAGCTCCTTCTGCAACAGTGCAAGGATAGGGAATTGAATGATGCCATTCTCCTCCATAATAACAAATTCCATACCAGGTTCCAGGACCCACTTCAAATGTCATATTGGCTGTTTCTGTTCCAATTAAACCAAGCACAACGAGATTATTAAGTGCAGTAATGTTGGGTAAAGATTGCACGATTGGATTTGTTTCATCCACACTTTCATCAAGGTCTAAATCTATGGTGGGATTGATCACAATATCCTCTATAGGAGTAGGGACATTAGCAGGAATAGTAGCTTTTATATTGATATCATCCAGATAAACATAATAACTGTAATTGCCATAATAATGGAACCCTATATAAATTTTATGTCCCATATAACTTCTTAAATTTATTTCAGTTCTTTGCCATTCGGAACTGCTTAAATTTACCGGATTCCAAGTAAAACTGGAAGGATTAGGATTAGTGGATATACCCCATTCCAATGTTTCATCACTGGCATTTTCTTTTATATGCCAAAAAGTAAGTTTAGTATATGGAGCTCTAACAAAGATAGGTGCAGTAAATAGATATTGATTGTAATTATCAGATAAATTGTAGGAACTGAACCGAACCGAATACTGACCGGGATTGGAATGATTTTTAGTTGCATCCTTAGTAATGTCATTTCCATTATGAACTATTTTAGTCCAACCAAGAGGAAGAAAAGTCTCTCCCTCAAAATCTTCAGTATAAGGAAAAGTTCTAATAGTAGGATCTTCCATAGTTGTAAAAGTCCAGATTGGACAATTTTCGGCATTACCAGCTTCATTGTAGGGGACTACCTTCCACCAATATCTTTTGTTTATATCAAGATTGGGTGTATAGCTGGTAATAATTCCCATATCCACATTATCTAAATAAATTAAGGGAGGAATAACACTTCCAAAGGATAGATAATAACCTCTGGGTGAACCACCTCCACTTGTCCAATTCAATGTTTGGGTAAGAGAAACATCTTCAGCTTCATTAGCAGGACTTACTATTACTGCCGGATTGGGAACTGTAGAAAAAGATAAATGCACACCGGTAATATCATCTATCATCCGGTAGTTGCCACCTGTTGCAATGTGTTTGAAAGCAATGTAAATGTCCTTTTCGTTATAGGCACTTAAGGATATAGATGCCTGTTGCCATGAAGTTGTAAAGGTCTGATAATTACCAGTCCAAAGAGTAGTGGCAGCTGAAAAATCCGTGCTTTTAGAAACCAGTACATAAGTATATTCATTATTATAATCCCAAGATGTATCTGAAGAATAGTCCCGATACCAAAAAGTTAAAGTATTCGCTCCTTCTATTGGTCTTAATTTAGGTGTTACCAACCAATATGTTCCGGCAGTATAACCAGCTAAAGCTGAAGCAGTTCCGGTATGAGAAAAGTCGGAATTTCTTATCCATGATGTGGAAGGTGAAGTCCAGTCCTCTGCAGGAAAAGTTCCTTCAAAATTTTCACAAAGGACATATTGTCCCGCTGCATAACCAGTTAGAGAGACATCATATCCGGATCGAAGTCCATCATCAATTCTTAAAATAGCTGTTCTATTGCCTTCCGCAACTGGATTAAAACGAACGGGAATATTTACGCTTTGTCCTGTGCCGAGATTTGCGGGAAGATTAAAATTGTTTATCTCAAAATCATTGGGATTACTGCCCTGCAAGGTAAAACTGGATTCACTTAAGCTTAATATTCCTCCACCTATATTAGTTATTGTAACATTGATATAATCGGTAACACTTTTTACATTGGTATAAGGAAAAATAATTTCCCCGGGTGTGTAACTCATAATAGGAGTTGGAGGTACATCTTCAATTGTTATTTTATCTAATCCCAAATTACAATATCCATTTCCATAATTGCTTGTTGCCTTAAACCTTATAAAAATATGGGAGGTAGAATAGCTTGATAAAGAAATGATATTATTGAACCAGGTGTTAGTAACTGACAAATCGTGACTGAACAAAGTAGTCCAGGTTGCTTGATTATCAGTTGAAATTTGCACATCCAAAGGAGCCGGATAGCCGTTAGCTCCAATCCAGACCCAATAATTCAATCTTTTGTTACCTGTGCTTAAGTTCATAGGAGGAGACATAAGACAATAAGGATTATAATCATAATGAGCTGAATAAACATTTAAGCGTGCAAAGTAGGAACCGTCATAAGCAGAAACAGCACCGTGAGCTGTATCGTTTCGAACTAATTCCCAATAATATGTTGCTCCCACTCCTGCAGAAACTAACCAGTTTTCTCCTCCATTTTCAAAACTCTGAGTGTAAGGAAAAGAATTGATGGTAGTATCTATACAGCTTCCAGTTAAAGCAATTGTTTTTTCTCCTCCATTATAACATATAACCACAGTTCCTGTTTGAGTTCCTCCTTCCAAGGGATTAAAGAGAACAGTGAAAGTAGTTGACTCATTGAAAGAAAGTTCACAATTGCCTGGTTGTTGAAGTATAGAATATGAGCTGTTTGTAGTATACACATTATTTATATATAAAGTAGCTCCACCGGTATTAGTAATTGTAAATACTTTAGAGGAGGTTAAACCCATAATTAGTTCTCCAAAATCCCAAAATTCAGGATTCACCGAACAAACAGGAATTTGGGGAACCTCTTCAATGGTTATATCGTCAATAGAAATATACCAAGGTCTATTATTTATAGTTCCTAAAATCCCAAGATAATATAATCCTGTGGAAGAGGGAGTAAATGTGCCTTCCAAACGCTGATATTCATCATTTACTATACCTGTTGAAGGTAAAATTTCGTTAGTCATCCCAGCTGCAGAAGCTGAAGCACCATAACATATTTTGATACTTGCATCAGAAGCAGTTGCTCCATCTTGTCTGGCATAAACTATAGCTCTATAGGCAATTCCAGCTTGCAATTGAATTGGTTTGAACATCCATCGGCTATTGCTCCAACGCAAGAAAGCATTCCAAGAACCGGTACGGGGAGAACGATTATAATCAGTTAAGGAATTATTGGCGGTCCATACATTTGAACCGCTCACACTTGCCTGAGTCCAACCATAAATAGCTGTGTTATGTGTATTTCCAACTTCAAAGCCCTCTGCATAAGGAAAAGAGCTGATTACCGGGTCGGGTTTTGTAGTAAAATACCAAACAGGACAATTAGTTGCATCCCCACCTTCATTATAGGGAATTACTTGCCACCAGTATTGAGTGTTATAAACCAAATCCGGGTCATAAGTTGTAGCTGTTCCCAAATTTACCTGATTTAAGATTGTTGTATAAGGAGTTACTGTTCCCAAAGAGAGTTTATAACCTGAAGGTGCTCCACCCCCATTTGCCCAATTGAGAGTTTGAGTAAGTTCCACATTAATTGCTCCATTGGCAGGACTAACAATAGTCGCCGGATTGGGTGGCGGTAATATATAATGAATTAAAATATTAGGTCTTTGTTTGTTACGAGTTCCATCTCCAGTAGGAGGATTATTATCTGCTTGCCAGTATTCGTGAGTATTATTAACATTTGTATACCTTATTCCTGCACCCGCAGAAGTTCCATTTCCAGTGCCTCCATAATTGCGTTCTACCATAACTATCAGACCATTTCCATCAGGAACATCAAAAGAAGTGCTAAGGTCAAACTGGTTCCAACCACCTTCTAAAGTAGAACTATGAGTTGCATTATAAACAAGGGTTGCACCACTAATCATATTTGCCCAGTTAGTTTGAGTTAAAGTTGTTGCTGTTGTTGTCTTCACATATATTTTGGTTGGAACATCAACAGTTACTGCAGTTGTAGAATACCAGGAAAGAGCGGTTATTCTTATTTTCTGAGAACCTAACTCAGAATCCGTATATATGGCTGCGCTTCTTTCATATCCATAATAGGAACCAAGTGGATATCTTTGAATATTTGTTCCACTTCCAATTTGCATAGTGCTTGCAAAAATGAAAGATGTAATAAGAATTAGCATTAAAGGAAGTAATATTTTCTTCATCCTTGTTTACTCCTGATTTTATATTTTTTTATTGTCTAAGTTATGTCCTTTAGCATTCATTTCTACATACATTTCCTTTGCACTTAAAATGTAAATAATCGTTTCCAGTTAATTCTTTGCGTGAAGAATAGGTGTTTATATCATCTATTTTAGCGGTATAATGTCCGGTTTCAATCTTTAACTCATACCTAATTAGCATAACATCTCCTTAAAAAGGATTTTAGATCATTTAACGGCTTATAAAGATTTAAAATAATAAATCAAACAATTATGAAACAAATAAACATATTTATTGATTTGCCATTGCCTTATTCTTTATCCCCGTATTTATGTCAATCCCTCTCAGGGGTATTTTTTTTTAAATTTATGAGATATAGATTAGGTATAATTGCTAATATATTCAATCTAAAGATGTTAACCCTCATATTACTGTTGATATTTTTCCACAACCCCCCCTAAAATTTTTTTATTTTCACAAAGAAAGAGGAAAGAGAAAAAAATGAAGAAGGAAGAATAAAGGTTATTAGAACGCAAATAACTGGATCGACTGGATCTGCAGGATGTTATATATTAGTAAATCATAAAATCTGCGTTATCAGCGTAATCTGCGTGCTACATCATTTTTGTTGACGAAAAGGGGCACTTTTTTTGCAATGTAGTAATAAGAAAATTAACAATACAGGAGAAACAAAATGAGACAGGTCGTAGTGGTATGTGCCAAACGCAGTCCTATCGGTAATTTCGGATGTGTTTTCAAAGATATTTCCGCGATTAATTTAGGAGTAACCGTTTTACAGTCAATGTTGAAGGAGACGGGATTAAAGCCGGAACTAATTGATGAAGTGATAATCGGCAATGTTTGCGGAGCTGGTTTAGGGCAGAATGTAGCCAGGCAGATAGCCATTCACAGTGGCATTCCTGAAACTGTTCCTGCTTATACTGTAAATAAGGTTTGCGGTTCAGGAATGAAAGCGGTTTCTTTAGCTTCCCTTATGATTGGTTCCGGAGAGGCAGATATTATTGTAGCCGGTGGAACAGAAAATATGAGTCAGATACCTTATGCCTTAACAGATGCGCGTTGGGGAGCCAGAATGGGTAATAAGGAAATGGTGGATTTAATGATTCGGGATGGGCTTAGCGATATTTTCAATAACTATCATATGGGTATCACAGCAGAAAATTTGGCAGAAAAATACCATATCAGCAGAGAAGAACAGGATGCTTTTGCAGCCCAAAGTCAGAATAGAACTGAAGAGGCACAAAAAGCGGGTAGATTTAAGGACGAAATTGTGCCTTTCAGCATTCCCCAAAGAAAGGGAGAGCCGATAATTGTAGATAAAGATGAAATGCCCCGAGCGGGAGTAACAGTGGAATCCATTGCCAAGTTGCGTCCTGCCTTCAAAAATGACGGAACGGTGACTGCAGCTAATGCCAGTGGCATAAATGACAGCTCTGCTTTTTTGATTTTGATGAGTGCAGAAAAAGCGAAAGAGCTTGGTTTGAAGCCAATGGCAACTTTTGTGAATAGCGCTTCAGCAGGTGTAGACCCTTCTATAATGGGTTACGGTCCTGTGCCAGCAATTAAAAAAGTGTTACAAAAAGCGGGCTGGACTTTGCAGGATATTGAATTGGCAGAATTGAATGAGGCATTTGCAGCGCAGTCCTTAGCTGTGCTGAAAGGTTTGGAACTGGAAGGAATCGGAAAATTGAATCCGGAGATTGTGAATGTGAATGGTGGAGCTATTGCTTTGGGTCATCCCATTGGAGCAAGTGGAACAAGAATTATTGTAACTTTGTTACACGAAATGAAAAGAAGACGGGTAAGTAAAGGGTTGGCAGCGTTGTGTATTGGAGGAGGAATGGGAATAGCGACCCTGTGGGAAATGTAGAATGATAGCACGCAGATTACGCAGATATTTTACAAAGAGAAAAGAGGAAAAGAGAATAATTGAGAATGAAAAATGTAAAATGTAGAATGTAGAATGATAAGAGGCAGATTACGCAGATTTTTTAAAGAGATAAGAGAATTAGTGATTTAATATAGAATGCATAAATAAGATAGAATTGGTGTGGAATAAAAGGAAAAGTAGAAGGTGTCTTGTTATTTTATCAAGACCCATTCTATATTATAAATCTCTTAAATCCCTTTAATCCTGTTTATCCCAGACCTATTATTTTTTTAATCTGCGGAATCTGCGAAATATGCGTGCCAAACTTTGAACTTTGAACTTTGAACCTTGAACTTAACTAAGGAGTATATAAAATGGCAGAAAAATTGAAATTAGCCAGAAGTATGTCTCTTTTTGAAGAGGCAAAGAAACTTGTTCCCGGAGGCGTTGCTGGGATAAGAAGGCCCTACAATTTTGTTCCGGGTGAATATCCCATTTTCTTTGATCACGGAAGGGGCGGCAGAGTTGTTGATGTGGACGGTAACGAATACATTGACTTTCTTTGTGCCTACGGACCTATTATTATTGGTTACCGTGAAGATGAAATTGACGATGCCGTTATCAATCAGATTAAGAACAAAGGTTTTTGTTTTTCCCTAACGCAGGAAATGCAAAACACTTTAGTGAAAAAAATGAGAGAACTGATACCCTGTTGTGAAATGGCTGCTTTAGTAAAAACAGGTAGTGATGCTACAACTATTGCTATTCGTGTAGCTCGCGGTTATACAGGCAAAACTAAAATAGCGCGTTACGGTTACCATGGCTGGCACGATTGGTGTGTTGAAGTGAAAGGTGGAATTCCTCCCAAGTTATATGAAGATATTTATGAATTTCATTACAACGATTTGGATTCCTTAAAAGCAATTCTGGAAGCCAATAAAGATGATATGGCAGGAATAATTATTACTCCTATTGGTCATCCTAATGGAGCGGAAGTCCAAATGCCAAAACCGGGTTATCTGGAAGCAGTGCGTGAATTGGCAAATCAATATCACTGTTTGTTAATTTTTGATGAAATCCGCAGTGGTTTTAGATGCAGTTTAGGAGGAGCGCAAAAATTATTTGGGGTAACACCTGATTTATCTACTTTCGGTAAGGCAATGGCAAATGGTTATGCTATTGCAGCTTTAGTAGGAAAAGAGGAATATATGCAGGTCTTGGCAGATAAGGTATTTCTATCCTCAACCTTTTTCCCCAATAGCGATGGCATCGTAGCTGCTATAAAAACCATAGAAATATTGGAAAGAGACCGTATTTTGGATGTGGTTGCCGCAAAAGGAAGAAAGTTTGGAGCGGAAGTAGAAAAAGTAGTGGAGGAATCAGGAGTGCCTGTTAATTTTACCGGAGCTCCCTGGATGCCTTATATAACCTTTAAAAAGGATGAGGCGGGACTTTATAAAAAGTTACGGACAGAATATTATACCCAGTTAATTAGGCGCAATGTTTTTATGCAGCCCTATCATCATGGCTATATTTGTTATCGGCATACGGATGAAGATTTGGCATACACGGTGGAAGCAATTAGAGAATCCCTTGCCGAAGTGAAAAAGATGTTATAAGAGATAAGCTAAATGGCAAAATATATATTTGTAATGGGTGGCGTGCTTTCTTCTTTGGGGAAGGGCATTGCCACCGCTTCTATTGGCTTTTTGTTAAAATCAATGGGCTATAAAGTTGTGCTCCAAAAGTTTGATCCTTACTTAAATGTTGACCCGGGAACAATGAGTCCTTTTCAGCATGGTGAGGTTTTTGTAACGGATGATGGAGCAGAAACTGATTTGGATTTGGGGCATTATGAGCGTTTTGTGGATGAAGCGTTAACTAAGTATTCCAGCAATTCTGCAGGTCAGATATATGAAAGTGTGATAGAAAATGAACGCAAAGGTGTATATTTAGGCAAGACAGTGCAAGTTATTCCGCATATCACAAACGAAATAAAGGGTAGAATTCAGCGTTTAGCAAATGATTATGACATCGTGATTACGGAAATTGGAGGGACGGTTGGTGATATTGAAAGTTTACCTTTTCTGGAAGCAGTGCGTCAATTGCGTTTAGACCTGGGCTATTACAACACGCTGTATATTCTTTTAACTTATGTTCCATACATCAAATCGGCAGGAGAATTGAAAACTAAGCCCTCACAACATAGTGCTTATAAATTACGGGAAATAGGAATTCAACCGGATATTTTGCTTTGCCGAAGTGAAAAACCTTTTGCTGAAGAAATCTATAACAAAATTGCCCTCTTTACCAATGTGCCAAGAGAAAATGTAATCAATGCCATTGATGTGGATTGTGTTTATGAAATTCCACTCAATTTTCAAAAAGCAGGTTTACCGGAAATTATCTGTCAGCATTTTAAGTTAGAACAGCGACCAATCATTATGCAGGACTGGCTCCAGTTTTTAGAAAACACCAAAAATGCCAAAGAAACCGTTACAATTGCTGTTTGCGGAAAATATATTCAACATCAGGATGCCTATAAAAGCATTAGAGAAGCACTTTTACACGCCGGTTCCGCTTTACTAAAAAAGGTGGAAATTATCTGGATAGATAGCGAACGCAATTTTAAGGAAGAAGATATCGCTAAGAAACTGGAAGGAGTTCAAGGAATTCTTGTTCCAGGTGGTTTTGGCGTAAGAGGCATTGAAGGCAAAATTGCTGTTGCTAAATATGCCCGGGAAAATAATATTCCTTATTTGGGTATCTGTTTCGGAATGCATATAGCGGTAATTGAATGTGCCAGAAATTTAGCTAAATTACCAGGTGCTAGTAGCATTGAATTTGATGAATTTACACCCAATCCTGTGATCCATTTAAGGGAAGATCAATTACATCGGGATAAAGTTGGCGGGACAATGCATTTAGGTGCTTTTCAATTTAATTTGGTAAAGGGCAGTAAAGCATTTGAGATTTATCAAACAGAAACTATCAGCGAAAGGCACAGACATCGCTATGAATTCAATAATGACTATCGTGAAGTAATAGAAAAAGCGGGACTTAAAATAAGTGGTTTATCTCCGGATGGACTTTTGGTAGAAATTGTAGAATACCCTCAATTGGATTTCTTTGTGGCAGTTCAATTCCATCCGGAGTTCAAAAGCAGACCAATCAATCCGCATCCGCTATTTAGAGAATTCGTTAAAGCCGCAGCAAAAAAATGAAGAAGGAAGAAGGAAAGAAATAAAATAGAACGCAGATAACTGGAGCTACTGGATCAGCTGGATTAAAATATTAGGATAATTATAAAATAAAAATCTGCGTTATCTGCATAATCTGCATGTTTTTATCTTCTTTCGGTAATTTCGGTGGCTGAAAGTCCGGTGAATCCAATTCATTCATTTATCTACCTTCTGTCATTCATTTTTGCTTTTCTCTTTTGCCCGTTGAATGTTGATAGTTATTTGCTTGGTACATAGTTGATTAAGTAACGACTCCGTAACACTTCCGTAACACTTCCGTAGTTCCGTTACGGAGTTGTTACTTGGTTGTTACTTGGTTATTAACTGAAGGAGTAAGAACACCTAAAAATCAAGTTGGAACAGAGAAGTGGAAATAAATCAACAAATAAGATCAATTTTTCTGCTTGTTTCTTATTGACAAAAAATAGTAATTAGCGATATAAGTAAATCAGGTATGAGATGGATTAAAGTTCGGGTCATAAGCTGAACGGTAAGAGGTTACATAAAATGAGATTTATTGTCTTTCTGCTAATCATCGGAGGAAAGGTAAGTTTATGAATAACAGGCAAATAATCTATCTGTTAATACCTTTGATGATAGCCATTTTCTTTTTCACAAGTTGTAAGCAAGAAACAAATGTGCAACCTGATATTCCCGAAGCTGAAGCTGCAAATACAGCCCAAAACTCCTCCCTGTTTACAATTCGTTACCGTCCCGTGTGGACAGCTCAAGCCGAATTTGCTGGTGTTTATATGGCACAGAAGAAAGGTTTTTATCAAAATAAGGGCTTAAATGTAATTATCCAACCTGGAGGAATAAAATATCCTCCCTACGAAAATTTGCAGCTGGGACATAGTGATATTGTGCAGATGTCGTTAATAACAGCGGTAAAAAGGGATGCCGAAAATGGTAATTTAATAAACCTGGCACAAATTACTCAGCGCACTTCTTTAATGCTGGTGGGGAAAAAATCCCGCGGCATAAATTCCATACCCGATTTTGAAGGCAAAAGGATTGGACTGTGGAAAACGGATGACCGCCTGCTATCCTTGATTTTTTTACAGCAGAACAAACTGAATATGGATATAGTGGATTTGGATATCACTATCAATCTCTTCCTGAAAGACGGCATAGATGTTATGAATGTAATGCGTTATAATGAATACCATCAAATTATACAAGCGGGAATTGATCCGGAGGATTTATTTTCCGTTGCCTTTGCCGATATCGGATTAAATGTAGCTGATAATGGACTTTATACCACTCGTGAATTTTATACTAAACATCCGAAACAATGTCGTGATTTTGCCTCTGCCACAATTCAGGGCTGGTTTTATGCTCTTAACAATCAGGAAGAAACTGTCTCCACTGTCTTGGAAATTATGCATCAATACTATCTTCCAGCTAATAGACCCCATCAAAAATGGATGCTGAATGAAATATGCCAGGATTTTACGGTGCATAAAAATCAGGAGGGAATTCTCCAGGAAAGCGATTTTAATAAAGCTAAAAAAATGCTTACCGACCAAAATATACCCGCAACCCAACAGACCTATGAGAGCTTTTTCCCCCGATGAAACAAAGACAAGAAAAACGCGGACTGGCATATCAGATAATTGTTTTCATCTTTATCTCCCTATTTCTTATTTTTACAGCGTTTATTGCCATAACCAGAATTCTTTTTTCTCATATAATGATGGAAAATGCCCAAGAAACAGTTAGTCACCTGGCAAATGAAACAACCTATCAAATTGAAAACCGCTTAACCAGTGTTGTAAATATCTCGCGCACAATTTTAACACTATACCGTTATGACCATTTTGAAAGAAATAAATTGGATTCTATCCTGCACGATTGGGTTTATGAATTTGAAAACCTGGAAGCAATAACTATTGCTTATGCTCCTTCCTATCATCAAGAGGGTTATTCCCGCACTATTTTTCACTCTCACAACCGGGCTGTTTACCAGGAATTGCATCCTGCCGATTATCAATATCTGGATTGGTTTCAGATACCTTTTGAACTGAAAAGTAAATATTGGACAGAACCCTGGTATGATGCTACTGCTACCCAAGAAACTGTTATTTCCTATTGCCTACCTCTTTTTGCCGAAGGTAAGTGCGTAGGAATTATGCGATTAGATACAAAGCTCTCCGCTTTGCAAAAAATTGTTTCTCCCTTAAAGCTGAAACATAGCGGTTATGCTTTTCTGGTTTCCAGCATTGGCACAATTATTACTCACCCTGCCGATTCTCTCATTTTTAATGAAAGCATTTTCAGTTTGGCGGAAGCAACAAATGATAATAATTTAAGGCAAATCGGCAAAAAAATGATTAACGGGAATATTGATTTTGTGCGCTTACAGGATAATGCCGTTTTTGGCGATTCCTGGCTGTATTATTGCCCCCTGCTAACGAATAATTGGTCTTTAGGAATCATTATACCTCACAAAGATGTAGTGGGTTACCTCAATCTTTTGCTGATTATCCAAACTCTTTTCTCCATAATCATCTTTCTCACTATATCCTTCATTGTTTATTATAGAACTTTAAGCGTTTCCAGACCCATCCGCCTTTTTACGGAAGTAGCTGAAAGAATTGGTCAGGGTGATTTTGATGCAAAACTCCCAAAAACAGGCAATAGCTATGAAATAGACCGCCTTATTCTGGCTTTTGAGAAAATGCAGGAATCTCTGAAGGACTATATTAAAAATCTGGAAATTACCAATGCGGAAAAAAATCGTATTGAAACAGAAGTAAAAATTGCTTCCGAAATTCAACGCAAGCTGATTCCGGAAAATACACTTCAGCCATACGAAATAAAAGAACTTCGCTGTTATGGTATTCTGGAACCGGCAGGAGATATCGGTGGCGATTTATACGATTTCTTTCCTATAGATAAATCCCATTTTCTTTTTGTGATAGCCGATGTGGCAGGAAAAGGAATTGTTGCATCAATGACTATGACAATTGTCTCCACCTATTTGAGAACCGTTTCTACCTATCACTACACTGCAAGTGAAATAATGCAAAACCTGAATAATTTCCTCTGTAAACAAACCTCCGCTTCCAATTTTGTAACTGCCCTTTTGGGAATAATAAATCTGAAAACCGGAAAACTGGAATTTTCCAACGCAGGACACACCCCAATGATAATCAGAAAAACGGATTTGTCGTATAAAATATTTACCGAAACCCATTCCTATCCCTTAGGCATTTTTGCCAATAGGGAAATTGGTTCTATGACTATTAAACTGGAAAAAGGAGAGGAAATAATTCTGGTAACCGATGGTGTAACCGAAACAATGAATGCCACAGAGGATTTTCTGGGATTGAAAGGTCTGGAAAATATCATTAAAAACCTTAGCTCCACCAATCCGGAACAAACCGTTAGGCAAATTTTGCAGCATGTGCATAGTTTTGCACAAAATACACCCCAGAAAGATGATATAACTATTCTGGTGATTGACTACAAAAAAAGTGAAGATTGAGAATGAGGGATAGAACGCAGATAACTGGAACAAATGGATCAGCAGGATTATATTTTTAGGTAAGTAAAATCTGTGTTATCTGTGAGAGATAGAACGCAGATTTATCAGGAATACGGATTTTAGCGCATTGATACTGATTATTTAATTATAATTATTAAGCTAACTAATCCAGTTAATCCTGTTATCTGTGTTCTATCCTTCATTCTTCACTTTTTTCATTTTTCAAAAGAGTATCCACTGCTAATGCTACCGGCATTTTCCCTTTTGCTACTTCTTCTTTCAACCGGGGCAATAATTCCTTCACTTTTTCCTGTTGGTAAAAGCGATGCAAAACTGCCTCCGCAATCAGGTTTTCAAACCACTGAGTGTTTTGCTGTGCTCTGCGTTTGGCAAAAACACTGCTTTGCTTTGTAATTTTTTGAAATTCAGTTATCAGTTCCCAGATTTCCTTTAAACCTATTTTATTTAAGGCAGAAGAGGTAACTACTTTGGTTTGCCAGCCCTCGGTTGAATTTCTGATATAATGCAAAACATTTTGCAGTTCTCTTTTGGCAAGTTCCGTTCTGGCAATATTATCCCCATCAGCTTTATTGATTACTATTAAATCCGCCAGTTCAATAATCCCTCTTTTAATACCTTGAAGTTCATCTCCCGCACCTGCAATCTGCATCAGCAAAAAGAAATCTACCATTGAACGGACAGTAGTTTCCGATTGACCAACTCCTACGGTTTCAATTAAAATTACATCATAACCTGCGGATTCACAAAGGATAATTGTTTCTCTTGTTTTTCTGGCTACTCCACCTAAAATTCCGGCACTGGGAGAAGGACGAATAAAACTTTTGGGATTGCGGGAAAGTAATTCCATCCTTGTTTTATCGCCTAAAATGCTGCCTTTGCTGATAGTGGAACTGGGGTCTATAGCTAAAACAGCTACTTTATGACCCTGCTCAATTAAATACAAGCCAAAATTTTCTATAAAAGTGCTCTTTCCTGCTCCAGGAACTCCCGTTATACCAATGCGAATGGAATTTCCGGAATAAGGCAGAAGTTCTTTAATCAGTTCCTGTGCAGGTAAAAAGTGCTTTTCAGCATTGCTTTCTATTAAAGTTATGGCTTTGGCAAGTAAAGTCCTATTCCCTTCCCGGACTCCTTTCACCAGCGTTTTCAGGTCATAATTCTTTTCTTTAAGCGGAGGTGCGGTTTTAGTTTTCAGTTTTTTTGTTCCTGTCACTATTTCGCTGGCAAATTCTTTTCCGCTATTAACAGGCGTCCATTCCGGTTTGCGTTTTTTACTCATTCCCGCGTGCCAAAAGCTTTTCCATAATTTGTTTGGCTGATTCAGTCAGTTTAGTTCCCGGTCCAAAAATAAAAGAGGCACCATTTTGATAGAGAAACTCATAATCCTGCGGAGGAATAACCCCTCCAACGGTTACCATTATATCTTCCCTGCCATATTTTTTCAGCTCTTCCATCAGCTTGGGTAAAAGTGTTTTATGCCCTCCTGCCAGAGAACTGATACCAATTATATGCACATCATTTTCCACTGCCTGACGCGCTGTTTCTTCAGGGGTCTGAAATAGAGGACCTACATCCACATCAAAACCCATATCGGCAAAGGCAGTAGCTACTACTTTAGCACCACGATCATGACCATCCTGACCCATTTTGGCAACTAAAATACGAGGTCTTCTGCCTTCCTGTTGAGCGAATTTGTCGGTTAAAACCCGAACTTGTTCAATTTCATCCATTTTTGTGTACTCACTGCTATAAACATTATTAATTAAACGAATGGCTTCCTGGTGACGACCCCAAACTTTTTCCATAGCGTAGGATATTTCACCTAAGGTAGCTCTTTTTCTGGCTGCATCAATTGCCAGTTCCAAAAGGTTTCCTTCACCTGTTTCGGCACTTTTGGTAATTGCCTGCAGTGCTTTTTCCACTTCTTCACTATTGCGTTCTCGGCGTAATTTTTCCAAACGGGCAATTTGTGTATCCCTTACTGCGGAGTTATCCACTTCCAAAATTTCAATAGGGATTTCCGTTTCGGGAGGATATTTATTCACGCCTACAATAATATCGGCTCCGGAATCAATCTTTGCCTGCCTTCTGGCAGCTGCTTCTTCAATCCTCATTTTAGGAAGCCCTGTTTCAATCGCTTTTGCCATTCCACCCAGGTTTTCCACTTCTATAATATGTTTCCAGGCACTTTTCATTAAAGCATCGGTTAAAAATTCCACATAATAAGAACCAGCCCAAGGGTCTATTACTCTGCAAATTCCGGTTTCATTTTGTAAATAGAGCTGTGTGTTTCTGGCAATTCTGGCAGAAAAATCAGTCGGTAAAGCAATTGCTTCATCCAAAGAATTAGTATGCAGGGATTGCGTATGACCCATTGTAGCGGCTAATGCTTCAATGCAGGTTCTGGTGATATTATTATAGGGGTCTTGTTCTGTTAAACTCCAGCCGGAGGTTTGGCTATGAGTTCTTAAAGCCATTGATTTCGGATTTTTAGGGTTAAACTGCTTAATTATTTTTGCCCAAAGAACTCTGGCACCACGCAATTTTGCTACTTCCATAAAATAGTTCATTCCTTCTGCCCAAAAGAAGGAAAGACGCGGAGCTATAACATCAATATCCAATCCGGCTTTCAAAGCTGTGCGCACATATTCTAAACCGTCTGCTAAAGTATAAGCCATTTCCAAATCGGCAGTTGCTCCCGCTTCATGTATATGATAGCCGGAAATGCTGATACTATTGAACTTAGGCATATTTTTTGCTGTGTAGCTTAAAATATCTGCTATTATACGCATTGAGGGTTCTGGAGGATAAATATAAGTATTCCTCACCATATATTC
>ERZ1026800.557-NODE-557-length-31047-cov-2.313972_pt1 | contig 31047 bp, 36 predicted proteins | sample MGYA00520873_ERZ1026800 | MGnify/ENA primary metagenome ERZ1026800 (study PRJEB33270, sample SAMEA104284475) | anaerobic digester metagenome | biome: Anaerobic digester microbiome; feature: mesophilic sludge digester; material: Anaerobic digester biomass | place...
GTGTTACAACAGCGGTAACTGACTTGAGTTTAGCGCCTTTCAAAGCAGTTGTCCTACTCGGCACTATAATAGGTAAACTGTAATATTCTGTAGTGTTTGCTGGTTCTCTTGTAACAAATATTACGTTAGAAGATTCTGTGGCTGTCCATGTACCCGAACTAAAACAAGCTGGCCCAATCGGAACCTGAACTTGATAGTCAGTTTTTGCTTCAGTGGACGTTACGTCGCCGCCGTCCATAATAAGTGTGCCTACCATAAGGAAACCTCGAATTGTATTAAATTATTATATATTAATTGTTATAGTACTATATTTGTATTATTATTTATTTTTTATTATACCACGAACTATATATCTTCCTTTTTTATCAGGATCCGGTTTTAGTGGTTCTGTAATTTGTATATTTTGATTTCTATCTAACAGCATTTCTGCTTCTCCTTGTGATTCTCCTTCTTCGTCTTCGCTATCTTCTATATAACTATTTATTTTTCCTATGTATATTGCTTTAGTTCCTTTTGGTACATCTAATATTAACTTTACTTCGCCGAATTTATCTGCTACTTTTGATATCAGACTAGTAGATAAAAATGCTTTTTCGTTGATAACAGAATCTTTTGTTTTTAGTGATTGCAATAATGATTCTTTCTTTGGATCTACGCTATTATCATCCTTAAATATTCTTATTCCACGAAACACTGTTATATCATCTATTAACCTAGCATCATCTTGTTTAAATATGTCATCTATTTGTAATGATATCTGATTAGTTGTATCGCCATTTCTTAAATCATTAGATACATCAATATAACCATATTCACTATATTCTTGTAGAGCATCATAACCGTCTGCATCAGAAATCGCTTTTTCTGTTTTATTAACTGTATTTAATAAATTAGAATATTTTTCATTATCATATAATTCGTTAACGGAATTAGGAGATTCTAATTCAGAATAACACTTATTACTATCGTCTATTGTTCCTTTAGGGCATTTATAGTTGAACTTAATAAATGATATATTATAATAATTTCCTTTTTTGCCTGTGAAATTATACATTCTTATCATTCCGACCAATAAACATAATTATATTGATTTTAATACGATGTTGCCAGTATTTGTTATGGTGCCAGTATTGACAATTTTGCCGTCCTTGTACAGGAACAATATACTACCGGCGTTATTCAAACTTCCAGCATTCGACAAATCATTGATGGGACCGACATATGCCATCATTGATTCGCCGTCATCAATGGACCAGTTATAATTGCTTCCCATAGACAGGTAGGAAATTGTCACCATTTCAGTGCTTCTATTTTGGGTTAGAAACACAGAATCATTGGGCTTATAACCAAAATCTAAATACGCAAGGTATTCAGTCCTGGTTATTTCGCTATTTTTATAAGCATCATATAAACGCATGAAATCACCGCAAACTTTAAATAAAACATAATCAAAATAAATAGGAAAATAGTAGTTTTACGAAAACCTCATGTAATGTCTTCTGGTATTTTTTCAAACTGTCTAACGCTCATATTGATGGTGCCATTCCAGCGTTCGTTGTTTTCTTCAATAACGTCGGTTTGTACATTGTCAATAAAGATTCTGTAATCTGTAGTTATTTTTTTTCTATGTATTGAAAACAAATAACATATGCGTTCCATAATGTCGCGGCAGTAGTTTTCGTTTTCGCCGTATGCACTAGAAACAGTTATCTTGATTTTTATATTTAGACAATCAAAATCCCGGAATTCGGTAAAAAAGTAACCATCACCACTATCTGTAGCATATTCAACACCAATTCTTGTATAATGCGGCTCAATTAAGGTAGATGGTGTTCTTGGAAGTCCAGAAAATATTTGATTATCAACCATGCCAGCAATTAAATTATCGGGATTTCTAAGTTCATCCATAAGGAACTGTATGGTTTTATTAACACTGGTCATTATTGATCACCAATTGTTTTGACTGTCGCCCGGAAAGCCCATTCTGCCGCAACATAATTAGGTGGTGTTGAAATATTTTCAAAGTCACTAATAGGCACATAAACTTCTGGGCCACTATTAATAGTAAATTCCATGTCTTTGGTAAGGACTGCCCGTCTTTCTACCCTGACATAATGAATTACTTTAGATCCTAGTCCTAATGCACTTGCATCTATTTGTGCTTGCATACCACTATGCTGTCCAAATTCACACCAATACGGCCCAAATTCTTGGGTCCAGCTAATTGGCATTCCAACGCTATCAACAGAACTTATAGTAATCTGGGTGCCAGTAACATAATAACTGGAAGTAATGGATGTTATCGTATCAAAAAAGTTTTGGGAATATTGTACACCTTCTTCGCCAAAAGATATACGTTCTGTTATAGTTTCATCGTTATATGTTCCAATTATTTTTATACGGCAAATTCCAGAAGCTTCTACCATAACTTTGAATGGTACATCAGGATAGCCAGCAACTCGTATTGTTGGAACTACATTACCAGTATGGATTTCATTGATATGACGTCTGATATACATTTTATGTGTATATCTTAATCTTTTTGGGTATGCTGGCATTCAAATCACCAGGATGTCGTACTATTATCATAGATTGATTGTCCAAGATCACTAACTTCTTCGGAGTCGAACCCTTCTTCGGCAGTATTCCACGCGGGAATATCTGTGCGTTTATAACGCTTCGGATAATTAGTTGAATCCTTAATGCTAGTTAGTGTTATTCTACGACCACCGCTTCCACCAGATCTTTTAACAGCCAATTCAATGCTGTCTAGCAACTTATTTAATGCTAATCTTGGCCCTGTATCTTCACCACGAGAGAAACTAACTCCAGGTGCCTGACTCTGACTCCTGAAAGAATAATCAGGATTGCCCATCTCAAAATTGTCTGCAATGATATGACATAATGCGATTCTTTCTTCATTAACTGTTATGTCTGTTTCTGCAATACTTCGTAAACTTAGTTGTCTTGTAAGTTCGTCTCGTGCCATGTCCAAATAGATTTGAAAACCATCATAAGTTATATCACCATCAGCATTTTCCACGGTTAAATATCGATAATATAACCTAAAAACATCCAATACTAGATCATCCTCTTCATCTGTCATTTATATAACCTCAAAAAACTATAATCAAAATAATATGCGAAATTGTACTTTTACGAAGATCGCAGGAGAAAGCCCAGGTGCTTTAGCCCTGGGAGTATGTCAGGAATCATCTACCAAAAAACTTAAATACTTAAAAAACTACTAACTATTATGAAAACAATAGAAATTAATGTTGGCGACGTTGTTCAATTGAAGTCGGGCGGACCAAGAATGGTAGTTGATAAAATAGATCACAACTTTTATAACTATCCAATTTTTTGTACATGGTTTGATAAAAACGATAACATACAATATCATCAATTTTCACCCGAATCATTGAACATATCAAATGTTATGAAGTAATGATAGTGATGCAATGATAACAATTTTAGGTAGTCGAAAAAGTCGGCCAACTGCCAAACTTCTAGCGGAAGCACTATCCGACAGTTTTGTTGTTAATTACACCGAAAATAGGATTCCAAACAATCGGGATTCTTTTACTATACGTTATGGAAATTCATATGTGGCAGATCCAGAAGGTCGAATACTGAATAAACAAAGTGCTGTAAAAACTTCTGCAAATAAACCAGCTACAAAAACACTTCTGCAAGAAAAGAATATACCAACACCGGAACTAATTTCATTTGAAGACGTAATTGCCGGTAATGTCAAATTTCCGGTAATTGTTAGAAGAAACAATCACTTCAAGGGAAAATTCTTCAATGTATGTAATAGTCCTCAAAGCGTAAGGAGATTTAATTCATCAAATCACTACATCCAAGAAATGGTAACCAAAAAAGACGAATACAGATTATTTGTTTTAAATGACAAAATAATAGAAGCAAACATCAAAAGATGTCCAGAAAACCAACAAACCCCCATGATCCGTAATAAGGAAAATGGATGTTTCTTTGCACGTGTTCGGGTATCGGATTTAGACAGAAACCTAAAAAATGCTGCACGGTCAGCTATCCGAGAAATTGGACTAGACTTCGGTGCAGTAGATTGTGCAACAATCCAAGAATATCCCGGCATAACAATATTCGAGGTTAATAGTGCGCCGGGTCTTATCCCACGGAAAATAGAATTACTAAAAACAAAATTAGAAGAAATAATTTAAACTTTTTTATATTTTTTCATATAATTTTTGACTTTCTAAGAAATCTCCAGTTCGGTATGCATATTCTTCAAACGTCATTATATCCACAGCATGAAAGTAAAAAGGACTTTTTTCTTTGTGCATTATAATGCCAACGTTGTTTATACCACTATACGTCGGATCAATCATAATAATGTAAGTATCGTTTTCTAATACACCTACCCATGCATGGGCTTCTAACGTATCAGGGTCAACTTTATATACAAGGAAGCTACTAATATTATGTTGTTCTAATATGTTCATTACTTGTTTTGCCATGTCAGAACAATCAAATTCCCCGTGGGTATATTCTTTAGTGAAATAATAACTATCTAATATATTTTCAACATTTTTTATTAATTCTTGGTTTGTACTTTCATTGAAATTAAGTGATTGGGTAGTTGGCATTAAAAAAATTAATATAAAAATAAAAACTTTTTTTGTAATTGATTCACTTCCTGTTATTTATTATACTTTTCATTAACTATTTCTACATTTTTCTCCCATTTTTCATTAAAGTCTATATTATGGTTATTGTTGTTTTCTTGAATGTGGGTTAGCTCATGGGCAATTGCCTTAATTACCATTTCAACAGATTTTGTTCTGCCACTATTTAGGAGTATAGTGGCTTCCTGTTCGTTGAATTCGGTTGCAGCAATATGGTCATCATCTAATTCAGTGGAACTATGAATTTGTACAATCCTATTAGTCATTTCCTCGCATATTCGCTTTAGGCGTAGCCACTTAATCGACATTGCATTTCCCTCCTTCCATATGTGCTCGTTCAATAGCACATTCAACGCAATCATAATCGCATGCATGTGCTTCCGAATTTTGGTAAGGGCAATCTTGATAGGCCTGAAACCATTCATCACTGTCCCAATTATCTTTGGTTTCTGTAACTTGTTTTTTGTTGTTCTTGTTGTAATTGTAGTTCCGATTTTTGTTGTTGGCATTATATACACATGGGGTATACGCTATTTTCTTGTATCCGTTGTTCGAGAAGTGGACTCCATTCACGCTTTCAAAGTCTCCCCACATGGTGATAATGCCATCTGGTTTCATTACAACGAATTTTCCAGACAACGATTGTAGTATTTCTTCGTCAAAAACAGCCGCCATAACAGCAGCCACCCTTGTATCATTTATGGGACCCCTCAGCATATCAATCATGCCACTGGTTAGCATGTTGAGATATAATGCATTATAGTCTCCAATTACACCGTTGTGGAACAATACTGGAGTTTCAATGTCGCCAGTTATTACTAGTCGGCTTTCCATTTCAATCTTATACGGATGTGTCATTTCCGGCGAAACGTCACCAGACGTCGCAATTCGGAAATGTGCCACATGAGGAAGTATATCAAGGGTCTCATAATAACGTTGAAATTCTTCTAATGTCATGAATCCTTTTTCCACATGTATTTTTCCATTTTCTGTGCAATAAGCTACCCCAGCTCCGTCTCCATTATTCTTGAAGCAATTCTCAATTTCTTGTGAAGTCATTTTCCTATCTTCACAAGCTGCAATTATACACATCTTATGTCCTCCCGAATCATATTTATTAAACTATTCTGTATGAAACTTCTTAATGTTCCCGTAATTGAATTTTCTGTTCTTCTACATTGTGGCAATCCTATATAAAGTGTACGGTCACCATCTTCGTAACTACCGCACCATAATGGATATGGTGGACTTTCTATTGCTACTAAAAACGGTATAGCGTTTATGGAAGATGCGTTGTATCCACGATTTCTATTGAGTCCATAAAACACCATATGGAGTTCAATATCAGAAGGTACAATATGGGAATTTACAATTTGTTCAACAACCAAATTCATTTCGTGACGTGCACTTGAAGCCCACCTATCCCTAAATTCTACGGTAACATTTGATGACGTATTTTCTTCTTCTTCCGTAACTTCAGCTGGCGGAAGTTTCCAGGAGGCCCTAATACTTTTCGCAGGAACATAATTATATAGAAAGTCCACGAAATAGTTAGCTTGTTTTTCGGTTAGTCCGCAATACTTCACGTAGTCTTGTGGGCACGGTATGCCATTTTGTTCGATATCCAAACTGTATTCAAATGTTTCTTCATTGAAAAACTTGTTGCATAGATTTCTGGTTGCTTCCAACGAACAATACGCTACCATTGGATTACCGAATATACTAGCAGGCGGTGTTCTATACTCAAATCCGTGTGGTTGTGCGCGAACGTCACCAAGATCTCCATAACCATCGCGAGCTTCACCTGAAAGGTTAGTAGTTGGCCGCCCAATAAAATCATCTAATAACGTTATTAGCGAACTTGGCGGATAATATTTTTCTCCTATGCCTACATGAATATGACCACCAAGCGGATACATATCACCACTATCCGTTAGGTCACAATTCTTGTATTCATCAGAAAATTCTTTGATTAGTGTTCTAATGTTTTTTATGACCTTTCTCGGTGATCCGGGTTTTGGCCGAATCTCCACTTGGTCACCAGATCCGTCCAACCCAATCGGGTTACTACGTTCATCGTCATCGTAAATCAAGTCGCTTGCTTCTACTATTTTTCCATTTCTTATGAGTTCAAATTCCGGATCGGCCCCAATTAAAACTCCACCAGAAATAGGAATAACATTACTGGTATCTGTGTTTTCGAGGGGCCTCAAATTCAGGACATTTATTAGTTTCGGCCAAATATCATGGAACACATTAATGCAATGCATGCTATGTGTCCAATCAGAGCAAAACAAATTATTGTCCTCTGGAACGTACACACCAGCATATATTCCATCTACCATAATTTCTATGATATTGGGACTATAAATATTGTCGTATCGATTGTCATCTAATTTCACATAATGTATCTGGTGTTCAAAAAACACTGAATCTTTATTCAACGTATTTCTGATATCAGGATCTGTTGTTATATTAATGGATGATACTATCGTTGGTTTCATGTAAACTTCAGAATATGCTCCAAACGTATTTTTGGGATGGCTTGAAGTAATGGCTCCATGGCTATAGCACATAGAAAAATATTTAGTTAGTTCACTGATTACCATATTTAAGTATTCTTCGCCCATCCTATGACCAGAAGATTGCCTAGTAGGCTTCTGTCCGGTGATTACTTTCTTCATTCTTCATCCTCGAAAGATGTTATGATATTTCTGATAGCGCTTCCGAGATTTCTATACTGGCGCACGGTCATACCATATTCTGCAAGGTTTCTAGATATTCCAATTTCTAGAATGCCGTTTTCAATTACCGGCGTACCATTTCCGTACAGGTCAAATCCTTCTACGCAAAGCGTACAGGTACTATCTGCCTCAGTAACCATATAGAAGTATATAGATATATCTTTTATGGATGTTTCAAATTCTTCAAATTCGTTTGCAATGGAATTCCGGACATATTCTGACCATCCATCCGTGAACTTGAGTTCAACTGGATACATAGTTGATGCCTTTTTTACAGCAGGTGGCATCTTCCAGGATGCTCGCATACTTTTCGTGGGTGTATAATTTCGGCAAGTATTCAGGAAATATTCTGCTTGCTTTTTTGTTAGCCCGCAAACATTAACATAGTCTTGTATCGCAGGACTCATAGAATCATCGTATTCGATTTCACCTTCATTAAAATACTTTTCACATATGTTTTTTACAATTTTCATTGTAATGAAGGCCATCCCTGGGTTCATGAACACGGAACCAGGCGGTGTTCTATATTCAAAGCCATGTGGCTGAGCACGGTACTTTCCAAGATGCTTGTATTCAGAACGAGCCGTTCCCGACATTTCAATTGTTGCAGACCCAACAAAATGGTCCAACAATGAAATTAACTCGCGATCAGGTGAATACTCTATTCCAATACCGACATGGATATGACCACCAAGTGGATATTTATTTCCAACTGTCGACAAGTCATATTCCTCGTAGTCGGAACTGAACGTTTTTATAAGTTTCTTGATGTTTCTAACGACTTGGGCTGGTGTTCCGGGTTTCGGCCTAATTTCTATCTGGGCAGATGCGCCGTCTACACCAATAGGACCATGATACATATCAGTAACATGTATGTGTCGATCTGCCTTCAAGACTCGATTATTCTTGGTTAGTTCAAATTCTGGATCGCATCCAATCAAAACTTCCACTTTATTCTTGGCAATATTTTGTATAATGGCGTTGTCTATTTTCTGTAAATTTAGTTCCGATGTGATCTGTGGCCATACATTCTGCAGAAATAGTGTAATGTAGTGTTCATGCCACCCAAGATTTCCACACACAAATGAATTATATGATGGCAAATAAAACATCACAACGTTGTCATTGTATGTAAATGCAATTGCACCTATTTCTGAAGTATTTGCTGATTCAGTATATCGAATGTTATACAATTCAATATTACTAATTGCTAAATGTTCCGGAAATGACGTATATTCTGGATCATTAACAACCGATTCCGGCAACGTCAATGGAACTTTTCGCAATGTCTTTATTTTGAATCCAACTGTTGGCTTCACATACATTACATTGTGCATGATTGAGCCAATCGACAGTGAATCATAGCATCGTATTGCATGTACATGCTCGCCAACAACTGGAATTAAACCATCTGCTTGTTCGAAGAACACGCAATCGCTATTGCCCCGAATATTCTCGCGATATGGCGATTTTCCCTTTATGTTTTTCACTTTTTTATCCTCCAAGTATTGTGTTTATTTGAAGTATATAAATAGTTTTTGGTACCAAGCCACAATTCTTTTTTTTCTAACGCAAATTAATCATTCAATTTGGTAGTTATATAGTTTTTGGTTACAACGTTTCCAAAACATTTATATACTAGAATAACTAAAAATAGTTCCATGGAAGAAAATGATTATTCCGAAGACGTTTCTGTACTTCTAGAAGGAGTACAAACCGGCAGGCTTCGTGTAGAAAAGCTAACAAAAAAACGTATGGCTGCCAATAAAGATCGATACACTATAATAATAATAGATACAGCAATTCCAGGAAGGAGGAAAAAAACAAAAAACATATCAAAAAAAGAAAATACAGAAAAACCAACAAAAACAGAACAACCACTAACTAAACCAGCGCCGACCAAAACTAGTTCATCGCCAATAAAGCCAGAACCGCCAGCAATGTGCAAAATACAAAAAATAAGTTAGGGAGGATAAAAAATGTCTAGCAACAATGCATATGTAATCAGGAAAGTTTCTGACAACTGTTTCGAAGTACGATATATTGCATGCGTAGATAACGATGTACCAACCGAAGATCTTTTCCTTGAAAAAACATGCGAAAATCTAGAAGATGCCATGAATTGCATTAACGAAATGCCACCTACAGAATATGGTATCACGTATCAAGATGATTCTAAAAACAATGATAACGACAACTTAGACTCCGATAAAAAAACACTACAAAAATGTATAAACAATTTTAATAATCACGATGAAAATATAAAGTGCCCGTATTGTGGATCGGATTTTCTAACGGAACGAGCAAGTCTTTCTTACCACAATCATCCACCAAATGGTAAGTGCGTAGACGAAATCTGGGAATGTGAAGAATGTGGTCAATATTGCCAGGTAATCTGGCGGGTGGAATCAGTTAAGAAATTAGGAAATATTGTTTTGTAAAAAATTATTATTTTTTTTATAATTTTCTTCTCTAGAACTTTTTTCTTTTTTATATAATTCCATGTATTTTTTATGACATATCTGGCACGTTGTATCAACACTATAAAGATTTCCGCAAACATCACAACGCAAGAATGGCATGGAACGTCCTATATACGATATTGGATATTTTTAACGAAAACAAACAATAGTAGCACTAGTAGTATGGTAATATAGTAAATGTTTTCTATTACTACAAGTTTAACGACTTAAAACTTTACTAGTATAACTACTATATTACTATATAATCAATATACGTAAACTATATTTACTATATATACTACTATATTACTACTATACTACTATATTATATAACTACTATATATATTATATATTACTAATATTACTTGTATCACTTAAATATATCAAGTTTTTATCATAATCGATAGCATATACTTTTCCGCTATCTATAAAAATAATTTTATAGTTTGATTGGTTTTGGATTGGCTGGACAAGTTCTTCGTTGTCATTAACGACCTGTATTGTATCTTCCACTTGATCATATATTTCTACATAAACACTAATAGATGCAGCTATTGCCATTATGATAGCGCATGCCAATGACAACGAATCTTGTTTCATGTTCCTACCAGCAAACCCAAAATAAGCAAAACTACTATGAAAATTCCAAATAGTGTTCCCATGAAAAAGCCTTGGAAAAAAATGATTTCATTAGGCATAAAATACCTTCTATCATGCTGTTACATCTTTGAACAGTTTTCCATTTATCATTTTGTAACCAACTGGCGCAATATACACCGCATCAGGTACAGTGTCATCTAGAATGTTGTCTTTATCCAGTTCAATACAAAACGCTAGTGGATCTTGGTTTACAGCAGCTTCTTGTTCTTCGGCACTAAGATTGTAATACGAACGCATTGTAAAGTTGCCATATGCCTGAACTTCTTCCATTGTTGCTGGACCATGGTCTGTTTTATTCATGACGCGTAAGTCCAATTTTGCAATACCGTTGCCAACATTAATGGTTACCGTGGATTCTGACAAATTGAGTTCAAACGTGGTTTCAACGCTAGATTCATAATCGCCTTCAATATTGGTTACGCGATACAATCTATTGACACCACTACCACTGATCAACGTAATGTCGCGGTCATATATGGTACCTTTGCCGCCTTCAACTACGAAATTCTTTGAAACACTTTCATTAGATTCGTCCCATGTTCTGTCATATCGATACGTTCCACTACCGTCGCTGAATCCAGAATCATCGCGGAACTCATTTCCAGCATGTTCTACTCTCAATGATCCTTGACCAACATATATCTCCAGTTCTGCAGTATCCCCAGTACCCGTTCCTGACAATCCAATAGAAAACATAAACAATGCCAAATAAACGCCAGCCAGCAAGGTACAAACAATAAAACCTATTTGGAATGCACGTCTCGGAGAAATTGATAGTTCCATGGATTACCACCGAATAATAGGAATAGGGGACTTTAGGGTAGCGGCTGTTGCAGCAATATGATTACCGACAAGCGTTAGTAAGCGTCCTTTTTTTATCTCCAATTCAACGTCTTCTTTGTTCATACGTAAGAATCTAGCTGCCTCTGCAGACGGATCTTCCAAACCAGATAAACTTTCCAGGAATTTTGCCGCGTCTTCACATTCTCTAGAACCTCGTACATTCGCGGACCACAGAAACAGAAACATCATGGCTAGTAACCCAAAGGCAACAAATGCAATACCAAATGCAATACTTTCAAGCATCGAATTAATCACCTATGAGTTTCGATATATACGAAATTTTTTCTTCAGTTGTATTAGGTCCACTAAAACACTTAATTATTTTTTCGTATTTGTTACTGTAATTATCAAGAGACATTTGTAACGATTTTTCTCTAGTTTCAGAACGACTTAATGCAATTTCTAGGTCTATCATTTTTCGGTAATGCACGAAAAACAACAACGCGAGACCTGCAAACGCAATAGTAGCAACCAAAAGTAAATATGAAATCATATTACCGTCCATACAACTTTTTGACCAACATAAATATAACTGATAAAAACATAATTTTTTTAATCATATTACTTGGTCTCCAAAGTGTCTGATTTCCTTAATACTATTTTTTCGCCTTTGCTCCACTTTCGCAGTGCAACAATTAATGGAAATATAACCACACCTAAAGCAGCTATTTGTTCTGTAGACAAACTTACAAATCCTAGCATAGCAACCAGTGATGCCAACGTTCCCAGAAACGCAACTAATGCAATTTGGGATTCCCAGGGATATTGTTCAACAGTTTCTGTCATTGCTTAGGCCCCTTCAAAACTAATTGCATATAAGACATCTGATGCTTTTCCGATAACATAAACGCTGTCTGCCTGTACAGGAAATGCTAATGTTAAACCAGTTGCAGGAATAGGTATACTATGCCCAACTTCTACTGCAGAACTTCCAAGATAAATAGTATCTGAATTACCAGCATCTGGCAATAAAAACAAATATTTATAAATAGTTGATGTTACTGATAGTGGTATTGCACTTGCAGTCATTTCATATTCGGCTTCGGATACCGTGCATGCAATATCCACACTTGTGACAAGCAATGATGCGGTACCATCTCCATTATCAGTGCCCTTTATCGGGGCTGCTTCCAAAGTAACGTCATCTGTGACAGCACAAATAACCTTAGAACCAATGCCACCATTAATAATAGCTTTTTTCATAACAAATCCTCATTGATGTTAAAAAATACAATATCCAAGACCAATGAAATCCTGGATTTTTAACTCATTTCTATTCCAATTTTATATGTACAATGCATACCAGGAACAGTATCCTGAACCTTAACAACAATCTTTTGAAATGAAGATTCTGTTTCAATAAAATACGTATTGTTTGGTTCAATTGTCTGTTCAATGGTATTACTTAATATGCTAGCCACATAATATTCTATAATTACGTTCATAGAATTTGATGGACTAGTATTAAATACAGAAACTGATTGTTTACCAAAACTAGTTACATAACAATCTAACGCAGATGTTATCGAAGAAGTGGTAGTTCCTTCCACAAAGTTTGAAAAACCAGGAGGAACCTCACCGCCTCCATATTCAGAATAAACAGAATTTGGTGACCTACCTGAAGCCAATAACGCAGAATACTCATCGTGTGTTATTAAGCCTAATCGATATGCATCATAAATTCTCATTTTAGTGCCACCAAAAAAATATTACAACTGCTTTATGCAGTTATTGTCCATTCTAAGGAAACCAATACCTTGCCACCGGGATTAGTCTTTTCACTTGTTAAATAGTAATATCCATCTGCCAAAACTACATTATTCGTGGTGGGCGAAACAGAATATTCGGTGTTTAGTGCATCGGATGCTTTTGCAGTTATAACACCATTATCGGAAGCGCCAGTTGAATTACCACAAGTTATAGTACCATCATCAGTACCAGCAATTGCCGTCATAACAATGCCGCGAATCTTGTTAATAGTAACTTTCATTGGGAAGTATATTTTTGTGGTGGTTTGTTCACCGGTTTCAAAACTCATTGGAACGGTTGTACAACCCTTAAGTAATGCGTCCTCCAAATGTTTGATCTTGGCAGCAACAGTCAAAACACCAGCAGTGTCACTTAAACCAGTTGTATCAGCGACCCCTGCCATAACACCAGCAAGAGGTTTCGCTAGATTAGTAAGAGTGACTTCCTTCAAGGCGTTTTCGTCGTCACTATCACAAATAGCAACAGAATCAGCAGCAACTGGTTCTGTTTTTGGACCAAGTCCAGCAATGTCAACAGTCAAAACACCATCGGCATTGTTAAGTCCAGTTGCTGTAACGGTCCCAGTCATACCATCAACCAGATCAGCAATATCCACTTTCTTGGTAACTCCTCCCTGCAAAAACGGAACCTCATCCGTTGCCAAAACAGGAACTGCATCATCCAGATTTGCCATCACTTTGGTTTGAGGACCTGTTAATTTTGAAAATTTTTGATTAACCATAATTGAACCCCATAAAAATTCTAAAAAGTAAGAAATCTATTCTTACTTTTAAGTTGTGCAGATTTCCACAAACGCTGTGCCCACGTGGATTTCTACTGGATGAATCCATTCTTTGATTTCCACGTAGTAATTTCCGCCGGGCTGTTTAGGATAATCATCGGCAATGTCAATGTCCTGGCTTACGACAAATTCTGCAGCCTGAGGATCATAAGGAATAACATATGCGTAGCCCGCAGGAGTATGCTGAGATTCAATCATCCAGGATCTGTCATCGTCTGCTTTGCCAAATAGTGGTCCCATGCCTTTCCAGAACGGAATTCTTTCTGAATCCTTCATGTTGAGGTATGCCATGGTTGTTCTGTCAGCGATAAGGGCATAAGGCTTAAATCTGTGATCCATCATTCGGATAGCATTTACAACGTCTTCATAAGGATCTCTAGTGTCCCCAGAACCATCCCAGGCACCCATGTTAACGATATCGTTACCGGTTGCGGTTCCGTTGTTTGCTAGGATCTTACCGTTTTCGTTTGCATGAGCGACGTCAACAATGCCATCAATGCCAAGATCGCTGTCTCCATTCATGAGAATGTAATCTTCTGTAGAATGTATCATAGCTAACGCACTATCAATTTCTTTAGCCTTCATGGTTGCGCCCTGCGCCTTAGCAAGATCCCTCTCGTTTACCATGAAACCGTCCATGAACTGATACATTTCGTGCTTTTCGACCTTAGTCTTCATGGTGAACGGCTGTGGTGCGGCGCCTTTAGCCACAATCTGTGCCCGTCCACTCGTAGACTGGTAATAGGAAATAGCGTCGATATCAATTTGTGGTCCGACTTCTCTTCGCGGTAGTACATTTCTTGCTACCATTTCGGGTCTATAATTCAACTCATATTGGTTAATTTCCCGAACCCATGCTGTAACAACTTCGTCAGGAATAAAGGAACCGTAAGTTAGATTAGTGTCTGCCATTTGTGTATTTCTCCATAAAATTTATTATAAGTATTTAAAAATTATATTAAGGCCTACTTAAATAAGCTCGACCTCAATCTGTACAAGTTTGTACATGGTTATGTTAGTAGCGTGAGAAGCGAGTAGATCCTTCTCCATGGTAATGGTTGTGTCGGATGTAAGAGGATCCACGACCCTATTAACTTCAGCAGCTTCATCAGAATCAATGACTACATAGTCGCCTTCCACCAGATCCAAATTAGCAATAGTAGCGGCTAGATCAAAAGTCACTACTGATCCAACAAATGAATCAACAGGTTGATCATAATCTGCGTCGCCAGCATCATAAGTTTCCAGAACTCTTCCTACGGAATATGCGGTTCTGGTAGCAGGAGTTTCGGGAATTACAACACCGAGGGATTCAGTTCCAGCACCTAATTGTGCAGGAAATTTAACGAAGTCTCCTGCATTAATAGTTTGTCCACCAAGTAGCCAAACATTAGCAGTTCCAGTTGCAATATAAGGTACTTTCTTGCCAGCGGCATAAAAGCCATCATAAGGCATCTGTTGTCTCTGGTCATCTACTGCCACACCAAGATACGTGTAAGGCTTATTACTTACTTGTGCTTTGATTGTGCCGTCAGCTGACCTTGTTACAAAGGCACCAAACGGTATTTCGCTTGCAGCTACACCAGTTTTAATAATTCCGCTTCCAGGAGTCTTAACGCCCTTGAAAGTCATATAAGTTGGAATTGTTGCCATTTTTGTTTTATCTCCATAAAAATTTATTTAATATTTATTTATTTTCGTCTATAATTAGAAGAAAGGGTTTTTTGCAGTTCGGCACGAGCCTTAGACAACTCGGAAACGTCTTCTCCTTCCTCAGGAATACCGCGTGCGTTCATCTTGGGAATATCCATCTTAAAAATTTCGGGATTTGCAGCAATGTACTTCCAACCAGTCTTTAAGAAGTTATTATAATGGACGCGAGCATCCTTCCGGTGGGCAGCATTTAGTTTCTGTCCAAACGCCTGGAAATCTTCCTCAGCAGCCTTATCAGCTTCTTCCTTTTCGGCTTCCTGTTGTTTCATTAGTAGTTCGTCGAGCCGGGCTTGCAATGCAGCCATTTGTTCTTTGAGGCTAGCAATTTCCTGATCTTTCATAGCGAGTGATTCATCGACTTCGTTAAGTTTGGCTTCAACGGTGTCGTCTTTCTCTTCTTCCATGGGAAGCTTTTGTACGTCTTCTGGATTAATATATTCTTCTGTCATATTATTACCTACATTTTGTGAATTATATTTTTTATCATCGTTACATTTGTTTTGTTTGGGAATATTTCCATTTTTAACGAAAGTTTTAGACAACGCAATGGCCTCATTTTTGTCATCTGTTTCTAAAATAACGTCATTACATGTTTTTGAATTTAATTTAATACTATAATTGTTATTAGTGGTTGTTGTTATGTCTGCGCGCCTTAATTCATTGTAAAAGGAATCGGTTTTAGGAGCTTCATTTAATAGAAATCCGCAGCCTTCCTCATGAGAACAAGCGCCTCTTTCACTACCAAGATCCGCGAAATGATAGAAGTGGTATCCGCCGTCTTCTATTGCACCATATCGCTTACCGTCGTATTCTCCATCTTCGAATGTAGTGTGGGTAGTATATGCAATCGAACCATCATAAGGAATACCAGATTTAATTTTTGCAAGGTCATCCGGGCTTAATTTATTTTTATAATATCTAGCAACGGCTACAACATCCTTTTTATCGGGTCGTGTCATTACATTGGTAAGTTTGCCAATACGATCATGTTTATATGTGACTAGTTCTGTTGGCGCGGTATGTCCTTTGAGGATTGGTTGTCCTTCTAGCCAATGAGCGTCTTTACTAAAATATTCAAACTTCTTGAGGGTGGGAACACCATCAGAACCAGTAAAAACACCTTCTCGCATTGGCACAACAGGAACGTCAATTACATTATCGTCTTCATAGATAACTTTGGAACCGGACAACGCAGAATTCAATTTAATGTCGGTACTATTTACCACCGCAATGTTCCCCATTTCACTAGCATCCTGCAAAACATATTCATTGAGTTTGATTTCGGAATCATTGATGGGAGCAGACATGTGGCGTTGAGTGAATTCCATTTGTTCTTCAGTAAGCGGCATTCCTTCACGGTCTTTTAGAAAAACAATCTTTTTCATAACGGTTCGGTTAGCAACGCCAGTCCTTTTTCCAGAAGCCAATTCCCAGCTATCGTCTAAACATCGTAGACAATATTGAGGTTCATCATCTACAATTGCTCCCACCACATACCTGTAAGAATCGACGTTTTGCGCATCGCCGCCATCTACATCCAAAAAGTACTTCATTAGCTTTTTCTTATTGATTTTGCCGTCAGAAGTAGCCCACTCAATTAGATCTTGTTTGGCTTTTTCAGGTGTCCAAGCAACGTCAGCATCGTTCGGTTCATTAGGATAATCATTGATGGGATCAGTTTCTTCAATTACCATGTCACCAGAAGCGGTAGCATACGCAGAATTTTCTTTGATCCCAAGAACGTCCTTCATGCCCTCGGTAAGCATTTCCAGGCCAAAGTTTTCTTTAGCGAGACTAGCCGCTCTTTCAGCTAACTTTTCGTGTTCAACTCCAGTATGAGAACCCATTGCAGCAGAAAAAGCAGCCTGCAATCCTTCTAGGTCATATTCAGGTTTACCATCTACTATCTTGCCAACAGGATAACTATAATCAGATTCTACTAAACCATCGCCGTCGACCTTCAAAAAATAATTTTCTATTTTTTCTTTTTGAAGATTGCCTTCCTCATCTCTCGCAAAATCAAAAAGTTGACTTTTGCTTGTCGCACCGTCCCAACCATTTTCTTTGATTGTAGGCGGATCTTCCTCGACAACCATATCAACAATATCTTTTTTGGTAATTGCAATCACCTATAAACATTTATAAACGTTAATCAAAATAAATCAAGACTTTTCAATTTTACGAAATATATATATAAGGTTGTCGTTTATTTGGATTTCTTTGTTCTCTTTTTGGATTTTTTTTCTGGTTCATCCATAACCTTAATATTATTCATTTTCTTCGACATTTCCAGAAACTGTTCATTGGTAACGTATTTCCAATCATCGTTTGCAAATATCCACATGGTTTTTATTCTCCTAGGTTATTTATAATAAATGATAAAAATTATAATCAAAATAACTGGACTATTTATCAATTTTACGAAACCCGACCGTAAACTTTATATACTAGAACAACGTTTTACAATATGCCCCAAAACATCAGAAGGAACGACACAAGGAACAACATCAATCTTTGTGTCCTTCTTTTGATAAGGGACCGATTTTTCTATCCAGTTGATTGTTTTCTGTTACTTTTTTTAAATTATTGTTTACTACCCCTTAGTAGAACCCATCAACAAAAATACTTATATACTAGGACGTATAACTACTTATTAGAGGTAAAATAAGATGTCTGATGAAGTACGACACATAGATTTGGTATTGCCAAAGAACGCTACAAACGTTAGTGTTACCTTTCAAATACCGACAACCGATTCCAGAAATTCCGGAAACATTACCATGAACAACGGATTTCGTAAGCACAGTGATTCAACGCCGGTAAATACAAAGCCAAGTGTATTGGATGAAACAATTACGAGCAAAGTACCGAGCAAGTCGCTGAGTAAGGTAAAGCGAGCAATAACTTTCATTGAAATATATCCGCGCAAAACTACTGTAGAATTGGCAGAGTGTTCTGGCCTCAGTCGATCATTCATTGGGGCCGTTAGAAATGTCTTGAAGTATGGCATCCCAGAACTCCAGAAAATGCTACGTAACGAAGAAACCAATGCTACGTATATTTATAGATTCATGGTTGGCGTACCAGTAGATGACCAAAGAAAGTACATCCAAGAATTTGGTGTGAACGCAGTCATAGATTACAACAGATTCCTCAACGAAGAGCGTAGAAAGTATGGGACAATATATAAAAAGCGATACGGCTATGGCAATAATAATACAACAGTTAATGTATTCAAATGAATAATATGAAAATTTATATTTTTTAGTATTCAGGGGTAAATATGTCAAATACAGAAATACAAAATATAAATTTTGTAGTGCCAAAGAACGCCACGAATGTAACAATAATGTTCCAACTTCCAGATGAGTCTAGCATCCAAAAAGTTGTTGTTGAAAAGAAGGTTATGTCCGATACAGTAAATCTGAGCAAGACCCAGCAAGTAATAGCGGCCGTAGAAAGATATCCTAGTATGCGTATTGAGTCAGTAGCGCGCATGACAGGCCTCAGTAGAACCTATATAGGTAATGTCAAAGCAATACTGAAGTATGGAATACCAGAACTTCAAGAAATGTTACGTAACGAAGAAACAAACATAACATACTTGTATAGGTTTATGACCCATCTATCAGAGGACGACCAGAGAGAACTCATAAAAAAATATGGTGTATATGCTGTAAAAAATTTCAATCAATACTTCGGTAAAGAAAGAGGCTATTACACACCACGTCGTAACAATACAACGATCAATGTATTGTAGGATTTTTAATTAATTTTTTATTTTTTTTATGGCCTACCAAAAACTATATATTCTTAGAAGTACTAGTAGTACTTGGTAAAAAGAGGTGACTTATGTACGGACTAGGAAATATAGATCTACAAAAATACAACCCATTTCCAAGCTTCCAACCAGGGCAAGCTGAAGCAATACAGCAGATAATTACCCACCTAGAAAACGGACAGAAAGTAGTCGAGCTTAATGCACCAACAGCCGCTGGTAAGAGCTTGGACTTGTTTGTAGTGGGCAGAATACTAAGTGAACAGCTTGGTGTTCGAGTAGTATATACTACTCCACTGGTGGCATTAGTTAACCAGTTGGAAAATGAACCGGCCTTTAGTGCCATGCCAGTCCTGAAAGGCAAGCGTAATTACTTTTGCGGTCCGATGTCCGAAGTACTTGGCCGGGACATAACAGCGGATGACTGTCCATACGAGAGCTGGGAAGACGCAATCGAAGACTGCTCAAGCTGTGCTCAGTGTCAGTACAGGATAGCCTACAAGAAGTTCATGGACAGCGGATTTGGGGCCACAACATTAGCTCGCTACCAGATGCCCGGAGCCGTTCGCGACGAAACCGTAATCCTTTTAGTGGATGAAAGTGCGGGCTTAGAAAAGGCCCTAATAGACAGAGCCACCCTTAAGATCCCGGACAGGATTAACTTGAACAATTTGTCCGAGAACTTGAGAAGGTACTACCACGAATTGGAAGTCGAAATCGAGAAGTTAACACGGGAGGTTAGCCTAGAAAAGGACTTAGCCAGAAAGGTAGCCTTAAACCAGGAAAAGAACAAGCTCGGTCGTGAATCCAGGAAGTGTGTTAAGGTCCTAGCCCACATAGAAAAAGGCCACCCATACATAATAGACCGCGAGCGAAAGTTCCGGTTGTTAGATGGCAGGTCCGAATTCGAGGACATGATTGAGGGGCTCCAATATGTAGTACTGGCATCAGGGACACCCACGACCCAGATATTAACCGAAAACTATAAGTCCGTGGTTATACAGCACCCGATCCCAGTTGAACACAGGACCTGTTACTATGATCCGGTTGGGTCCATGAACTTTAAGGAAAGACAAACAACAGCACCAAAGATGGCCCAGAGGATCAATGAGTTACATGAACGGTTCGGCAAGAAAACTATGGTACACTGCGGAGCCTACGTAGTGGCCCAAATGATCTATGATAGTATGCCAAACAAGGACATTTGCATACTACAGGATCAGTCTGATCGGGAAGGCAGCAAAAACAAGTTCTTGACAACAGAAGGCCAGGCAATATTCCTGTCCGTGAACTTTGAAGAAGGCTTAGACCTTAAGGGACCAGAATACCCATTAAACATAATAGCCAAGTTGACCTTTGAGAACATTGCAGACGAATTCATAAAGGCCAGAAACGAGCGAGACAACTACAAGAGATACAATTTAAATACTGCAGTTGCTACTATGCAGGCTGCAGGACGGTGTACAAGGTCCGTTAAAGACTACTCCGAAACATACATCTTGGATGCAAGCTGGCAGGGATTCTTCAATCGCAATAAAAGACTATTACAGCCTTGGTTCATAGCGAGTTTAAGAATAGGGAACCCGGAAGAAGTTAAGATAGAAAAGATTGAAACACCAAAAATAGAAATCAATACAGAAAACCAAAAACGACAAGAACAGCCAGAATACGGACAGCTAGAAAAAGCCCTGATATACTTAGCAGGAAGGTGTGATGGAGCAATAAAACAAGACGGACAAGGCTTCAATGGTAGAGACACCGAGTTCGGGCACTCGTTAGCGGACCAGATACTAAGAGGCAGAACACTGAGTCCGAAACAGAGGTCCGCGGCTGAGAGAATGGTTAAGACCTACAAAAAGCAATTAGAAAAGGGTGGCATAATAATTTAAAGCCACCAAAACTTATTTAAGCTAAGTCAACTAGAGTTTTAAGACCAAAAACTATATATTCCAAGAAGTATTAGTAGTTAGTGAGGTGAATTAGCATGACAACAAAAATCCAAGAAGCAATAACGGAATACCTAAAGTTGAAGAATCGCAAAACCCACCCAGAAGGAACCTTCGATGAAGGAGGTAGATTCTATCTAGCAGAATCAGAAAAGCATGATTGCTGCCGAGGGATTAGAAGCCCAAGTCGCGCCTATCCATATAGCGAAATGGTGCATGCCAGAACCTTGAAACACGTGGCTAACAAGTTTGGAGTGGATGAGAAAGATTGCCGAAAAGCATTAAGAGAAATGAGGTAAATGTTTGAAACCAATTACATTTTTAGGACATAGTATAAGTCCACATAAATCCCATAAATGTGATGTGATTGGAGTGGATGGTGACATAAAAATAATAAAGGCGTTGTGGGAAATGATAGTATGATAATCACCCAAGAAATAATTGATATCCTGACCCCAAAGCACGACAGGACAAGTTGTTCTGATGAAGATCCTTGTAATGGAGGCTATGAAATTGAAGATCGGCTATTCCAGGGTATTGTAATCGAACGGAATTGGAAATATCGGCCCAGATGTAATAGGTGTTTCCTACTGGATCATATTGGTTATGATACCAACTGCATGAAAGATATTGAAATAGTGCCGGAAATAGAACTAGTATTGAAGCAACCAAAGGTTACAGTGGCAGAAGAAAAATGAAAACATATTCCTCATTTCTTCTATTTTTCTCTATCTTCTTCCTTTTTGGGACCAAGACGCAATACTTTTATTGACTTTTCATTATTTTCAATAAATTTATTATCTTTTTTCATACAATCGCCTTTATAGTAGTTATTTTAACATGTTTCGCAGATCTATCATTATATGATCCATTGTTCGGTGGTATAATGTCAGTATATCGTGTTTCCACAACTTTGAACTTGGTTCCACGATTCACTAAAATTTCAAACTCGTTTGGTAATCCGCTTTCTTCTGCAATAAATAAAGCCTTTGTACCGCTAGGCAATTGCAATTCTAATAATCTGCCCATTCTTCCATTTTCATCTGTTGTGAAGTTATTTGCCATGAATGGTAATGCTGACGTTGAACTAAAGCATGGAAACTCAATTTCTGATCCAGGAGTATCCAACGCATTCACTAACTCCGGATATTTTGATAATGTTTTATTAGATATTCCCCTATACGTAACTAATGGCTCCGATAAGTCGGAATTAGTAAATAATTTATCTAATTTTTCTATGAGTTGTTTTGATTCTTTTACAATAGCTTTATCAAATACATCATTACTATTTTCCATGTCTTTCATGGAACCATTTAAATATTCGTTTATTTGATGAAATCTACCACCACTATACATAGTTAGTACATGGCGGTCATTTTTACTAAATTTTTTAAGTGGTTCCGCTGCTTTATCTAATGATGCCTGGATTCGTTTGTTGGCTTCAACGTCTTGGGGAGATGAAAAATCATGATCGGCTTTGAAACCAATAAATGTTTCCGAAGCGGATTTTGAATCAGATGTATTGCTTTTTTCTTGTTCTTCCGGATTACACTTGTTGGAATCATCGACGGTTCCTTTGGGGCATTTATAATTGAGTTTTATGAATGAGGTAACATTATCCAAGTAGACACTATTTTCTTTTATTTTGTCTGAATAATTATTATTTTGCTGTTGATTACCAAAGTCTCGTTCGAATCGAATACCGTTATCTCCTTCGAATTCGTTGGTGTGATCAAATTCTCCTTTTAATATTATTGTTGGTATTCCTTTTGGAAATGCATCACAGGCTAAAATTGGTAAATTTTCCTTGAGATGCAAGCAAACACGACATTGTTTAGTTATCATGTTTTACACCTATCTTTTTAAATAAATCTATTAATCCTGGTGTTACTAGATCATCCCTGCCATTTACATATAAAGAATAACTTTCAGCGAACCATTCTTGATGATCACTTGCAGCATACTTAGATGGCACTATTAACGTACCATCCTTTTCTGATTTTTTATATATTTGGTCAATTTTTTTCTCGAGGGGTGGTTCGGCATAAGACTTGGCGTTCTTTACACCATATAATTGATGAATATGATGCCCAAATTCGTGATCTAATAATAATTTCGGAGATTGCTCAAATGGAAAATATTCACTGGCACCAAATGGTTTTTCCGAATCTGGCATGCCAGGTTTCCAAGTATATATTAATGCATTAGTTTTTTTTGTATTCAAATCGTTTATTCTAGCCATTATATTATTTTTTTCTGATTTATATTCGTTAATTTCTTTTGGCCACGGATAACCTGTTTTATAAAAAGTAGATTCCTCAAATTTCATGCCGCTATTCACCAGACTCGGATTGTTTTTTGTCCATTTTTCTTTATCAGATTGTATTAAACTTTCTAGTGAATTTATTTTATTGTTTATATAATTAAGGCGTTCTTGGTTTCTAGAAAGCCTCAAGTCAACCTCACTATCAGGATCATTTCTAAACATATCTGGCGTTACTGCAAGTATACCATCTGCCATTGAAGCCAATCCTGCTTTTGTGTTTTTGTCTGCTACAATACCACGCAATCTAGGTATTTTTAGGTTGTCGCATTGGTAATGTAGTTTGTCAATGTTATCACTTATTATTTTAACATGTGCATTATTTAAAATGTCAATTTCTACATTTTTAGTCATGTTATAACATGACTTGCTTCTAAATACTGCATCTTTTGGGTATTTGCTATCATTTAAACTTAATATTTTTGATTTAATGTTTTCTTCGTGAAATGTTCGGGTTTCTGGAACATCAGAATTTTCTAGCTTACATTTATTACTGTCGTCAACAGTTCCTGCCTTGCATTTATAATTAAGTTTTATGGTATTAAAGGCATCAGCTAGGTAAGCAGTATTTTGTTTTTGTTCATCAGGAATTGCTTCCCATGTAGCAATATGTAGTTCTCCCATATTTCTACTATTTTCTATGCGATAGTCAACTACCTTGAATTCTGTATTTCTATCAACCAATACTTCGTTTTCATCAAAACTATATGCATATGCAGATGTTTTTGGAACAAAATCACTTACATTGATCGCATTTGTATTCCTTGGCAATATTAATTTTATTAAAATACTATCATCGTTTGATCCGCCGGTAATAAATCCTTCTGCTTCGCTTCTACTCCTTGAAGTGGACAAAAACGTACCTGGACTAATTACATTTCCTATTTTGTTCCAGTTATCAGGCAGATTTTTTATATTTGATTTACTTATTCCGCGATAAGTGATTTCTTTTTCTGGTAATAATTTATCTTTGAATATATTATCTAACAAACGTATTTTTTCTAGACCACGATTTTTATCTTTTTCTGATAAGTCATAATCCCCTGACAAAATAGAGTTTACTAGCTTATTATCATTTCTAACATAACCTGCAATTACATCAGAACTAGTATTTTTATCATCGTATCTATCCGTTAAAGAAGTAGTATTTTGTTCTAATCCACATTTATTACTATCATCCACAGTTCCTGCTTTGCATTTGTAGTTCAATTTTATAAACTCTGTTGCATCAGCTAAATATAACGAATCTCGTTTTATATTAGAATTTAACTCATTTTTAACTATGTCATCAACAAGTTTAATTCGTTTATTATATGAACTTAGTTCTTTGGTTGTATATTTACCGTCTGGAAACATTGTATAATAAGCTTTTTCCCAAGCTGGTTTGTTTCCCGCAGATTTATATGACTTGTCCAAATTGGTTACTAATCCTTTTATAAATGTACTTGTTTCTGGAGAAACATTTATGTCCCATTTACTTTCACCAAGAACGTTCTTCATGACATCATATGCATTCGGAAATGCTTCTTTTAGTACTAAATGTCCTCGCGGACTATTGTACATTTTAAATGCATCTGCAAAAGCTTCACCGGAATTTGTCTTATCAATCCAAGTATTTTTACTATCTTGCGGAACATCTTTTTCTAAGGCAGTCCATAACATACTTTCTACGGTGTTTTCGCCACGTTCGCCCATCGGTTTACTCATGTCAAGTTTTGATATTGGCGAAAATTCACTATAACTCGGAGGTTTGACAATCGCATGGCCAAGTTCATGTAATGCAACATCTGTCTGGAGATCAGACTGTGCATAGCTAACAACTACACCACGCTTGCTATTGTTAGCTTCTGTCATGCCAACTCCACCTGATCGTGCCCATTCATCGACGGTAATATCTTGTTCGGTTATCAAGGCTTTTGATTTGTCAGTAAGCATGTCAGGAATTAATTTATCTGCATCGCCGATTAGTATGCTTTTAACATATTTTGTAGCCTCTTGTTGATTGACTTTTGGTACATACAATGATTGTACCGTTGGGTTAGAACCAATTTTTGTTGTCTTGGACCCGCCTATCTGATAATCTGCTGCTGGAATACTTCCTCCGCAGCTTCCAGGTCCTGATCCAATCTTTTCTGAGTCCGGACAGTTATAATTGAGTTTTATGAAGTTAGTAACATCTTCCAAATATGAACTGTCTTGCTTTTGTTTATTATATGGTATAATTTCCCATATAACATTTGATTTATATGGGGAAGCATTTCCTCTGTATACATTATTATTATATTTATCATCAACAATTTCAAAATACCCTTCAACCATACTAACAGGTCTTCCGACATATACTTCTGTTATCAATTCATCCGAAATTTTTCCACGTATTCCTATTTCGCCTTCTGTGGTGCCCTTTTCATGATTTCCAGGATCCTTGACTTTGATCATAATTGCAGGTTTGTCTATTGTTGGTGCATATTGCCAAGGTGCAAATCCAGATGCGTAATTAGCAGCAGTACTTTTTTCATCCGAAAAAAATGTCATATCTCCTTGAAAATCAAAATTATATTGTGCCTCTGTTTTTATATAACCATTCTTTTTAATGCCTTCAAATTCTTCATAAGACATACCCCTAAATAAATAGCCTTCTTCTTTGCCGGAAGGTAACTTCATTTGATTTTCTATTTCTGGATTAATTGGTATAACAACAGTACTTTTTCCATTTCCAAATGGAATTTCTTTCATATATGTTGGATCATACCAAATATTTTTATCATCCAATGTATCTTTTTTGTTTTTCCATTCAGTTGGTATTTTTTTTGGAATTACCCTTATTTTATATACTGTATCATACATACCTTGTTTTTTTTCTGTTTTAAAGTTAAATTCATTTCTAGATACCGCCTGTTTTTCTGATTTAAATTCATTGCCCAATTTCAAATCTTGTGGAACACCATCAAATATTGGTTTTTCTGGTTCGTGTTTTTCATTTGGCTTGTTTCCTCCGCAGCTTCCTGGACCAGAAGACAAAATATCTATTTTGGGTTTATCGGATTTACTATTTTCTGGAATATATTCTACTCTAGCATATTTTCTAGTAACATCTTTTGGAACCATGTTACCATTTTCGTCTAAATTATATAGTTTTTGTGTAACGTCTTTTACTTCCTTTACTAGTAACTTGCCATTTCTAGGAAGTAATAATTCGTTTTCTACTCCAGTTGTTGCTTTACTCATATCAACAAATGGTGTTCCTTTTGGAACTTCTATTTGCAAGCTAATAGCATTTTCAGAATCTGCACCAAAAAATCCTACACCACCACTTATCGTAGTTGACACGTATGCTTTTTCGTCTATTTTGCTACCAGGTTGGTATTTGTTTATAATGTCTTGCCCTCGTAATACTCTAAATGTTGTAATAGGTTCGGATGTTTTCTTTATAAAAGCAGAGTCCAATAACTTTATTTGATCTTTTATACTATTAATATCTTGACCTTTTGTGTTTCCATTTCGTAGGTAAGAATTTATTCCAATGTAATCAGTACGTCTGTATGCATCAAGTGCACCAACCACATTATCTCCAAGTTCTTGGCGGTATTTTTCATTTGTTAATCCGACATCTTTAGAAATTTGTATAGAAACACCCGAAAAATCAGGCTTGCCTAATGGGAGGTTTGTTAATGTAGCTTCTTGTTTGCTTTCCTGTCCTTCTAACCCACAAGCATTAGTGTCATCCACGGTTCCTTTAGGGCACTTGTAATTAAGTTTTATTGCTTCAAAGGCATCGGCTAGGTAAGCAGAATCTTGTTTTTGTTCGAATTTTATAGCAGGTATATATATAAATCCGTTTTTATTAGATATTTCCATTAAAAATTTTCTAGATTCTTCTAGAGAACTGGAATGTGCTTCGAATTTATTTGCAATATCTTTTATTTTGATAAATTCTCCTAATTTTTTTTCTGGTACTTCAAAATAGTCGTATTCATCAGGAGCTACTATGACGGCAATTTTTCTTCCATATCCATTTTTTATATTAAACTGAAGCATTTGGAAGTCTCCGCCACTGAAAGATTCAATGCCTTCAAAGTCAGCAACATCTTTTTTATTTACAATTAGTTGTTCCTTATCCTGGACGGCATGCGAATGCACGTTTATTAAATCGTTTCTTTTGTCTTCTGGTATATCTACTAATTTTTTATGTACATAACTTTTGCCTTCCGAATCTAACCAGAACCCAGTATCGTTTGTCGTTAACAATTTTCCTTTCTTTGGTATATATCCGTGAAACATTCGACGAGGATCTTCTTGTAATGCATTCGATATAAAAGAAGCTATTTTTTTATTTTTTGTTGTGGCGATGTTTGTTGGCTTTTCTGGTTCGTGTTTTTCATTTGGCTTGTTTCCTCCGCAGCTTCCAGGTCCTGATCCAATCTTTTCTGAGTCAGGGCAGTTATAATTGAGTTTTATTGTGTTTACCACATCGTCCAAGTATGCACTATCTTCTTTCATTTCGTTATAATCCTCGTCTGAATACGTAACCATTGAACACCTGCATTGCGGATGGCCCGTTGCAGTCATTTCTCCATTACTGAAGGGTTCATTTATAGGCACGGTTTCCATGTCGTGTGACATACACAAATCACAACTACGTTCGTCACCAACTGCTCGCCATTGCTTGTATTTGTGATCGGCGATTTTGGCACGTTCCAATACCCCATTATATTCTGCAATGTGACGTTCGCTTCTATAAATATTTTCCAACCTTGCTTTACTAACCGGATATGAATCTTGAAAAGCCTTTGAAAACGCGTCCGGACCTTTACCCCAATTGTTAATTAAATCTTGCTTGATGTTATTAAGGTCTGTTTTTGTTAACGATTTACATAATTCGAGGCCATGTTCTGCAAAATATTTTTGTGCAAAATTTACAATTTGTTTTGGATCGGGAGCAGGTTCTTGTACGGTAACAACGGGTTGTGGTACAGACGGTTTTCCTGACATGCCGTTAATGATTCCAGGTAGTATAAATGGAGTAAAAATAGTTAACCATAATTTGTAATTCTTTGATATTAATTTGGGGGTTATGTCTTCTTGAAGTTCGTCCCATATATCTAATAAATCTTCTGGAATATCATCGATATTGATATCAATATTATTTTGTATATCATTGAGTTTTTCTTGGAAGCTTTTAGATTTAGATATTGGCGATAATGGGACTTTGGGAATTGTTTTTATAGTGTTTGGTACTATTTTAATTGGCTTTTTGGTGGTGGCTGGCATAGTGTCCTCAAAAAAACAATATTATCAAAATTATTTTTTTGCATTTTTTGTTCATTTGATTTTTTGATAGTTTCGTAAGAATATATATTTATCATCCTAAGTTAAACTTTTTTATTTTTTTTATCTGGAACAACATCAACATCAAGATACGTTATTCCTGTTTCTTTGTCTATAAAATTTTTAGTAACCTTAAAAGATGTTTCACGAGGTAATGTCCATTCTCTTTCACCTAAAAATTCTGTATTAACGATTGAAGTGGGTGCGCATGAGGTACCTCGCGGAATATTTATTCTTAGCAATACTGCACCTTCTTTTATAGCATCATTTTTGTTTGAACTTAGAAAACTTTTTGCATGATTGATATTTTCTGTAGTACCTACAAAACCTTTATCTTTGAAAGTACTACCAACTTTTTGTTTTAATAATTGTTTTACTCCTGTTATTCCGCGGTATGTTTTTATATTATTATTTGTTTTAAATTTACTTATTGCAGAATCAAGACTCTTTATTACATTTTTAGTTTCAGGATTAATATCATCAAAAGACTTACTTTTCCTCAAAATTTCATTAATAGGTGTTGACCAACCAGTACCAACCCAATTTTCATGAAGTGCCTTATATTCATTAAAAGATAGTGAATTATTATAATCAATTATATCTTTTTTAGAATGAGATGTATAATAATTTATATTTCTTGTACCAGACGCAGAATCTAAATCGTCTTGGGATTTTATTGCATCATCATATATTTTTTCATTAATCTGCGGAACTTCTGATATTTTATTATTATCATCATCTAGAAAATAATTATTATTATCTGATTTATTTTCTTTTGATCCTCCACCGCACGATCCTGGGCCTGTTCCTACTTTTTCAGAGTCTGGACAATTATAGTTAAGTTTCATTGTGGTAGTTTCTAAATCCAGGAAATACATCTTACCCGGTTTGCCAAGAAATTTATACATAACGATCATCCATTATTATTTAATTCCTTTATGATTTGATAAGTCAACAAGGTTACCCGATGCTGTTCTAGCTGCCACAGAATAATTGATTTGGTCATTTGATGCTTTTGTTGTAATCGGTTCAAAACTAGTTATCTTTGAAATAGTACTTTCGGAATAAAAATCGGGATTAAATCTTATTTCGTCACCAATTGATACTGTTCTCATATTGAAACGTCTAAACGGATCTGCCATTTCTTCTGGAATAGTTATGGACTTTGCACCTTTTGTTACCGAATCATGAGCAAATTTCCATGCCTCTTTATATTCTTGCACGTGCTGTTTTGGTGTCTTGATATCAGGTTCCCAGTCAATCCTAGGAGAATCATCAACCGGATTTACTATATCGACCTCAACAACAGTTATTGGAATTTTTTTACCTTTTACAGATATGTTTCCAGATTTTTCACCAACTTTTTTATATGTAATGCCTTTATGTAGTAAAACCTCATACTGTTTTTTGTTTTCAGTTGATGCAAATTTTTCCATGTCAATAGCATTGGTTCCTTTTGGTACATTTATTTTCAGGACAATATTTTTTTCTAAGAAACGAGGGATAAAAAGTCCGGTTATGTTCAATTTTTTAGATGCTGAAGTATATCCTTTAAAAGTGGTTGTTTCTCCAATTTTCAAATTAAGAAATTGAGCATTTTTTTCTTTTCCAAGACCACTGTAGACTACGCCACTAGATTTGGTTTTCGATTTTTTCATGGCGTTATCTATATAATATATATTACCTTTTATTTTATCCTCATTAAAATTTAGTTTTTCAATATATGACGCAATAGAAGACAATTCTTTGTTACCTGACGTAAATGTTGATCCTGATGCATTACTAGTATCGCCAGCATTCAAAAAAGAGGAAATATAACTATAGGAATCAGTACTGTATGATTCTAGGGCACTTATTTCTTTATCGTTTAAATCATCAGAAAACCGAGTTGCTAATGGAACTACTTTCGAAGTTTTTATGGACTTTTCTTTAATATTATCTTTTGTACCCCCGCAAGAGCCAGGACCTGATCCTACTTTTTCAGAGTCCGGACAGTTATAATTTAATTTTCTTGTAGTGGTTTCTGAAT
>ERZ1026800.562-NODE-562-length-30645-cov-8.174749_pt1 | contig 30645 bp, 42 predicted proteins | sample MGYA00520873_ERZ1026800 | MGnify/ENA primary metagenome ERZ1026800 (study PRJEB33270, sample SAMEA104284475) | anaerobic digester metagenome | biome: Anaerobic digester microbiome; feature: mesophilic sludge digester; material: Anaerobic digester biomass | place...
CAAAGCTATGTGAATGCTCAAAGTACGGGTTTTGTCACTCTTATCACTTCTGGTACTACTTTATTAGCATTGGTGAAATAAATAAATGACTACGCTCCCAGAACAATACTGTAATAATATCCCCGCGGGGAATACTGTTTTCTCGCTACCAAAGAAAACCGTACTTACGCAACTCTACCAAGATTCTTTTCGTAGCCTGTATGAATCTCTTGTACAGAATAGTACTATTTTAGGTCTTTGGGATTCACGGTCGATAGATGACCATAAGGTTACTTATGAAATTGAGCCTTTCCAAGCCGGCTTGCAGCAGTATAGAGGGCAAAACGCACCATTACCTTCCTTGCGATTGGTTAATGAAGTGAGAGTATGCACCATAAATGCAGGGTATTGGGGCGAACAAATCCCTTTTACAGAAGATGATTGGCAGGCTTATCGGTATCCTATGTCGGATAATTGTGGACTATTTAGTCATAAAGTTGACTTATCGACACTTACAGCTCGTGCTACTCGTTTACTAGCTCAACGTCAAGTTGACCGTATTCGACACATCAAGTACAATACCATTGTGCATGGTGGATACACCGTCCCTATGGCCAATGGTGGGAATACTTATACTGTCAATTTTAATGTACAAAGTGTTACTGTAGCTATTCCTTGGACTGATACAGCAAACGCCACACCGTTCATTAATATTCGGGATACTATGATAAATAACCAACTAAATCGTGTCATCCCATTCAATGAGCGTACTAAAATAGTTATGAACCCACGCACAGCAAACCTTTTGCTTACTAATACTAATCTAAATGATAGATTGACTGTATTGGGGCAATGGTGTTGCACCCGTCCTAACGTGGGGGAATATAATACAGCCCTATCCGCAGCTGGTTTACCCCAAATAGAAATAGATACTAATCGGTTCTTCGTTACAAATGACCGATGTACCCCTACCATGTTGAATGGTGAGGGAGGCTATATTAATGGTGGTACAGCTCAGTACTACGTTCCAGATGGTGTAGTAGTTTGGGTTGCTGATACTAGCGGATTACCGGATACAGTAGCTACGCTTTTCTATACTCTAGGTTCTACCTTTAACTCGCTGGATTTGACTAATGCCGTAGAAGTCGGCACGGATGCTAATCTAACAGGCTGGTCTAAGAGTATATCTGTGTTTAATCATTGGCAGGGTGTCGGTATCATCCGTTACCCAGCTGCGTTGTTACACATGCGGGTTTTCTAGTAATAGTAGGGGCAGGTGTCATAGCCTGCCCCAATTTAAAGAGGATTGAGAGAAAATGGTAGCACCAACTAAAAGGCGTAATGCCGCAACCACTATAGAGAAAAAGACTTTACCTTCTGTACTAACCATACTAGACGCTGTACCTCCCATGACTGTAGATGATGCTCCTATTGAGTATGCATCTCCTGAAGTAGAAGTCATAACTAAGCAAGGGCGTAAGTTTGATTTTATTTCGGACTATACATCTGCGGGTGGTACATATATACAGAAAGGTACTAGAATTTACGAATCTGACTTACCTTTAGGGCTGACAGGGGATACAGGAATATCTCGCAAGATATTGGAGCTTTTAGATGAGTAACCCAGTAGAATTAGCGATAGAACTACAAGCACAAGAAGATGAAAAAGGCACGCAGTATATCCTAAAAGGCATCCCTGCCGATGTATTTCGTGCGGTTCGTAACAAGGCGAAAGAGCTTGCACCTGATAAAGGTGAAAATGCTTGGGCTTGGCTGCTGCTAGGATTACTACAAAGTATTACAGCCGCCGGCTCAGATACGCTATTACTAACCCGTATACCTGAAGATTACTCAAATGCCCTAAAAGAGGCTCTTAGTCATGTGGATAACACCCCTGAAAACCTTCTAAAGAGCTTTTATCAACAAGCCCATGACGGGAACTTTCGCCTTATTGACTTCTTGAAAGAAGGTGAAACTCCTACAGACGTGACTACGCTTGTGATACTAAACTTCCCTAACACCATCCTAAAGATTTATAAGGATTTATTAGAGATGTTGAATGGCAAGCTTAGAGCAGATAAGGTAACGCCTTTATCATCTGTGAATGACTTGATAGCGTTATTATTACTGCAAGCGCCATATAATATGACTTTTTCAGGTGAGCGAAAAACAAGCAAAGGTAATGTAGTATCTAAGGCTTAGATGTTCTATTTGCCTATTATTCAAGAAGGACAAGTTGTAGATGCGCTCATAGCTACTATCTACAATAATAAAATGCATATCTTTGATAGAGAATTATTCTATAAAAGACGCATTTACTCTTTCTTTCGATTTGCAAATATAGCATCTGATATGCTAATACGCCTTTTATCAAAAGATAATTCAGGTTATTATCCCTACTTAACTGAAGTTAATGAAGCGTATGATAGCCTGAATTATGTTATTAAAAATCACCCTCTTATATTTGAAGTTGTGAAAGCACTACCTTTTTTAGATGTAGTTAACCCTACAGGTTGGCAATATACAAAAGGTGATTTAGAGATAGTATTAGATGCGCAAGGCTGCGCAGTGAGGATGAAGGGTAGGGCTTTAGATACATCTATTCACATCATCACTATCCTACTAAGCACTACCCCACGCTTTCTAATAAACGACAAACAGGGCTTGCTATCCTTTAAGTATCTACAAGATTTTGTAAAAAATCCTCGTATTCAGGAAGGGATAAAGTTTGTAGGGTATAGATATTATTCAATTGATGCTCGTCTTGCTCTGTGACCATCGCGTGGAGCTTAATTAGCTTCCTAGCTTCATCCTGTGTAAGAAGCGGTGTTGCAAGGTTATCGAGCGCCTCTCTTATATTACCCTTATAGTGCGATAAACTTTCTAGTCTACTTAGAAATTTTTTTATTCTAGGGCTAATATCTTCTTGCTCATCATCTTCGTCTAGGTAAGTTAGCATATTTGCATCCTTTATCTGTATTTATCGTAAACATAAATATCTAATGTCGTATCTTTAAATACGTCTTCGATTAAGCCTTTAACTCTTTCCCAATTTAGTCCGCCTATACTCTAAGAACATAGCAGGATATTTTGTTTTAAATCTGATAGCTATCCCAGCACCCATTACACCTTGACAATTGCAACCATGCGCAAGTGCTTGAGCTTTATAATGGTTATCAAAAATATCACCTGTACAATATGTAATGGGCATAGGACTTTCTCGGCGGTTTTGCAAAAGGGATGACCGCCAACCCATAAACTTATTCTGTTACGATATTTGCCACTTTCGTAGCATTGACTGCTTGCAGTACTTCCCACAATTGTTGCTGTATATTATCTGCAAGGGCTGGATAATCTGATAGTAGCTTTATGTAGCTATTTTTAAGCCTATCAGCTCTTTGGTTTGCTAGTACATTTAGCCGCACTTGGTTCACCCGCATCACGCTTTGCTGGCATTTTACATTAGCTTTCACTCGCTTCTTCGTATCCTGCATAGAGCAGAACACGCTACAGCACTTATCCCGCTTACGTTTAGCTGCAAACTCCTTCGAGCAGACACAACAAGTTTTACAAGATGCCTTAGCATCGTATAGCCCTCGCAATGTATTAGGTTTTGCTACATCAAAACTTACAGGTTTATCATTATATCCTAGTAACTGTAAGGATATAACATCTTGCAATTTCAAAATATCGTCTGGTTCAATAGAACACTCTAAACCATTAACCCAAGCTTTCATCGCGTAATCGCTCCTGTATTGTACTAATTGCTTCTTGTATATCCTCATCTAGCAACTCTGGTATAGTAGAATTTTCTAAGTCTATATCACAAGTAGTAAATGATAAAGTATCTGCAAACCTATTACGATAGAAGAATATATTAATCTTCGTCTCGTAAAAGCTCAATACCCTGACAGATTGGAAGTATAGATTTAGGTACTGTGGGTCAAAGTGTAACCCATATTTACTTGCTAGTAAATGCCCAAATCTTCGTTGGCTTCGTGCAAGGTGTAGATATTCCTTTACTCTCATTTTTTCACTTCCTTAAAGCCAGAAGCTATAACGAATATGCCTAGGGATAAAATTAGAGCTTGCCACCATACTAATATATTAGCAAAAGCTACACCGCCTAGGATAGTTATGACTAATGTTATAATGAAGCCGAACATTATACATATACCCATTTGTTGTCCATGTAGCGGCATAACACTACATAAGAAGATGCAGGCCAAGGGATAAAATCCCCATTTGCTACACTATAACCAAACGGCTCTGCACCGTAGAACACATGGTAAGCGTCACCATATTTTACTATGATAGGGTCTTGCTCAAGTGACGCATTTTTCATAGCATCTGCTTTGCTGGCATAGGTTGTATTAGGTAAAACCTTGTGCCATTGTCCGTCTCTTTTTATAACATCTAAATTAAAATTCTTCATACCTTTTGATAACGCCGTGAATATACCTTCAACATTCGCAAGGATAAAAAACATACCTTGATGGTTATAGCTAGCTATAGCTGTATAACCTACGCTATCAGCCTCATACTTAACTTCCTCTAAATCTAAGAATAATATCCGCTCTATTTTTAAAATTGGTTGAAACATTATTAACCCCTTAGCAGCTTTTTGAATTAGGCAGCTGCTAACCTATGTATCTTGTTTTATTATACTATACTATTAGCTTGTAGTATATAAGCGTTTAGTACTATATGACTTGTTTATTCTAGTATCCAGATAAAGTCGCCTAGGTTGCACTCTAAGACAACTGCTTTCCTGCTTCCAACTTTACAAGTATTTAGCCGTAATACTCCTTGATAGCTTCCTAAGATACTTAGCAGCTCTTTAGGGATTATTATACGAATAGTCGTATCACTCATAGAAAAGTCATATACTAGATTACCTGCTACAGGCTTAGCATTGTCTTTCAATGTTGGAATGTCTAATACAAGTGTTGTTTTGCCTAGGTTATAAATGACAGGTTGCAGGGGCATGTACCCTAACATATCGCTGCCTAGATATTCTATAGTTAGCTCATACTCCGAATCTATCGTTACCGATACATTGCCTAGGGCTTCTTGATAGACAGCTAATCGCAAAATGACTGCTGGATTTACTTTTAACTGTAATAACTTATCACCTAATGATACTAAGTCTATATAATAGTCAAAGACACCTAAGCTTTTTAGGTTGTATATTTTCAAAGAAATAGCAGTAAAGCCATCGAAATAATACACTTGATGAGGTGTAAGTTTACAATATCTCAATATAGGTGTTGCTCTATGTTGCTTACTTACTTTCTTTATAGTACGGTATGCGCTTAGTATTACATGAGCAGGAATATCGAGAGATGCTACTATATTCATGTTACCCTCTTTGGCGGTTTTGGAATGGGGAAGACCGCCAACCCCTTTGCTATTATGCTAAAGGCATCAACATTACAATCGCGTTATAAGTGTCTACTTTGCAGTCAAATCGTAAAGGACGGTTACAAGCCTTGTAGGAAAAGTTATAAGCACCCTGCTCGCATACGGCTAAGCAGTCTAGTAGATAGCTTGAATTTAGTTTTATCCGAAAAGGCTTACCATCTTTAGAAACGTATGGATTTGTTACCAATACATTTATGACTTGAGACGCTATGACACCTTCATACGCGCTAGCACCTTCTTCACCATAAACTTCTATTTTCATGTTACTATCTGATAATGTTAGTAGACAATCTAAACTAATTTTAAGCAAATTTGATATATCAGTATAGAAGTCTATGCGATGTATGAAGTCGTCAAATAACTTAGGGTAATCTGGGAAGATATTCCGTGCTTCACAAATCCAAGCGAATACGCCACTAGCCGTTTCAATCCAGATATATCCTAGTTGACCAGATGCAAGTATCGTTTTATATACATTCACTTTGCCTTTTGTACCCTTGAGTGCTTTTACCAAGCCTGTAGGAATAAGGTAAGAGTCATCTAAGTTGAAGTTTGCAAAGCATTCATTATCTAGCTGTACTTCAATTAGACGAAAACCATCTGTTGCTGTTACGGCTTTAGTCTTGTTATTGACATAAATACCAAGTAAGCTTGGCTTATCTTCCCCCGTATATACAAAAGGGATACATTTTTCAAGTACACTAAATTCACAGGATAGCCATGAATCTCGTACCAGTTTAGGCTTACCTTCTGCGTTGGGACACCATGAAGTCTTTTGCAAGTTAGCGATATTATATCGGTTATCCCCAATGATAATAATAGTACCTTCAGATGTATCTAGTAAGCGGAAAGTGCCTTTATTTTTAACAGCTTTCAAGACTTCTACTACACCTTTTATACTAATGACTACGTCTAAATCACCTGATAGGTCATTACCAAGTATATTTACTTTTGCATAGTTTTCCCAACCGATATATTCTAAGTAACTCGATGTTACCCGAACATACGTTATAAGTGGTACTAATTCACCTTTCTTAGCTATCACCAACTTGTTGATGATGGCTAACGCATTTGAAAAGTCTTTGCAGTTAAATTGTGTGGAAGCTATAATATCCATGTTACCCTCTTTGGCGGTTTTGGAATAGGGGTGACCGCCAACCCAAAAACATTCCTAATATCAACAAATAAAACTTTTAGACCGTCTTTTCCAATATACGTTATAAGCGGTAAATATCATTTGTTGCCCGTGTATAGTATTATTATATACCACTTATAAAATAATGCAATGTTACATTAGTACCAATTTTGGGAAGTATCTTAGATGCCTAATAGAAAATACCAGCAAGGCAAAGCTGGTATTTTCTATTAGTTATTACTAGCTTCGTCAAGTTATGTTAGGTTTTTAGCATAAGGGGATTGGCAAAACCTATAATCATATCCTATAAATTCAAGCCATAGAAGCCTATCTGAATGTATCGCACCTGTTCGGGGAATTACGCAAAATAAGGCTTTTTCGGGTAGTCTATGTGTAAACTTTGCTACACTTCCCCATTGATACCTACAATGCGAAAAGCTTTTAGTAATCTTTTTCATACCAGCTGCATAGACTACTACTAATTTATCCCCTTCCCCGTAGTCTTCATGGTAGCCATAAAAATAGCTATAGACAGCTTGTAAATTACCTTGCTTTATAGCTTCTTCATAGAATGAAGCTTCCTGCAAGTTATCAAAGACAACATCACATTTATATTCAGTATCCTTCCATCGGAATTCTACGCTGTAGTTTGTGTACGCAGGTATGTATACTGCTTCGTGATGCGTAATTTTCACTTTACTTACTTACTACCCTTTATAGCATACATGAAAGGTGATTGGGAATGGGTGTAGTTATTGTAGCCTGTATACTTCACCCATTGAACACTTGAGCAATGTATTATGCCCTTGCTAGGCAGATAACCCCAAACGGCATCTTTCGGGTATCTGTATATAAACTTCTCTATATCATACCAAATATGGCTACCATGCGAGAACTTCTCATTCTTATAAAATGGCAGGTGTAGTAATTCTGGTGTATATACAAAGATTAGCTTAGCACTTTCATTTACTGCTTCGCTAGAACTATATAACACTCGCAGATGACCAGCTTCTAAAGCATCTTCGTAGAAGGTAGCTTCATCAAATGTATCAAATAATACGACACATTTATAAATAGGTATATGCCATCGAAAATTGACAGCATACTTAGTTCCTACGTTGATACATATATCTTCGTATTGTAATGTTTTCATTAAGGTATTCCTAAAGGCGGTTTTGCAAAAGGATGACCGCCAACCTTCCCTTAGTAATGGTAATAACGCATAACGCTACTACCTTATTTGCTAAGTATTATTAGTATTTTTCAGACTTCATATAAGAAGCAGTCTTCTTAGCTACTTCATCAATGATAGTATCTTTTATCGTTACTAATAGGTTCACTATACAGCCCCTATTACGTTTTCTTTGCTCAATTTCTTGCAAGGTGTTATCAATTAGAACATCAAAATCCTTATAGGATTCGTAAGGGGATTCACTTTCAGCCCATTCTTTCGTCTCATAATACCAGCTATGCCATGTACCAAATCCCTCCGCATACATAATGGCAACCCTTGTAAGAGGCGGATAAAGCCCCATTGGTGAAGCCCAGTCAAGTGATATGTTATTAGCATGACTGAAAGGTATTACAGGTTTACGGGATGAATTTATAGCTAATACTATATCCTTTGACCGGTCATCCCCGATATAGCGCGATTTGATAATCTGCATTTCTTTATCATATACTTTAGCTCTATAAAACTCTGCTTCTTCTGCAGATTCAAATTGCATAGTAAAAGTTCCACCATCTTGCACTTCAAAGATAACAGCATAAACCATCACAATACAACCTCTTTAGCAGCTTGTTGGCTTTTCTGCTTGCCGTTTATACTATTATTATATAATACTATATCCGATAGTCAATGATATATTAGTACTATCTTAAGCTTATACTGTGTTAAAGTAAAAAGCTATCGAGATGATAGCTTTTTACTTAGATAGGAATTTTGCAAATAGGCTGCTATACAGGTTCTACAAGAAGTATCTGCCAGTCAATAATTTCTTCGGGGGATGCAACTTTCCCTTCAGCTGGTCGATAGCCTTTGGCGTAGGTGGGAGAAATAACAAACACCCCATCAAGTAGGATACCAAATAATGTTGGCAGGTTATCTGCATTCAACACGATTGCTGGTCGTTCTTCTTTTGGCGTGACATCGATACCTATAAAAGCTTTAGCAGCTTGAATGGTGTTCCCGTGTCCCCAGAAACTATGCAAAGTAGCACCATCTATAAGTGCTAGAAAATATTCTTTGCTTATGGGAATTTGAACTATTGCTCGTCTTACTAACGTTGATGGGTAAGTATTTCCAATACCGTAATTTTTATTAGCCATTTCTAACCTCTTTGGCGGTCTTCTCGGTGTCGCCTACCGACTAGGTAAGATTACTACTTCGAGTAACTATTGGCTTTCCAATAGCTACCATCGCAATTCCCACAATACCCGCCCACCGCTGCGCATACAGCGCAACTATCTGCGGTTTCTGATAAAATAGGAAGAACTTTTGCTGCTAAGGCATCTGCATCTACAGGTACTGGAAAATCCAGTAATTCTAGTGCAACATCCAGAACATCTGTTACTTGTATTAACGATAACATATCATTATCCTTTGCGGTTTTGGAACAGGGATGACCGCCAACCCAAACTAACTAAGGTTCTACTTTACCACAACTAATCCTGAATCTGAATCTTGTATTGCATCCAATAGCCACTCATAGTTCCCTACTGGACACTTTATCACCGCCAAATAATCCCCTCGAGGAGAATATGACCCCTGCACCGTTTCAGCCCACCCGTCCACCGCTGCGCAAAAGGCTGCGTTGGTAATAAATGGCAAGTTCTCAATGTCATATTCTACCCAGACCTCATAATACACTGACAATTCCCCATCCTTTTTTAGCACTGCGGTCGCTTCATTCGCAGTAATACCGTAAATGGGGTACATCGGGCATGAGCAGTCCGCCATACCGCATAATTTCTTTTCAACTTTCTTTATTTGCCGTGGGGTTAGTTCCCCACCTTTTGCGTACACGGTTATATTTGTGTTATGGAACCCATGTGAGAAATTTATCTCCATCTTTATTACCCTCTTAGCAGTTTATTAGGCTTGTCTGCTTGCCGTTGATAATGCTATTATATATCAGTTATACAATAATGCAATGGTACAATAGTACCAATTCTACATGCTTTTGTAGCTGTGAGTATTCTAGGGTTATTAAGCATAAAGCCCTCGAAAGAGGGCTTTATTATCAATGGTATAATAGTACCAGCCTTTTGACTTGCTAACTAGAAATACTCCTCTCCCCATTAATAGAGACACACACTAGCTTACAATTCCTTAATTCCGTCTCAAATTCCTGAAGTTTGCAGAAATGCAAGAGGCTGTCTGCTATCTCTCCTCCCGTTATAGCCATCAGGGTGCTAGTGAGAAATTCTGAGTCTATTATCTTAGACGATTCTAGAATGATACTGGTCATTTCAATTGACCAAAATCTACATTTGACGAATTTGCAGTTAATAAATTTACATTCTACGATATCGCAGCTAAAACTACACTTAAAAAAAATGCAGTTTTCAAACGTGCTGCTAGCAAGCCAAACATCTTTTAGGAAATCACACCCCGCAAACTGCACATCTGCAAAGTATTCACCAGACCTAGAATCGCGAAACGTGGCACTAATAACCGTGCCATCTAAAACTTTTGTGCCCTTTGCGAGCACCTTTGCCGAAGTAAGAATCACCATACACCCCTCGCAGGCATAGTATAGACCGTCTTTTCGCCCGCTTATAACACTATTATACATCGCATAAGCTAGATATCAATAGTACGGTAATACTAATTTTATATGTTGTAGTAATTGTGGGCATTCTAAGGTTATTAAGCATAAAGCCCTCGAAAGAGGGCTTTATTAGTAAAGTTAGGCAATAATTCTGTATCTGGGATGTAAGGGTACTCAATAAGTAGCAGGTGGGCATAACCCACGGCAAGTAAGCTTAGATAGCAACGCCGATAGTACCTAATAGTATGAATACTGCTACATCCTTGGTAATACTAAAGAATTATCGCCTAACAATCTTACCACAAGCTGTATCGCCTGTGATACTACTATTATACAAGGTTTTGTAAGTTTCGCAATGGTATAATAGTACTAATGTGATACTGTTATATTACATAGGCTCCTTCCCCCCAATCCTTGGCAGTCCTACCCTGCAAATAGCCAATTACAGGGAAGGGTTTTGCCCAATTATGGTCTTGGTCATCCTCCCGATACATAGATTGTACTGGATATGGACTAGACCAATCGGGGTCATAAACGCTTATCTCGTACATAGACGGTACAGAAACAGCGAAACGAAACCCGTTACCAAATAGTTTCATCGCTTTTTCATACTCATGCAGTATAGTTTTAGAGGCATCTTCCCCTGCAGGGGCCATGTATACATGGCAGGGGATATTATATTTCGATATCCACGTCACCCCTTGCAGCCGTATGGAATTATATTTATCTCTTCCAAATTCCCGCATATCGGCAGATTCCGGATTTGTAGCTGGTAAGTTTGCTATCGCAAATTCTCCGCACACCTCTAGTTCCCTACGCAACATGTTTGCTCGCCAATCCTGCGAGACGTATTCCTTGGCATAGTATTTATCAAGCCCAATGGACTTGCACCATGCAGACGCGGTTTTACCTGCGTCCCCTTGCAACCATGTTGGCACGGATTTAAGGAATTTGTCACCAGGTAAAAACGTCCTAACCCAATCATACCAATACCCTATATTGGTATGGAATAAATGTTCTAATTCTGCATTCTCATACGTTTCATCTTCGCGATGTTTGCACAATATACGACCACTGGCAGTTATAATTTCGTCTAATGTCGGAAAGTCGTATATATGCCAAGAATCTTTATCCGGCGCTGTTATTATCGCGTAGCCGGATTTTACAGCCTCGAGAACTTGAGCGGGTGTTGCAGAGCTGGTCAAAAATACACCAGTCGTGCCCTTTAAGTCCTTTCTAGGCCTTACGCCATGACCGCATAGACATAACCATTGCCCGCCATGCTTATATGTCAGATTTAAGGCTCTGACAACGCCTCCTATTATTCGCTGTTCTCCTAGGAGTAATCCTCCCCTAGTCCAGAAATTTTTTGCTGCAATCATTGCCTGCACCGGTTCTGGTCGTCCGGCGACAATGTATAAATTATCAAATTTAGCACTTCTCATAGTATACTACCTTTAAAAATCTTCTAATGCTGGGTCATTTATGGCGGTATATACCACCTTGCAGGTATTATCCAGATTTACATTAACCTGCTCAAATCGAGAGAAACCAACTTCACTTTCCGACACACTCCCGCCTGAAACCCTAATGAAGGTGCAATAACGAAAATCTGACTTCCGGATTGTCGAATAATCAAAAGTTGTATCCATGATGCTTAGATGCCAGAATGACACATGCGCAAAACTGCAGGCATCAAATACACAATTCGTAAAGTCGCAAGAAAACTCGCAGTTGTAAAACGTGCAGCCTATGAATTCGCAATCTGTCAAGTTTTCACTTGACAGGAATTTACAGTCTGCAAATTGTATACCTGAAAAGGTTTGCCCTTTTTGGTATCCATGAAACCGAGCGGTTATTACACGCCCGACCATGATTTCTGTACTCTTAGCCAAAACATTCTCCGTTGATAAAATCACCCTACACCTCAAGCAGGCATAATATAGACCAACATTTTCGCCCGCTTATAACACTATTATACACTGCATAAGCTAAATTGCAATGGTATAATAGTACCGGTTTGTACATCCTACTATGCAGGGGTGCTGTTTGTAAAGGAGTGATGATGCTTAGGGTGTTAAAATAAAAACCCCTCGGGGGAGGGGTTTTAAACGTATTCTACAGAAAAAAGCTAAATGTCATCTGATTCTGGCTCGTGCAAAACTGTATTATACATTTTATAATTTTCTAACTGCGTAGAGTATTTCGAGATTTCGCAGAATTGCAGTTCACATTCCGTTATTAATCCTCCGCTTATACCTCGGAGGTAGCAGAAGTGGAAGTTGGATTTTTCGATTGTTGAATCGTATAAAGATATATCCAAAATTCGCATGTGCCAAAATTCGCACTCTGTAAATTTACAGTTATCAAATGTAGCCAGCCACAATTGACACGTTAGCGTGCATTTCTCAAACGTGCAATTTATAAAGTGACTCCCAACAAAGCAGGCCTTTGATGGGAAGGTGCAGTTTGAGAAATGCACGTTGCGAATTTGTTGACCATACATTTTTATAAGAGTCTTTCCGGAGACCTGTTTAAGCTTTACCATCTTTTACCTCAAGCAGGCATAGTATAGACCAACCCTTTCGCCCGCTTATAACATTATTATACACTGCATAAGCTAAATTGCAATGGTATAATAGTACCGGTTTGTACATCCTACTATGCAGGGGTGCTGTTTGTAAAGGAGTGATGATGCTTAGGGTGTTAAAATAAAAACCCCTCGGGGGAGGGGTTTTTATTCTGTAGGTATTTATAAATTAGTGACTTATTATGCTGTCAAGTGCTTGGGTTTGGTTTTTAAATTCACCTCGCAGTTGTCGAGCAAAGGTTGCTTTTAAAATATCCCCCAATTGTGAGTCAGCTGGATAGCCTATCGCAACTAAATCACGCCCCTTGACCAGTTGAATTTCGGGGCAATGCGCTAAAATCCACGTTATGGCACTTTCGCGGTCGTAAAATTGGCCTTTGAATTGCGCCGCACGAATTTTAGCGAGAACCTTTCCAAATAACGCCCCAGCAGGTACTCCCCAAGAAATTAAGTCACGCCCCAAAATTAAGTCAGGTTGGCGTTGGTCTGCACAATTTAGCATTTCTGCTTGGCGTAACCATTCTTTGGCCGGCCGGTTTTGGGGTAGGGGTGGGCGGCCTGAAGTGTCGGCCGTAACCAGTGCTTCCCATTGACGCACGGTGGCTGGGTGCAGACGGTCTGCCAATTGAAGTACGGTGGCGCTGGGGTGGCGCTGCCAGTTGGCAGAATAGAAGATGTAATCCATGTGATATTGTGTCAAGCGACACACAATCACAATAAGTTTGGCAGGCGCACCAATCCGTGTTAGAAACTGTTCGGTTAAAGCTACGCCTGCGATGGCATGGTCTGGGTTACGAATACGTCCATCAGTCCCCACATCAACAGTGATGGGTTTGCCTAAATCATGGCAAAGCGCGGAGAACATTAAGACTTCACGTGCTGTATGCGTTAGGTTATGTTGGCTGGCAAATTGTGCAGCTGCATCGCAAACATGCTGCGTATGCATAAACACATCGCCTTCAGGATGCCAAATCGGGTCTTGTGGGCAGCCTACTAATGCTGCCAATTCTGGTACTGTTTCTAACCATCCTACTTGTTGAAGAAATGCTAATCCTTTGCTAGGATATTCGCCACGCAGCGCCCATTTTTGCCATTCCGTCCAGATGCGCTCTTTGGGGGATGTGTCCGCTTCGGCTAATAATGTGCGACAAAGCGCCGCTGTTTCAGGGGCAACCTGCATACCAAAGCGCGCTGCAAATTGCATACCCCGCCGGACACGTTCTGGGTCTTCGGCAAAGGCAGGGCTGACATGGCGTAGTATTCCATCATTCAGGTCGTCCAATCCCCCAAAAAAGTCAAATAATTCGTTACTAAATGGGTCAAACGCAAAGGCATTGATGGTGAAGTCGCGGCGTTGGGCTGCTTGACGCGGGGTGATGGTCGGCGGAAAATCCGCGACAAAACCTTTGATACCACGCCCTGTTTTATTATCTAAACGTGGTAGGCTAACATCAACTTCAGTATCACCAGCAAAAGGTGCAACTTTAATCACCCCGAAGCTTTTGCCAACTAGGTTGAGCGTGCCGACATGTTGCAGCGCTTCTTCTACCTGTGATTTATCTAAACCAAAGACTTCAACGTCAAAGTCTTTGGCTTCCAAACCAAGGATGGCATCACGCACGATGCCCCCTACTAACAGCGGACGACCGCCGGCTGTTCGTAAGGCGTTTAATACTTGACGGACACCCAGCGGTAATGCCGCAGCTTCTAGGCGGGATAACCCGCTTATGTTAACCATATTACCCCCTTGGCGGTTTTGGAACAGGGATGACCGCCAACCCGAATTATTAATTATTGTCGGTATCTGGTTCGTTGATGGTAACGTGATATATTCTGCAATTTTCTAATCCCGTCTCAAATTCCTGAAGTTCGCAGAAGTTGAAGCCGCAATCAGCTATAACGCCTCCCGTTACTGCATTTAAGAAGCAGTAACGAAATTCTGACTCTACTATCTCAGTATTGTCTAAAACAATACCGTTGAGGGTATTTTGCCAAAATCGGCAATTAATAAAGCCACAATTCACAAATTTGCAGACGAAAAAATCGCATCTAAATACGCAATTTTCAAAGTTGCAGTTTTCAAACGTGCTACAAGCGATTCGCGTACCTTTCGCAAAGGTGCAGTCTAAAAACTGCACATTTGAGAGTGTTTCAAAGTGTCGGATATCGTTAAACGTGGCGCTAATAGTAGCGCCTATTGAAGTTGGGGTGCTCTTTGCAAGCACCTCCGCAGCTGATAGAATCATTCTTCACCTCATATCTATGTAGCAGCTTATTTGGCTTAATTACCCGCCTCTCATAGTATTATTATTATACACCCTCTATAATATAACACAATAGTACGGTAATACTAATTTTATTTTATATAGGACTTACGCAAAACTAAAAGTTGACGAGGATAGACCAACCAATTATCTTTAAAGGATGAGACCAAGAAAACTAACTATCACTCGATTAGATTACTGTCAGTATTTATTGGTGAGTCAAATCAATTATACGCTTACCCATTATGCTGAACATACAGAGAAATTTAGCCATGATATGGCAAATCGCTATCTTGCAGAGGATAAAGTCCGGCCCAAAGCGGTTTGGGAAAGCGTTGGCAAGCAAGTCACTCAAACCCCTTGTGGGTTTCTCGTTTTTGACGATACTGTGATCGATAAGAATTTTTCTCGCAAAATTGAACTGGTGAGGAGACAGTACAGCGGGAATGCACATGGAATCATCAAAGGAATTGGGGTGGTCACTTGTGTCTATGTGAATCCGAAAACCGATCAATTTTGGGTCATCGACTACCGCATTTACGATCCTGATGGAGATGGAAAAACAAAACTAGACCACGTAAAAGAGATGTTACTGAATTGTGTCTACCAAAAGGGATTGGATTTTAGGTTTGTGTTGATGGATACATGGTATGCTACGAAAGAGACGATGCTAGAGATTGAAAAGTTAGGAAAAATCTACTACTGTCCGCTGAAGAGCAATCGGCAAGTGGATGACTCTGATGGTAAAACTGCTTATCAACGAGTGGATAGCCTGACTTGGAGTGAGACAGAGCGACAGGAAGGTAAAAAGATTAAGATCAAAGGATTTCCTGCTAAACATAAGGTGAAAGTTTTCCGAGTAGTGCTGTCTACCCAGCGCACGGATTATGTTGTGACAAACGATATAGAGCAAAACAATGTGGAGGTTGTGCATATGGTGTGCGGCTTCCGCTGGAAAGTTGAGCAATTTCACCGAGAAACAAAACAACTGACGGGTATAGAAGGATGCCAATGTCGTAAAGCCCGATTGGTGAGAAATCACATTGGTTGTGCGATTCTTGTTTGGGTTCGTCTTAAACAGGTGGCATTTGAAACAAAACAAACTATTTATCGAGTCAAGCATAGCCTCTTGGATGATTATATGCGACAGCAACTTAAAACACCTTCTATTCAAATGTGTTTTGCGTAAGTCCTATTATAAATCTATGTTGATGAGCAGAAGGTAAAATTAAAAAACCCCTCGGGGAGGGGTTTTAGTGGGTGCGGTTTTGGAACAGGGGTTACCGCAAACCCTCTTATTGTCGTCTGGTTTATAGCTCGACCGGCGCCTTTCCTGGTTTGATGGCGTTCCAATTGACGCCATTTTCACCGAAAACTAGCCACTTCTCACTGCCCTTGCACCCGAACCACACCACCGCGCCAGGCTTCCCGAATATCCAGCCGCGCCAATTCCCGCCGCCTGACCAGCTGCCGCTGCTGGCCAGCGCGATTCTTGAGTCGGCTTTGCTCACGTCGCTTTGTTTGACATATCCGGCGAATCTTTCGATTAGAACGCCGTGCCAAGCCCCGCTGGGCATGACCGAGTACTCAGTCATGTTGCCAGACACAGTTTCGAACAAGCGCACGTTCGAGACTTGGCCATTGCGGTCAAGTGCTAGCCCGTCGGCCAGCGTCACACGGAACGCTGGCCAATATTTCGATTGCGGGATATACTCAAATATGTTCATTACCTCATATTCCTTTAGCAGCTTATTTGGCTTATCTGCTTGCCCTTGATAACATTATCATACACCCCCTTATACAATATCACAATAGTACAGTAGTACTAATTGTATTTTATAAATCTGGGAGGTTGAGCAGGGGTTAAAATAAAAAACCCCTCGAGGGAGGGGTTTTAGTGGGTGCGGTTTTTGAACAGGGGTAACCGCCAACCCTAAAAACTAAATAAATTCCACAAGTAACAATTGCCAGTCTAAAATTTTGTCAGGGGATGACACTTCCCCTTCGGCAGGGCGGTAGCCCTTAACGTACGTAGGGGATACCACAATTATTCCGTCCAGCAACACACCGTCCAACATAGGGCGTTTTTCTTCGTTTAGCGCAATCGCGCGTCTTTCACTTGGTGGCGTTACATCCATGCCCAAAAACTGGTTGGCGGCAGCGATTGTGTTCGCGTGCCCCCAGTAGCTATGCAATTTTGCGTTGCTACTTACTAATGATGCATAGAAAGATTTGTCAATCGGGCGTATCGTAACAGTACGACGAATCAGTGATGTTGGGAAAGTGTTCCCTATACCTAAGTTCATTTTACTACTCCTTAGGCGGTTTTCTGAACAGGGTAACCGCCAACCCGTTTGAAACTATTCTATCGACAAATCAGAGTCTTGCAGCGCTGCAAGCATCCATTTGTAATTCTCCCGAGGGCACTTAATTATTGCCCGATAACCCTCACGCATGTCATATTCCCCATTTACAGTTGACGCGAAGGCGTCAACTTTATTCGCAAATTGGGATCGTAATATGTATGGCATGAGGTCAATATTGTAGCTAACTGCGACCTCATGGTACACCAACAGGTCACCGTCTTTACTTAGGGATGCAGTGGCCCCGTCATGGGTTACCCCATAAATTGGGTACAGCCCACAACTGCAATCGCTCATACCACACAGGGTTTTTTCAATTTTATTGATTTGTTTGGTGTTCAATTCACCGTCCTTCGCATACACAACGCAGGTTGTGTTATGGAAGTAATCCGTAAAAGTTATTCTCATTTTGCACTCCTTAGGCGGTTTTTGAACAGGGATAACCGCCAACCCTAGTAATTACCGACAATCACGCATTTCCCAGCTAGCGTAGTCAAATTTTCTTTTCAGATTCTCGGCTTTATCGCCGTTCGCCTTCGAAACTTTATATGCGGATTCGACCGCATACCCTCCGCTCATCACACTCATAAGAGTTTCCGGGTCGCAGGCTTGAGCCCCGGCCGTGCTCACAGTCATACGCACCGTCATCTCCTTACCTGCGATTCTAACTAAAAATTCAAACTCGTTCATTTTGCACTCCGTAGGCGGTTTTTGAACAGGGATAACCGCCAACCTTGATAAATTTTACGAGCAAAAGCATCCGCATGCGTTGTTCCCGTTGCCGCAACATGGGCAACGAACGAAATACGGGTTGGCGTCGCTCTCCTCTCGCTCCCATTGGAGCGTTACTTGACGCCTGACATCCACTAGAAGAGCTTTCGCATCTATCTGCGAGTCTGAGAGATACAACGTGGCTTTAATCACGTCCAACATTTCTTTATCAGTCATTTCGACACCCCTTTGGCAGCTTATTTGGCTTACCTGCCAGCCATTTATAATTTTCACAGGCACTTCATCTTTCGCCCGTTGATAATGTTATTATACAACACATAAATTATATTACAATAGGATTTTAGTACTAATTTGGCTTATAATTTTATGTTTTGTAAATGTGTTTTAATATTATAGGCCATATTTTTTGCAAAAAATGTGGTCGCTTTTATCTGCTAAAACGTTTTAGATTTTCCCGTTGTTGCATCAGGTGAAAATAGGTTTAAATTCAAAAAAGTATTTATATGCAAAAATGTTGATGTGTCGGACGTGGGAAAATAAAAATGTGCTGGTGTGTTAAAACAAAAAGCCCCTCCTCCGAGGGGCTTTGGTTGGGTTGGCAAGGGGGATTAACAATATACCCACTTGCCGCTTAGGGTTTGGAAGCGGGCGATTTTTTCGTATTCTCCCGCATCCCATCTGGTAAAGTTTCCCCCTTCGAGCGAACCGACCGGCTCGCCCACCAGGAAGACAAAGAAAGCCCCATCTTTTGCCACAATTAACGGGCTGTAGCACCCTAATCGATTGGTGGTGCAGAACCGCTTGGCCGCCTGCACCGTTGCAAAACTCTTCACAGTAAAACCCCTTCGGCAGCAAGTAGGCTGCCAACTTAAAATAAATAACACAATACTATTATAGTATACATTATAACGTAATACAATAGTACGCTAGTACTGATTTTAGGTTGTGGGTTTTGCGGGGCTATTTGCGTTTTGACGCGGAGGCAGAGGCAGCAGCGGCTAACGCGGCTTCATATTTGATGCGGTTTTCAAAATCGCGTGACGCTGCAAGGTGTTTGGCTGCTTGAATTTTAAGCTCGTTGACTGCGATATTGTTAGCATGTGCCGCGTTGTCACGTCTAATATCGCTGTCAATTTTCCGTGCCTGCATCTCTGCTAGTGCTGCGAGGCGTGCGGCCTCTTTTTTAGAGGAGGCATCGATAATCTGCAATTTGTGCTGTAATTGCAGATTGTCGCGCTCAATTTGCGCTGCAGCTTTTTGGGCTGCGAGACGCTCGGCGGCAGCGGCTTTGGCCTCGAGCGCGATAATTTTTTCAGATTTTCCGAAACCCGAAAAAGCCCACGCTACCCCGCTTAAAACGCTCATCCCTGCTGCAATCGCAGCAGGGACGGCTATAATGAGAAATTCGGGGGGCGTGGGCATGTTGGCAGGAAAAAGAGAGCTAGATGTTAATTGTCGATTGACACATACTCTAACTGACAGTTTTCGAGCGATGTATCAACACACAACAATTTACAAAAAAACATAGCACAATCTGACATCGTCGTGCCACCAGTCACTGCCCACAAAAAGCAGTACTGGAAGTCACATTCTAGCATTGAGGATGATTCTAGCAAAATGTTGGTCATACTCAGTTGCCAAAATTCACATTTGGCAAATGAGCAATTGACAAACTTACAATCGAAGAAATCGCAGCTAAATATGCAATTATAGAAGACGCAGTTAGTAAAAGTGCTGCCAGCTATCCGAAGGTTTTTTCGGAATGTGCAATTTTCAAACTGCACGTCTGAAAACGTCTCGCAGTTGTGGTAGTCGTGAAAATCGGCACTTATAACCGTGCCATCTAGAACACTTGTGCCCTTTGCGAGCACCGCTGCCGAAGAAAGTATCACCTTACACCTCTAACGCGGGCATAATATATTCCGACCCTTTACCCGCATATTGTCATCTTACCATACCTCACAATTTCTAAACATAGTAATTAAGTACCATCTTTTTATTTTGCAAACAATGGGGATTGTGTAAATTTTTGAATGTGAGATAGTGTAGGAATGACACTAAGTCGAGGGAACAAAAAACCCCGTCAAGTTTGGGTTGGCGGGGTTGGGTTGGTTGGTTGGGGTGAAGGCGGGTTGGTTGGGAAGGCGGCTAAATGTAGGTGATGTCGATTTTTGAATTGGTTTGCTGCAAGTCAATACGGGAATCGATTGCAACAGTGCCTTCGATGTTTGAGTATCCCATTAGCCCAGTTAGCTTGCAGAGTGCAAGAATAGTTTTTGTCATAGTTAAGTTGATGATATAAGAAGATTCCCATGAGCACTTGTACCAAAGCGCCCGACTAACCATACAATTGACAAATTCACAATGCTCGAAGATAACACACTCAAAGACTGGGTTTTCAAATTCAAATTCAATTGTAACATCCACAAACCTGCAGGCTTCGTAGGATGTGTGACTTTTAATTTGGGGATTTGTCGCCCCCTCGATAATAGTCATTTTATTATTCCTTTTCGCATTCTGCCTGCATTATTCGCACGGCATAATCGTCTACAAGCCCTTCGGCCTGTAGATCTAGCAGCGCCTGTAAGACGGTATCGCTGCTATTAGCTTCGGCTAGTGCTAGTAGCAGATAATCGTAGCCATCCCCAAAAGTTGCGCCTATTTCGGCTTGATGCACCTCGGGAGAGATGCTTAACAATTTGCACGCGGTCGCTCGATGGCAACCGTTTAATAGTTGGTCGCCCACCGCAAGTAAGGGCAACCCAACCCAGCCATTAGCCCGAAGGCTTTCGACCAACCCCGCCAAGTGTTCGTTGGTCTCGGGGTCTTCATCTATATCGTGATACAGTGTGTATCCGCACATGTTACCGCTCCCCGCAGATGTTGAATATCGTTATCACCTGCGTACCACTTATTATACAGTATAATAACATCCACACAATAGTACTTTGGTAATATCCACACAGTACCACAGTAATATAGATAACATACTTAATATACGCATAATTTATCACTTATTATAACGTCTTATAACGTCTTATAACGTCTTATAACGTCTTATAACGTCTTATAACGTCTTATAACGTCTTATAACGTCTTGTCACCTTGTCAGATTAGCAGGCGTGGCGTGGCGTGGCGTGGCGTGGCGGCACATCAGGCGGCACAGGCGGCACAGGCGGCACAGGCGGCACAGGCGGCACAGGCGGCACAGGCGGCACAGGCGGCACAGGCGGCACAAGTAGCAAAGTATGCCCGTTATCCCCGCCTATCCCGCGAACTTCTCGCTATCCTCGCTACCAGTAATACCAAAGTATTATATTGTCAGATTTATAGATTATCAGTATTAGCAACGTAGCAACTTTGTAAATTGATAACGATAGTAACTTAATAGATTTGTAAATTGGTAGCATTGGTAGCTTTACAATCTTATTATATCTTTGATGACGAGAAGATAGGAGATGCTGCGGGGCGATACTTTTCGATTTACTCAAGGGGTGGGGGTATATACAGCAAAAACGCCCTGTAGATGGTTGTCTGAAAAGTAACCAAAACTAGGGATAAAGTGACTTTGTTAGCTTCTTGCGCATAAGTATTATTGTTCATCTTGCACAATTACTTTTCGCAAGAAGTGCCTAAATGGACTTCAAATGGCTTTCAAAATAGCAAAAATATAGGTTTTTCAAGAATAAAAGCGTGCAAATTTAGCAATCAAGAAGATTTGTAAGATGCTCACAGAATTGGCTAAGATGAGCGCGAATGAATTTTAGCCTAAGTAGCGGCAGAAGGTAAAGTAGAGTGTGGCGTACGGGCGAACAGGAAGACGCTACAGCTTAGAAATAGTGGATTAGGTAGGTAGATATAGGTTTTATAACAAAAACGCTGTAAAGGCTTCCTGTTGCGTTTTAGGCGTATGCGCATAGATGTCTGCGTAGTAGCAAAAGGTGAGGTAACTCAGAAAATACGCTTGCAATAACGCAGAGTATGGAAGTCGTAGGTTTCAGACGGAAAAATAATTTCCGCCCAGTTTTTGACTTAGAACATATGAGCTATAATTCTACATAATTTTATGTGACGCGCAAGGATGCAGCAAAATTGTCTGAAGGGGATATTTTTCACGTTTTCCCATCGCTATATGGAGAGAGGGGACACTAAATTTCTCGCAAAAAAGTTACAAAGTGTTTTATAAATGCTCGTGAATGTATAATAGGATTTTATTACTTCTAAATACTTGTAATCTAAATAGAATAAATAGAATAAATCTATCCCAAGTATACCAGCTTTCTGTAAAAAGTCAAGTAAACAGCTACAACCACCCTTTGCTAAAACCTACGGGCGCTTTCTTACTATACATTCACGAACATTTATAAAACACTTTGTAACTTTTTTGCGAGAAATTTAGTGTCCCCTCCCTCCATATAGCGATGGGAAAACGTAAAAAATATCCCCTTCAGGATTTTTTGCGCCTACGCCCCACCCATCACACCTTTTTGTCATTACAAATTTATAACATCCACACAAACATTAGAAATTTTCATTGCTACATAGGCTGAAAACCGTCCAAAACTGCCAACTTTCCATTGTGCAAATCGCACAACACCCCCAGCTTACTAGGCTAAAAAGTCTACAAAACTAAGCACATTACCTGCTTAATAAGCCTAAAAACCACCTATTATGCCTAACATATTAACAAAGTAAAACAGTACCTAATAGCTATTGATACAATCAAGCTACTTTGCTAAAATACTAATATAAAAGGGGATTTACCATGCTAAAACTTAGCAACATTCAAAGCTTACTAAAAATCAATCTTCATCATATTTTCATGCTACCATTAGTCGGATTACTAGCGGTGCTAAACCATGAGTATAACATGGTCTACATCTACGCAAATTCTGAAGTATTCTCAGTAGCCACCACTTGCATACTTATAGCCCTGCCATTTTGGTATTATGTAGAAAGTAACAAAGACACAGAAGTACTAACTTCTATTATTTGCGGCATAGGAATTATTATAAACTTCCTTTGCCTAGCATCCACCAGCACGGCTTATATGGGTGCGCTATTAGGTACGCAGTTTGGAAGCTACTTCTATGCCAATGTTGCAATACTTTACACCAGTATCATATTTATAGGTAATTTAGCGTTATTAGCTATTCACTTTGCGTATAAATTCGTACGAAAAGAATTTTTCTCAACGCCACGGAAGAAGCCTAATACGCCTGCTAGTCCGTCTTATCCTACTTCACACCAAGGCGCACCTTCTGCGAGCCAGAATGCTACGCAGCGCGGCGGGTTTGTAGCAAACCCAAATTTGCAAGGCGGCTTGCAAAGGATTCCAGAACATATTCAGGATGGTAAATAAAATGTCAGATACCTTTTTTAATTTTGAAAAAACTTGGGTTTCTAAAAAACTAGAAGAAGATAAAAAGGTTAGAAAGAAAGAAGAAGAGCGCATACTTGCTATCTTAGGCCTAACCCGTAAAGACTTTGGCGCTTTTAAAAACTGTAGGCATGAATACAATAGAGTTATAGTTACAGCCCTTATAGGAGGTGCTAAACGAAATAAGTATAAGAAAGTGTATAAAAAGCTATCAGAATATCATATCTATAACTCTATTATAGAAGAGATTCATAATACTGAGATTGCTACTATAACTTTCCTTTTGCCAGCCTAGTAGATAAAATAAAGACCATATAAACTATATGGTCTTTATTTTATCTAGTCTGCTTCACCTATAACTTCTAACAGCCTACTACTATTCTTAGCTAAGACGCTTTTAAGTTCTTCTCGCACGTTACCTGACCTGTCGCAAACCCATAAGACCTCGGTGCGCTTTCTATCACCCATCTCTTCTGATGTAGCTTTGCGAGTATGGTCTCTTTTTACTACTCCTTTACCACTAGCAGAACAATATGTATCTATTTCATAGCGAGTAGCCGTCTTTGGGTATATATCTTTCTGGTCATAATTACTAAGCACATAACTTCCTTGTATGTTATCTAATGTCATACATAATCTATCAAAGTCTTCTATTGTATATCCCCCATAATGGCCTTGATTTGCGTTCGGATATGGTGGGTCGCAGTAGAAGAGTGTTTGAGGGCTATCCCATTTCTTTATGCAGTCTATTGCATCAAGCGATTCTATACTTACGCTTCTTAGTCGTTGTAGTGTTATATTGATTGAGCGTCTTCTTGCTTCCCATCTACTTCCTGTATTATTACCATATAGAACTGTAGACCAAGAAGCATTAAGTTCATTAGAGAAACTCTGGTTGATATTTACGAAAAAAGCCCAAGCTATTTCTTTATCAGAATAATTAAGGTAGTTTTTACATATATGAGTAGCTTCTTTATGTGCACTTCTGCTACTAGGAGTAAACTCAATCAATCTTTCAAAAGCATCTGGGTTATCTCTACAGTATTTATAAGTCTTGTATATAAGCTCATTAGTATCATTTAATACTTCTCTATAATGACTCGTATTAGTTACTGGTAATTCAGGCTTCGCGAATAACAGCGCAGCGCCTCCCGCAAAAGGTTCTACATAAACTGAATGTGGCGGGAAATGCTTCATTATCTTAGAAGCCAAGCGTTGTTTCCCGCCATAATAGCTAAATAAAGGCTTTGTCATAAGTCCCCCTTAAGTTTGCAATGCCGCGAATAAATCAGAATGCACGACTGCTGTTCCCAGCAACATCTCGCTATTCTTTGCGACCACCTTTTTCAAATCCTCGCGTATATTGCCAGAGCGGTCGCATATCCAAAGTACTTCGGTGCGTTTAGTGTCACCTAATTCTTTGGTAGTGACTTTGCGGGAGCGGTCAGCACCAACTCGTCCTTTACCGCTTGCAGAACAGTGGGTTTCCATCTCAACGCGTGTAGCAGTCGCAGGAAACACGTCTTTTTGGTCGTAGTTGCTCAGCACGTAACTACCCTGTATGCCGTCTAGTGTGCGACATAGTTTGGCAAAATCATCAATTGTATAGCCGCCATAATGCCCTTGGTTCGAGTCTGGGTAAGGAGGGTCAACGTAAAAAAGCGTCTGCGGGCTATCCCATTTCGTTATGCAGTCAAGTGCATTCGTCTTTTCTATGAAGACGCTCTTTAACCGTTGTAGTGTTTCCTTTAGTGCCTTTCTACGTGATTCCCAATCACTTGAATTATTACCACCACACACACTACGACCCCAGCCTCCATTAAGCTTCTTTGAAAAACTCTGATTTATGTTCACGAAGAATGCCCACGCGATTTCTTTGTCGGTGTACGCATCAGGGTTTTTGCATATTTTCATAGCCTGACTATAGACTTCTTTCCCATACGGCGTAAACTCAATTAATCGCTCGAATGCATCTGGATTGTCTCGGCAGTAGCGATAAGTAACATCAATAAGCGAATTTGTGTCGTTTAGCACCTCTCGATAAGAGCTTTCGTTTGTTATAGGTAATACTGGCTTCGCGAACAGCAGAGCCGCCCCGCCCGCGAAAGGCTCAACATATACCGAATGAGGTGGAAAGTGCTTGAGTATTTTCGATGCCAAACGTTGTTTCCCTCCATAATAGCTAAATAACGGTTTTATCATAGTTACATTTCCGCTTGCAAGTCTACTACACTAGTAGTATTATACTACTACAATACAGTACCAACAATAGTACTTTAGTAAGTTCTACACTTGCTAACAAGTCTAAAGCTAGAAGACCTTTGAACATAAGGTGAGCAAGGGTCATGCTTGCGCTGCCCAACAACAGGTTTTATACTAGCATTCTCTTCCTGATGAAGCATATCCTTTTGCTGTAGAATTGAATCATACATACTCTTCAAACTTGAAAATATGTTACTCCAATTCATATAATGCTTCTCACCTTCTGCTCTAACCTTAGTTAGACCAGTTTGTAAATACGTTTTATCATGCGAGCGATTAGTCTCTTGTTGACTTTTCGCCTGCGCATGACTGGCGCGAGAAATATCAGACTGCGCCTCGCTACTAGATTCAGATACGGCACTCTCCCAGCTATTCCGCTCATCATTACTCTCAGAATTACCACTATTATTACGCCGAACATCCTTTATAGTATATGAAAAAATGTCAGTACACGCATGAGATTCTCTTTCAGCACTGCTAAGCGACTGAATGACACTTTGTTGCACTGCCACTTTCTCATCTGATGACACCTTAGAAAAGGTTCTATAATCTTGAGAATGCGCACGCCCCTTGCGAATAGTGATACCAAAACTGATACCCACCCCAAACACTTGGAAAGACACCCCGATATTAATCGTTTGGTCGCGGGAATGAGACCAAGTGGGGATATTTTTAGCAACAGTTTGATACCCCACGATAACTAAATTACCATCAATTTCCTGATAAATAGGCTGCTGGATATAGCATTCCCCATCAAAGTCATCTAAAGGTGTAATTGTATTAACTGCATTAAACATATCAGTAAAAATACCTACAATATCACCTAATTTATCACCTATGCGACTAAATTCAGACGTAATAGCTGCATAAGGGGCTGGGTCAGGAGAACCGCCAAGAAAAGCCTTACCTACATTAGATAAAATATCTCCTAAATTAGAAAATATGATAGAAATACCATCATAAACACTTGTACCAAAGTCTATAACCCAGTTTTTAAACTCAGTCTCATAAGCGGGTAAGCCATCCACTTCGCTAATTTGGGGGTGAAAATACGTTCCTTGCGTGCCACCACCAGCACTAGCCGAGCCTTTCTCATCAGTAATCTTGTACCCATTACCATCCGTTTGGCTAATACCCTGCCCATAAGTAAAGCTAATACCCATCGTTTGAGAGTTCTGGCGACTTCTATCAGAACCATAATTACCTGCAAACGAAGCAGAAGTTGAATTTGCAGTAGCACCACTACGGGTTTTACTCTGAGACGAACTAGCCGACACATTACTACCAGTTAGAGAAGAATAAGAACAGGCTAATCTAGTCATATTCTTACTTCCCCGCAAAATTTCTTCACCTCTGCCAATCATGCTAGTTGCTCTTGACGTTCTATCAAACGCATTCTTTCTATCCACCTTACCACTTGCATAGGCTAACGCAAATTCTAGCAAAGACAACTGAAAATTTAGAAACGCCTCATGGGATGACGCACAAGTAGGCGAAAATAGTAAAAAAGTATCCTTTTGCGTAAGTAAAACGTTATGTAATTCTGCATTATTACACGCAATAGTACTAATAGCTGTATCAATTAGTATAGGAGACAAAGGTGAAACAGTATGAGCCATAATAATCCCTAAGGTGTTGGGGTTGGGGCGCTTGAGGGTGTAACCCATACCCATTGTACCACAATACAAAGCAGACTTATATTGTTAGCATCTGAAAAGTAATATATTTGAGCATTACAATAATCTTTTTCTAAGGTAGAAGGCCTCTCATATTTTGAATAAGTTCTACAGTAAATAGTATACTCAGAAGGGCAAACTGCTACTCTTGTAGCCTCTATAGGAGAAATTGCGGCATTAGTAGCCCAGAAGTTCTGCTCAGCCTGTGCGATATTTGTCTGAATATATGGCGGGTTAGTTGGGAAAGGTGTCCAAGTGGCTGTAAGTTGCTGTATAACTGCAGTTTGATAGGATTGAGTAGCTTGTGCAGCATTAGTAGCCACAGCATCGGCGACACTCTCAGCATACTGGGTAGCACATGCGCTATTTAGAGCACAAGCCCTAGAAGTAAGATTGTTAATAGCAAGCTGCGTAACTTCCCAATCGTAAAAATTATTTCCGGGGGTCTGCGCAATACCTGTCAGAACAGTAGGTGGTATTAAAGGTGTAGGTGTCCGAGTAGGCGTAGCTGTTCTTGTAGCCTGCGTTGAAGTAGGTACGCGGGTATTAGTCCGAGTAGGTGTTCGAGTAGGCGTTGGCGTAGCAGTAACAAATATAATAGTAGCAGGTTGCGTAACTGCAACAGATGTGCTAGTCCTTAAAAACGTAGGAGATACCATAAATGTCCACGAAGCTTTAGGCGGTGGGATAGTAGAAGTAAGTATCCGAGTAGGCGTATTAGGGATTAGCCTAGTTGCGGGAAACGTCCAGATAGCTAAAGGCGTAGGAGAGATAAAGGAAAAAGTCCAAGTAGGTTTAGCCGGTATATCAATCCAAGTTGGTGTAAATTTCCAATACGGTGTAGGGGAAATACGCGGCGTTAGTTGGTTACAATCACAATCTGCATACCCACAGCCGCAAATTGTCGCCTGATTTATCAACTGCAAACCCGTAGATGTAGTTTGCGTTACACTATATGCCAGCTTATCCAATAAAATAAGGACACTTCTAGCCACTAATATACAAATTACTAAGCTTATAAGGAGTATATAAGTGAGCCTCTTCGCATTTTCTCTAGTATCTTTCATATTACCTCAAGGTGGAGGGGGTGTAGGTGTATAGAAAGCGGGTGTAAGATTAATCCAAATAGGTATAATACATTCCCCATTTTGTCCTCTACCAAGGCTTTTTGCAACACCTATCAGATAGTAACAATAGTAATTATCAGTTTGACTGGGATTAACATATATAGAATAGCAATATACATAGTAGTAGGATGTACAAGCATAAGGATTTATCGCCCAATGTGTAGCCAAAGCCGCCGCAGTGCTAGTTGCCTGAGCATTCGCAACAAGCGTAGCCTCACTAGAAGATACCGCGTATGTAGGCGTAAATGTAGCAACAGCCTGACTTGTAGCTTGCGCATTCGCAAAGCTAGTAGCATTTGCGCCTAGTGTCGCTACTAAATTAGTATAAGTCACAGCCGCCTGCGTAAGACACGTTGAGCTATATTGACATGCTACTTGAGTAAGAATTGCATTGGGTATTTGAGTAGATGCAGCCGAGCTGCTTGATAGAATTGAGACAGCATCTTGCGTTATAATACCTGAAGGTACAATTGAAGTATTAGTAGGCAAAGGTGTAGACGTTCTAGCTACAGGTGTACTTGTAGGTACTCTTGTTCTAGTTAGAGTAGGCGTGCGAGAAGGTAAAGGCGTATTAGTAGGAATAAAAATAGTAGCAGGTTGTGTAACTGCTACAGATGTACTTGTTCTCAAAAAAGTAGGAGCAGGTTGAAAAGTCCACGAAGCTTTAGGCGGTGGGATAGTAGAAGTAAGTATCCGAGTAGGCGTATTAGGGATTAGCCTAGTTGCGGGAAACGTCCAGATAGCTAAAGGCGTAGGAGAGATAAAGGAAAAAGTCCAAGTAGGTCTAGCTGGTGTATCAATCCAAGTCGGTGTAAATTTCCAATACGGTGTAGGGGAAATACGCGGCGTTAGTTGGTTACAATCACAACCTGCATATCCACAGCCGCAAATTGTCGCCTGATTTATTACCTTCACACCTACTGATTGAGTAGCAGTAACAGTAGTTTCCAATAACTTAGAAAAGCTACTATGCCCTACTACGATTACCAAAAATACGCCTATTATCAGATAAGTAATTCTCTTACGATACAGAATAACAAATTTCATATAACAAAAGCCCCCCAATTTAACCCACAGTGGCACTCCTGAATACAAGGGTTACTAAAGCAGGTACAAACCTCTTCAGTTTTTATAACATACGTTCTATGCGTATTCTGAAGTGACGTAATTGAAAATGCTCTTTGCCCCACAACAGGCTTAGCACTACTTTTACCCTTAGTTGCAATATCCTTACGCCTAGCAAGCATCAGACTTTGTAACTCTTTTAAATGTTGTACAAGTTGATTACTCTTCTCCTCTGTCATAGTGACATTGCTATCATAATTATAGCTATTATCGCGTGTTCTAGTAGCATCTAAGCTCTCGCGACCGGTCAAATTTGACTGAGCATTTCCTTTGCTATCGCCTTGCGTATATCCTGTACCTAACTGATAAGCGATACTATCCCTACTGCCCCGCATCTCCATCACCCGCCACCCTTGAGAAGCGTTAGAACTAGCATTATCAACTACAGCTTGAAAATTAGAAAAAGCCATTACGCGACTTTTTGCATTCTCATCTGACTTATTTCGAGCTGTACGATAATCTACATCCGATGCATCTCGCTTATATCTAGTAGCATCGCTCGTTTTATAATGTTTAGACGATGTAACTTGCGTATCATCAGCAGATAACGCGATAACCAAGGCAGGAATACCTGAACCAAAAGTAAAACGCTCTTCTCTTGCATAAGAGCAAGTAGAACCTTCACCTGTCCTAACATACTTATCCTGCGCCGAGCTTGCCTGATTGTTAAATCCCGCACTATTACTAAAGCTATCTGCAATAGTTTGGCGTATACTATCGCCCTTACCTGTATCAGTATAGTACCCTAACTCATTGCTAGAACGCTTAGCCACATCAAAGCTACTAGAATAAGCCTGCGCATTAGCCTGCCCGCG
>ERZ1026800.566-NODE-566-length-30266-cov-4.885165_pt1 | contig 30266 bp, 26 predicted proteins | sample MGYA00520873_ERZ1026800 | MGnify/ENA primary metagenome ERZ1026800 (study PRJEB33270, sample SAMEA104284475) | anaerobic digester metagenome | biome: Anaerobic digester microbiome; feature: mesophilic sludge digester; material: Anaerobic digester biomass | place...
GTTGTGGCCTCAGCGCTGGCCTCTGGTTCGGCTGTCGCCGCCAACGGATATGCCGGCTACCGAACCCCAGCCCACGGTTGAAGCGGCGACAGCCGAACCAGAGGCCAGCGCTGAGGCCACAACAGAGCCCGTGGCGGCGGTTCTTTGCCCCGAAGTGGCGCGCCCGGCGGTGCTGCTGACCACCGGCACGAGCTTTGAGCTGCATGACCCATTGGGCGGCACGCGCTGTGTCCTGCCGATACCCGAGGACATCGGCCTTGAGGCCATCGCCGGCGACAGCGGGGCGCTGGCCCGGCAGATCCGCGGTGGCAATCTGGCGCCCGGCGCCAAGCTGGTGGCGACGTCGATCTTCGAGTGGGATGGAACCCAGCCGGAAGCGCTGCAGTGGGATTTCGATGGGTTCATTCCCAAGCCGTTTGATATCAATGATATTGTGCCTTACCTCAGAGGACTGGTACAGGATACCACAGGTGTATGATGAGTGATCCGTCGAACTGGCGCGTTTTGATCGTAGATGATGATCCGGACAACATTGGTGTGTTGGAGTTGGTGTTAGGGTTCCACAACGCAGCCACGCGAATTGCGGCATCCGGCAAGGAATGCCTGCGCCTGCTCCGCGAGGAGACCGGCAGGGCCGGCACGGCCCGCGGGGAAGCCCCGAGGGTCGTCACGGCGGAGTTGGAGCTCTACCGCAGGGACGGCTCCACAGGCTGCTACGAGATATCGGCGCAGTTCATCCGGGACGAGGACGGCAGGCCCCTCTCCATCATCGGGGTGACGCGGGACGTTGCCGAACGGAAAAACGCCGAGAGGCAAAACGCGATGCTGGAGCGGCAGCTGCGGCAGGCGCAGAAGATGGAAGCCGTCGGCACCCTCGCGGGAGGCATCGCCCACGATTTCAACAACATCCTGTTCGCCGTGATCGGTTACGCCGAGCTGTGCCTCCAGGACGAGACGAACGAGGAGAACCGGTGGAACCTCTCGCAGATCCTCAGCGCCTGCCGCCGCGCGAAGACCCTCGTGGGCCGGATCCTCGCGTTCAGCCGGCAGGTCGAACAGGACCGCCGGCCCCTGGACGTGGTCCCCCTGGCCAGGGAGGCCGTCACGTTTCTTCGCTCCTCCCTGCCCGCCACGATCGACCTGAGCCTCGATGCCGCCGCCGCCAACAGCGTCATCCTCGCCGACGCCGCGCAGATCCACCAGGTGCTCATGAACCTCTGCACCAATGCCGCACACGCCATGCGGGCATCGGGCGGACGTCTGGGCATCCGCATCGACAACGCGTCTCCGCCGCCGGGGCTCGCGCCCGAGGGGGACGGCGACCGGTCCGCGGGTTTCCTGCGCTTGAGCGTGAGCGACACGGGGCACGGTATCGAGTCGTCGCAACTCGATCGCATCTTCGACCCCTTCTTCACCACGAAGGCCCCCGGGGAGGGGACCGGGCTCGGCCTTTCCGTCGTCTACGGCATCGTGAAGGCCCTGGGCGGCGCCGTCCGCGTGGCCAGCACGCCGGGCCGCGGCAGCACGTTCGACATCTACCTCCCCTCCGCCGCCGGCTGCCGGTTGGAGCCGGAGAGGCCCGCAGAGCCCATCCCCCGCGGTTCGGAGCACATCCTGTTCGTCGATGACGAGGGGCACCTGGTGGAGGTCATGGAGCAGGTGCTGGCTTCGCTGGGCTACCGCGTCACCGCTGCACGCCAGAGCCGCGACGCCCTGCGCCTGTTCCGCGAAGACCCCGGGAGCTTCGATCTGGTCATCACGGACATGACCATGCCGGGCATGACGGGCGCCGAACTGGCCCGGGAGATTCTCCGGGTCAGGCCGGGCACGCCCATCATCCTCTGCACGGGCTACAGCGAGCTGATCGGTGAGGACGAGGCCCTGAGGATGGGCATCCGGCGCTTTCTGATGAAGCCCCTGTTCATGGGGGACGTGGCCCGGGAAATCCGCGCCGTGCTCGACGGCAGCGGCAGGGGGCCTTCGTCATGACGCGCATCCTGATCGTCGACGACGACTATCTCGTGAGGGACATGCTGGCGCGGCTCATGCGCAGGGCGCGCTACGAGGTGGATACGGCGGAAGACGGCAGTCGCGCGTTGAGTCTGCACCGCGACAACCCCTTCGACCTTGTGATCACGGACATCCTCATGCCGGAGAAGGAGGGCCTCGAGACGATCACGGAATTCCGGAAATCGTTCCCCCGCGTGAAGATCATCGCGATCTCGGGCGGAGGGCGGCTCGGGCCGGTCGGCTATCTGAAAATGGCGGCTCTGCTCGGGGCGGACCGGACCTTCTCCAAGCCCGTCGACACGGCACAGCTGCTCGGCGCCGTGGAGGAACTGGCGGCCCCGCCGCCGCTCAAATCCACTTCCGCCTCCGGAAGTACGCCAGCATCGCCAGGGCAATGACGATCATCACGCCCCAGATCAGGACGTACCCGTATCGCCACTTGAGCTCCGGCATGTGCTCGAAGTTCATGCCGTAGACGCCCGCGAGAAACGTCAGCGGCATGAAGACGGTGGCGATGATCGTGAGCACCTTCATGACCTCGTTGAGGCGGTTGCTCACGCTCGAGAGGTAGATGTCGAACATCCCGGAGAGGATGTCGCGGTAGGTGTCCACCGTGTCCATAACCTGGATCGTGTGCTCATAGACGTCCCGGAAGTAGATCGCCGTCGTCCTGTCGACCAGCGGCGAATCGGCCCTTTCGAGCATGGAGATCACCTCCCGAAGCGGCCAGACGGCGCGGCGCACCACCAGGATCTCGTCCCGGAGCCGCTGCACGTCCCTCAGGATCTCCCGCTTCGGGTTCGACACGACCTCGTCTTCCAGGCTGTCGAGCTTCTCCCCCATTCTCTCCATCACGACGAAATAGTGATCGACGACGGCATCCATGAGGCAATAGACCAGGTAGTCCGTCCCCATCCGGCGGACCCGCCCGCGACTGTTTTGAATCCTGTCCCGGAGCGGCCGGAAGATCCCGCTGTCGGACTCCTGAAAGGACAGCACGAAATCGTGGCTGAACACGAGACTCAGCTGCTCGACCCGGAGGTCCGCCGACGACTCGTCGAATGCGATGACCTTGAGGATCAGGCAGATGTACTTGCCCAGGTCGTCGATCTTCGGCCGCTGGGTCGTGTTCATGATGTCTTCCATCATCAGCGGATGGATCTGGAACCGGCTGCCGATCTGCTCGATGACGTCCGGCTCGTGGATCCCGACGACATCGATCCACGTGGCCGTGGGCTTGCCGACGTACGGGGCCAGCTCGTCGACCGCCTGGATCGTGCGCTCCTCGACGTGCTCCGCGTCATAATCGAGAACGGTGATCCGGGTCTTCTCCGAGCGCTCCCTGCCGATGTGGACGAGGCTGCCCGGCGGCAGCCCCGTTTTCCGGGATCTCTTGATGTAGCTCTTCGCCATCGACTCCCCCATCAAGTTCGATTGTGCAGCGCGCCGGGCACGCCTGGCGGGGCCGGTCATCCGGACCTCCGGCCCCTGCTCTGCGGCAAAGGCGGCCAGTGGCCATAGATAGAACCGGCGAGAGACGACTGTCAAGTGGAATCGGCAGCTTACGAAGGGATCGGCAGGCACGGCCCTGCAGGTCATGGTATGGTAATTGCTTGATGAACCAACAGGGATTCTGCTTTGAATGACCTGACCATCGGCAGGGCGAGCCCTGACACCGGATCTCACGCGAAAAACGGACTCATGATTCTCATGCTCTCTCTGAGCTCGACCGACTGCGGATGCGAAACCTCACCTGCGCCCTGATGAGCCCGTGATCGCCGGTGGTCAGGTCATCGACCGGGCAGGACCGCGCGTGGTGCCCGCCGCGTGGCGAGTGTATGGTTGCCGACATGAGCAGCCCCATGGAAAGCCTCGTCGCAGAGTTGAACCGGGAGGTCCCCGAGCCCGCCCTTGCCGTGCTGTGCGAGATTCACGAAACGGTCATCGAGAGCCTCAGCCTCGGGTTCGACCCCTCCGTCCTTCTCGTCCTGGACAACGAGGACGCCGACCAGCAAGACATTGAGCATCTCAAGTTCAAGATCAGCGAGCAGATCGTCTCGCGCATGATGGGCCGCGCAAATTCCGTCGTGCTCTTCGGCAAGGTCAAGCCGGGCGACGCCGGCAGCTTCACGAAAGTGATCCTGAGGCTGGGGATGAAACCCGCCAAGATCTACATCCTCGCCCTGGCCCTCTTCCTGGTCGACCCCGCCCTGGAGCCGCTGGCGGGCCGCAGTTTCTCGCGGGCGATTCTCGGCCGCATCCTCGCGGAGGAACTGGGGTTCAGGAGCACGGCCGTGGAGCGGGTGGAAATGGGGTCGCTCCTTCTCGAGATCGGCCGGATTCCCGCCATCCTCCACGAGATCCGCCGGGGCGTCACCCTGGACGAGGCGTTCGTCTCCGCCTGGCACCCGCTGCTGGGCCTCTCCATCCTCAGAAAGTACGACTTGCCCGGCTACCTGGAGGACATTCTCCTGCACAGTCACTTTCCCTTCCTTCAACGATCGCTGTCGCCGACGGCCGTGATCGACATCGCCGAGCTCGTCGTGGCGAAGAGCTTTTCCCGGCACGGAAAGCTCGTCATCGAATCCCCCCTTCCCGATGGCGCGATCGAATCGACTGTCGGGTCGTCCATCCGGGAGCAGTTCAGCGCGATCGGCTACGGCAAGTACGTCGAGGTCCGTCCGCCCCCCGATGAACAGAAGGCGAGAAGGGAGTAAGGCTCTTTCTTACCCTCTTGCCTTCTCCAAGAACCGGCTGCGCCTTTGTGACCACACCGACCGCGGCCTAGCGGCAGATGTCCCTGTAGAAGGAAGGCCGCCGGTCCCCGAAGAGGTTGTTGTGCGCATTGAGCTGCTTGTCCAGCGCCTTCGCGGGGTCGATCTCGAAGACGCCGACGCACTCCTCGTCCTCGCCCGCCCGGGAGAGAATGTCGCCCACCGTGTCCGTGATCTGGCTCTTTCCCGTGTAGCGGAGGCTCTTGCCCCCCCTGTGCTCCGTGCCCGTCCGGTTGCACGTGACGGCAAACACGCGGTTCTCGAGACACCGGGTGAGCATGGCCGCCTGGCAGTAGGGAAGGACCAGGTTAGCGGGATGGCAGACGACCTGGGCCCCCTTCAGGGCGAGCGTCCGCATGGCCTCCGGGAAGAACCAGTCGAAACAGACCATGATGCCCACCCTGCACGCCCCGATGTCGTAGACGGGAAATTCGCCGTCACCGGGGTCAAACCAGAGCTTTTCCTCGAAAAAGAGGTGCACCTTGCGATAGGTCGCCACGTGCCCGGCTGGAGAGATCAGAACGGCTGCGTTGTAGATCCTGTCCCCGCTGCGCTCGGCCATCCCCGCCACGAGGTGCAGGTTCCGTCTCTTCGCGACGGCGGCCAGCCGCCGTGTCGTCGGCCCCCCGGGCACCTCCTCGGCCAGCGCGGCGATCTCTTCCTTCGAGGTGATCAGGTAGCCCGTGTTGAACAGCTCCGGCAACACCAGCAGATCCGCCTGTGCCCCCTCGATGAGCGCCTCGACCCTGTCGAGATTCCGGTTCACCTCCCCGAAGGCCGGGTTGAACTGCACGTACCCTGTTTTCATGATCCCACCCTTTTCTGTGCTTTTCCCCTGTCCCCTGCGCCCCGGCCCTGTCTTCACAGGACCAGCTGCATCCACACGGCGTCGAGATCCTGGCCTTTCTTTCTCGCAACCCGCCGGAATCGGCCGCACTCCGTAAACCCGTGACGCTCATGGAAGCGCAGGCTTGCACCGTTGAGCGACGAGACGTTGGCCAGGACGGTGTCGACCCCCCTGTTTCGCGCCTCGGCGACGATTCGACGCAGCAGGGCCGAACCGATCCCGCGGCCCCTATACCCCGGATCGATGAAACAGGATATTTCCGCTGCACGCAGGAATGAAGGCGCCGGATGATAGGGGCGAAGAAAGGCAAAGCCGGCGAAGCGGTCCTTGCATTCCTCGTCCCGCGCGGAGAACGCGGGGTAGCCCCTTGTCATCTCCAGGAATTGATCGAAGAGCCCGTAGGGCGCCTTCTCCTCGCGATACGCCGCGAAGCTGTTTTCGACGTAGTGGTTGAACAGGTCGATGACGGCCGTGCGGTCACCCTCGGCCATCCGGTCGAATCGAATCGTCATCGTCTATCCGGTCTGTTCCGTCTCTTCGGTCTGTTCGGTCCAAATCCCCTGCCCCTGTCATAGGACTCCCGGCTATTCCCGATCGCCCTGCACGCCGCTTGACCGACCCCCAGCCCCGGCATCCCGACCCTTCGCCTTTGGTCTCTTGTCTTTCGCCCTTGGCCCTTCGCCTTTAGCCTGCCTTTTTGTTTGTCTATACCGCCTTTCCCGACCTTTCGAAAGAGGAAACTGAAAAAAGCGTCCCCCTCGCTCCCCCCGAACGGGGGAAGGAGGGGGACTCCTTTGCCCTTTGCCCTTTGCCCTTTGCCTGTTGCCTGTTGCCTGTTTTTAAAACATCTCGTAGATCCCCGCAGCGCCCATACCGCCGCCGATGCACATGGAGACCATGCAGCGCTTGGCCTTGCGGCGCTTCGCCTCGTGGAGGATCTGCGCCGTGAGCTTGGCGCCCGTGGCTCCCAGGGGGTGCCCCAGGGCGATCGCGCCGCCGTTGGGGTTGATGTCGCCCGTCCAGTAGCGCTCCTCGAGCCCGAGGGAGCGGCAGGACGCGATGGCCTGGGCGGCGAAGGCCTCGTTGATCTCGAAGAGCTCGATATCCTCCGTCTTGAGGCCGGCCAGCTTCAGGACCTTCGGAATGGCCACGGCCGGGCCGATGCCCATCTCCTCGGGCGCGCAGCCCGCCACGGCATAGAAGGCCAGCCTGGCGACGGGATTGAGGCCTAGGGCCTTGGCCTTCTCCGCCGTCATGAGCAGGGTGAAGGCGGCCCCGTCGGTCATCTGGGAGGAGTTGCCCGCCGTCACGGACCCCCCCGCCTTGAAGGCGGGCTTGAGCTTCGCGAGGTCGGCGACCGTCGTCGGCCATCGCACGCCGTCATCCTCGCTGAAGGGGACCTCTTCGCGGACCCGCCTGCCGGCCGCATCCTTCTTGTACCTCCAGGCCTTGACGGGGATCGTCTCGTCCTTGAACTTCCCGGCCTTGAGGGCTTCGGCGGCCCGGCGGTTGCTCTCGACGCCCATCTTGTCCTGGTCCTCGCGGGAGACGTTGTGCCTGGCGGCGACGTTTTCCGCCGTGATGCCCATGGACACGTACGTGTTGGGCCGGCTGCCCCAGTCGGGGTCGGGGCGGAAGCGGCTCCCGCCCATGGGGATGTGGGACATGGTCTCGCAGCCCCCGGCGATGATGACGTCCGACCAGCCTGCCCGGATCTTGGCCGTCGCGTCGGCGATGGCCTGCAGGCCCGAGGAGCAGAACCGGTTGATCGTCATGCCCGAGGTCTCGATGGGCAGCCCCGCGCCCAGGGCGAGAACGCGGCCGAGGTTCATGCCCGTCTCGGCTTCCGGGAAGGCACAGCCGACGATGAGGTCGTCCACGTCCCGGGGGTCGAGTTGCGGAACCTTCGCCAGCAGCCCCTTCACAACCTGCAGGCCGAACTGGTCGGCCCGGGTGGCCGCGAGGCCCCCCCTTCTATATCGCCCCCCCGGGCTCCTGACCGCTGCGACAATAACGGCTTCTCTCATGGTATGGATCCTCCCTTGGTTTAAGAGACGGTGAAATAACCTTCATATAGAAGGTAAGAGGGTGTGAGGGTAAGAGGGTTGGAGACCCGAGTGCCGTCTGAGTTCGGCTGATCCGACCTTCTCACGTTCTTACCTTCTCAACTTCCATCAGTTCCTGAGGGGCTTTCCCGTGGACAGCAGCGCCATGATCCGGTCCTGCGTCTTCTGCTCGCCGCAGAGGCTCAGGAAGGCCTCGCGCTCCAGGTCCAGGAGCTCCTGCTCCGTCACATAGGTTCCCTCGGCGCAGTCGCCGCCGGAGAGGATGTGGCCGAGCTTGCGGGCGATGTGGACGTCGTAGTCGCTGATGTAGTTGCCGTGCCGCATGTTGTAAAGGACGGCCTCGCAGATGCCGCGGAAGTTTTCGCCCATGACGGGGACCAGGGCCGGTCTGGGCGGCCTGTAGAACTTCGAAAGGCCCAGCACGACCTGCTTGGCGTCGTTGAGCTGCTGGTCCCGGTTGATGCTGATCCCGTCGGTCCTGCGGACGTAGCCCAGTTCCTTGGCCTCCTCGGCGCTGGTGGCCACCTTGGCCATGCCGATGTTCTCGAAGGCCTTCCCGAAGTAGCCCTGGAGGTTGAGGCCCTGCTCGACGACCCCCACAGGGATGCCCTCGGTCATGCGCACCATGAGCTCCTTGGTGCCGCCGCCCGCGGGGATGACGCCCGCGCCCACTTCGACGAGCCCGATGTAGGTCTCGGCCGCGGGCTGGCAGCGGGCGCCGTGCATGGCGACCTCGCAGCCGCCGCCCAGGGTCATGCCTGCGGGGGCTGTCACGACGGGCTTCCCGCAGAACTTCAGCCGCATGTTGGCCTGCTGGAAGTCGTGGATGATCTTCTCGAGGATGTCCCAGTCGCTCTTCTGGATGGCGACGAGCACCTTGAAGATGTTGGCGCCCACGGAGAAGTTGGGGGCCTGGTTGCCGACGACGAGCCCCGTGAAGTCCTTTTCCACGATGTCACAGGACAGGAACAGCATGCTGATGACGTCCTCGTCGATGGCGTTCATCTTGGTGTGGAACTCGAGGCAGGCCACGCCGTCGCCCATGTCGATGAGGCTTGCGCCCGCGTTCTGGCGGATGATCTTCTTGCGTTCCTTGAGGGCCGGCAGGATGATGATCTTCGGGTTCTCGGCAAGTTTCACGTAGTCTTTCTTCGCGAAGTCGTAGTAGTAGGTGCCGTCTTCCTTCTTCGTGTAGAAGGAGGGGAAGCCGCCCCTGAGCATCTCCTCGACCTTCCCGGGCACCTTCTTGCCGAGCTGCTTCATGACCTCGGCGGCCTCCTTGACGCCGATGGCGTCCCAGGTCTCGAAGGGTCCCAGCGCGTGGTTGTAGCCCCACTTCATGGCGTTGTCGATCTCCACGACGGTGTCCGCGATCTCGGGGATGCGGTTGGCGGCGTAGATGAAGTTGTTGCAGAGATACTCGCGCGCGAGTTCCGCCGCGGCGTCCTTTCCGTTGAAGACCATCTTCACGGTCTTCTCGGCGGGGGCCTCGGACTTCTTCGCCGCGCCGACGGACTCGTACCGGGGCTTGTCGGCGGGCACGTAGTCGATGGTCTTCACGTCGATGGCGAGCTTGACCTTCTTGCCCCTGGCGTCCCTGGACTTCTTGTAGAAGCCCCCCTTCGTCTTGTTGCCGAGCCACTTCTTCTGGATCATGGCCTTGACGAAGTCCGGCGGGACGAAGAGATCGCGGCTCTCGTCCCCGGGCAGCGCCTCGTAGAGGTTCGTCATGACATGGTAGGCCGTGTCGAGGCCCACGAGGTCGATCGTCCCGAAGATGGCCGAGCGGGGCCGGCCCAGAGGCGCGCTGATGATGGCGTCGATGTCCTCGACCTTCAGGCCCTTGGCGAGCATGAGGTTCATGGCGTTGGACATGTCGAAGACGCCGATGCGGTTGGCGATGAAGTTGGGCACGTCCTTGCAGAGGACGACGCCCTTGCCGAGCACGTCCTCGCAGAAACGGCTCACGTACTCGACGACCTCCTTCTTCGTCTCCCCGCCGGGGATGAGCTCCACGAGCTTCATGTACCGCGGCGGGTTGAAGAAGTGGATGCCCAGGAACCGCTCCTTGAGGCCCTTGCCCAGGTTGGCCGAGATCTCGCCGATCCGGATGCCCGAGGTGTTGGTGGCCACGATGCAGCGGGGATTCACGGCCTTTTCCACCTTCGCGAAGAGGTCCTGCTTGATCTTGAGGTTCTCGATGACGGCCTCGATGACGAGGTCGACGCCGGCAAGCCACGCGAGGTTGTCCTCGAAGTTGCCGGGCCTGACCATCGCCGCGTTGCGCTTCGTGTAGAAGCTGGCGGGCCTGGCCTTCGTCGCCCCCTCGAGCCCCCGGACGGCGAAGCTGTTGCGCCACGCCGGGCTCTCCTTCGTCAGCCCCCTGGCCTTGTCCGCCTCGGTCAGCTCGGGGGGCACGATGTCGAGCAGCAGACACTCGATCCCCGCATTGGCCAGTTGGGCCGCGATGTTCGCGCCCATGACCCCCGCGCCTAGAACGGCTGCTTTCTTGATCTGAAACGACATGGGTTCCTCCTCCTGGATTCGAAATCAGGCGAAAGGCTGAAGGTGCAAGCGAAGGGCCCGCCAACGGACATTCCCCTCTCCCGACGCATCACCCTGGTCCCGTGCCTGACATGTTTCTTGCCTGTTCGAAACGGTTCCCTGTTTTTTCCTTTCGCCCTTTGCCCTTTGCCCTTTGCCTTTCGCCCTTAGCCTTTAGCCTTTAGCCTTCAGACTTTCGCCCTTCGCCTTTCGCCTTTCGCCTCATACAGTAAAGCTCTCGTCGGCGATCTCGATGGGGGTGCGGTCGCCCGCCTTGATCCCCTCGGCCCGGCCCCTCACGGAGGTCAGGACGTTGACGGCGAAGAACTTGGCCGCCGCGATCTTGCCCTGGTAGAAGGCCACCTCGGCGTTTGTGTGCACAAGGGCCCGCTGCCTGGCCTTGGATCCTCTGGCGCCCGCCTCGGCGTAAATGGCGTTGAGCTTCTTCTGGGCGATGCCCGCTGCCTGCATGAGCAGGTAGCCCACGGCCACGTCCCCGAAGAGGTTCAGGTAGGGGCTGGCGTAGAGGATGGGGACGAGGAAGCTCGCGCTCTTGCCGAGCTTGAAGAACTGGATCGTGATGTCCGTCAGGGCGTTCTTCGCTTCGGCCAGGTAGTTGACATAGGCGGACAGCTCCGGGAGTTCCTCGCGCAGCTTCGCGATGTCGGCGTCCATCTCCTTGGCGATGGCCAGCAGGTGCATGCCCTTCTTCATCCCGAGCTTGCGCCCCACCAGGTCGAGGGCCTGGATGCCGTTGGTCCCCTCGTAGATCTGGGTGATCTTGCAGTCGCGCATGTACTGCTCCACGGGGTACTCGGAGCAGTAGCCGTAGCCGCCGTAGACGTCGATGGCCACGGAGCAGACGTCGAGGGCGCGGTTCGTGACGTAGGCCTTGCAGACGGGGATCAGCAGGTCGGCCCGGTTGGCCCACATCTGCCGTTCCTCCTTCGTCGGGGCCGCCTCCATCATGTCCTGGCAGAAGCTCGCGTAGTACAGAAGGGCCCGGCACCCCTCCACGTGGGCCTTCATCCACAGAAGCTGGCGCCGGATGTCGGGGTGGCGGATGATGGGGACCTGCGGGGCCGCCGGGTTCTTGAACTCGAAGATCTCCGCCCCCTGCAGCCTCTGCCTGGCGTACTCGACGGCGTGTTCGTAGGCCGCCGTGGCCGTGCCGAGCCCCTGGAGCCCCACCTCGAGGCGCGCCTCGTTCATGAGGTGGAACATGATCTTCATGCCGTCGCGCTCCTTGCCGAGGAGCTCTCCCACGCACTTGCCCTCTTCGCCGAAGATCAGCATCGCCGTGGCGGAGCCCTTGATGCCCATCTTGTGTTCGATGCCGCCCGTGGTGACGTCGTTGGAGGGCCCCGGGTTTCCGTCGGCCTTCAGGCGGTACTTGGGCACGATGAAGATCGAGACGCCCCTCGTCCCCGGGGGGTCTCCCTCGATGCGGGCGAGCACCGTGTGGATGTTGTTCGCCGTCAGATCGTGATCACCCGAGGAGATGAAGATCTTCGTGCCCGAGATGCTGTAGGTCCCGTCGGGCAGCCTCCTGGCCGTCGCCTTCAGGGAGCCCACGTCGCTGCCCGCGCCGGGCTCGGTGAGGCACATGGTGCCCCCCCACTCGCCGGTGTACATCCTCTCCATGTACTTCTTTTTCTGCTCCGGCGTCCCGAAACGGTCGATGAGGCCCGCGGCGCCGTTGGTCAGCCCCGGGTACATGATCAGGGGGAAGTTGGCGGCCTGGAAGAACTCGTAGCAGCCCTGGGCCACCACGTTGGGCATCCCCTGTCCGCCGGACTCGACGCTGCGCATGCAGTTGAGCCATCCGCCCTCGCAGAACTTCCGGTAGGCGTCGTGGAAGCAGGGCGGCGCCTTGACCTTGCCCTTGTCGAACGTGCAGCCTTCCCTGTCGCCCTTGTCGTAGGTGGGAAGGAGGACTTCGACGGCCAGCTTCTCGGCCTCGTTGAGCATCATGTCCACCGTTTCCCGGTTGTACTCGCCGTACTTCTCGGTCTCGAAGAGCCTGTCGATCCCGATCTGCTCGTAGAGCAGAAACTTCTGATCCCGCGTGTTCACCAGCATGTTGCCCATATGTGTCTCCCCTTCTCGAAGGTCGTTCGCGGCGGCCGTGTTCTTTTCATGCAGGGTACCGGGACGGTGTCCGGCTGCCGCCTATGGTTTCTGTTCGGAGCGCAGCCCCCCGATGAACAGCTCGAGCCCGCCCCGGACCTGGGCGCGGACCCGTTCCTCCCGGGTTTCCTCCCTGCCCGTGAAGAGGTGCAGGGCGATGATGCCGTTGAGCAGACCCCACAGGGCGTTGCGGCAGACCCGGACGTTGAGGCATCCCGGAAACTCCCCGCTCTCCACGCCCATCTGCAGGATCTGCTCGATGATGGCGATGGTCTGGTTGGTGGATTTGACGATATGGTCGTTGATATTCGGCGTGAAGTTGACGGGGTTGTGCTGGATCATGAAGTTCATGAAGATCCGGAACAACTCCCGGTCGCTGATGAAAAAAGCCGCGTAGACCTCGGCGAAGTTCCTCAGGTTGTCCGCTGCGCTCCTTGCCGTGTCGAGCAGCGATTCGACCCGATCGTGAAACTTGTCGATGTCCCTCAGGAGGATCTGGGCGTAAATCTCCTCCTTACTCTTGAAGTAAAGGTAGATCGCGCCCTTGCTCAGCTCGGCGCGCCGCGCGATGCTGTCCACCGTGACGGCCCGGAACCCCTTGTCAAAGAATTCCTTCCTGGCCGACCGCAGGATGGTGCTGCGCCGCTGCTCCCTCTCCCTCTCCCGCCTGCGCTCCGAACCCAAGGCCCTCCCCCCCTGTCGCCCGTCCCCGCGTCTCCCCGGGGACGCTCATGAATAATGGTCATTTACTGACTATTGGTCATGCATACACCCCGGGTCCTTCCCTGTCAACAAAAAATTTTCGTCCTCCTTTTCCCGTGGCGGCGCGTGCCGCTCGGAAACCCCGGCTGGCCCGGGGCGGCAATCTTCCTGGTTGACTTCGAGCGCACCGATATGTTACCAACCCTAAGATTTGACGGTCGTTCCATCGATTCCGCCCTGCGGCCGGCATCGGCCCGCGCCTGCCGCGTCCGGCACGCATGCCGGCTTTCGAAACCATAGGAGGACGCTGTGACCCTGAAAGATGTCAAAGAGATCCTGGAGGCCGAAGTCCTCGTCGGAAGCGACCAGTTGGAGAAACCGGCCAAGACGGCCTTCGCCGCAGACCTGATGAGCGACGTCCTGGCCTTTGCCAAGCCCGACAGTCTTCTGCTCACGGGGCTGACGAACCCGCAGGTCGTCCGGACCGCCGACATCCTGGATATCACCGCCATCATCATGGTGCGCGGCAAGAAGCCCTCCGAGGAGACCATCAAGCTTGCCGAGGAGCTCAAGATCCCGATCCTTTCGACCCGCTACATCCTGTTCGAGACGTCGGGCCGCCTGCACGCCAGGGGGGTCACGGGCTGCATCGAAAAGGTCGGCGGCGAGACGTAGCAATGGCCGAGCCGCTATATTTCGAGAAATCCTTCGACGTGGAGGGCGGCAGTTTCCAGAATGCCGGGAACGTGTCGGGCCAGATCAAGGGCATCCTGAAGGATCTCGGCGTATCGACGGACATCGTGCGCAGGGTCGCGATCATCTGCTACGAGTCCGAGATCAACATCGTCTCCTATGCCAAGCGGGGCACGATCACCCTGACCGTCACCGATGAGGCGGTGAAGATCGAGACGAAAGACGAAGGCCCCGGGATCGCGGACATCGAGCTGGCCATGAAGGAGGGCTACTCCACGGCATCGGCCGCCGTCCGGGAGATGGGGTTTGGAGCGGGCATGGGCCTCGCGAACATGAAGAAATACGCGGATCACCTGATCATCACCTCCGAGCTGGGCGTGGGCACCTATGTGAGGATGATGGTGATGAACTTCCAGAAGATCCTCCACCCCGACCTGCCGTCGATCACGCTCTGAGGGAGAAAGGGCCGCGAGGAGGGGCGCTCCGGCTGACCGCTTGAGAGGACGTCTATGCAGCTCGATGAACTGGTGCGGAAACTGGGCCTCAGGGTGTGCTGCGCCGAGGGCAGCCTCGGGCGGGACGTCAGGGGGGGATACGTCGGCGACCTGCTCAGCGACGTCATGGCCAACAGCCGGGAAGGCGACATCTGGATCACCCGCCAGGTGCACCAGAACATCGTGGCCGTGGCGAGCCTCAAGGACCTCGCGGGGATCATCCTGATCCAGGGCAGCGAGCCCACCCCCGACACGGCAGCCAAGGCCGGCGCGGAGGGGATCCCGATCCTGGTGACGGACCTGCCGGCCTTCGAGATCGTCGGCCGAATATATCAATTGATCCATTCATGATTTTGTAGTAAAGGAACGGGCCGAACCGGGACGTTCCTTCAGCGGGTTTTTGCCGTGCACGGCCCGCGGGGACCGTGACAGGAGGGGAGAGCGGCAGCAGCCCTCGAGGGGTTCCGCCGATGATCAGGGAGTTCCGCTGTGATTTCCACGTCCACACCTGCCTTTCGCCCTGTGCCGACCTCGACATGTACCCCCGGGCCGTCGTTTCGATGGCGCTGGCCCGCCGGCTCGACATCATCGCCATCTGCGACCACAACGCATCCGAAAACATTCCGTACGTCATCAAGTGCGCGGAAGGGACCGGGCTGACCGTTTTCCCCGGCATGGAGGTCACCAGCAGCGAAGAAGTTCATGTCCTGGCGCTCTTTGACAGGCTGGAGAACCTGGGCCCCCTGCAGGACCTCGTCTACCGGCACCTGCCCGGGAAGAACGACGAGGACGCCTTCGGCTGCCAGGCCGTCGTCAACGAGCACGACGAGGTGGAGGGGCTCAGCGAGAGGCTGCTCATCGGGGCCACCGGGCTTCCGCTCGAGCGGATCGTGGGCGAGATCCACGCGCTGGGCGGACTTGCCGTCGCGGCGCACATCGACCGGGAGAGCTTCGGCATCCTCGGACAGCTCGGCTTCATCCCCGAGGGGCTCCCCCTGGATGCCTTGGAGGTCACCCGCCGGCTGGGGCTTGCCGGGGCGAGGCGCCGCTACCCGGAATTGGCCCGGTTCGCATTCATCGAGTCCTCCGACTCCCACATCATCACCGACATCGGGACGGGGGTCACGCGGGTCTTGATGGAAGCGCCCCTGCTGTCGGAGCTGAAGCTGGCCCTCGAGAAGAAAGACGGCCGCCGCATCCTGGAGTGAGCAAGTGCTCGAGCTGGCGCTTCACATCCTGGACATCGCCGAAAACTCCATCCGCGCCGGCGCGACGCTCGTGCGCATCCTCATCCGGGAGAGCCGGTCGAAAGACCTCTTCCTGCTGCGGATCACGGACAACGGAAAGGGGATGACCCGAGAGGAGCGGCAAAGGGCTCTCGACCCCTTCTATTCCACGAAGAAGGTCCGGCGCGTCGGGCTGGGGCTGCCGATGCTGGCCGACGCGGCGCAGAGGACGGGCGGGAGGATGACGCTGCGCTCGAGGCCGCGGACCGGGACGGTCGTCGAGGCGGTCTTCGGGATGAGCCACATCGACCGGCAGCCCTTGGGCGACATCGCGTCGACCCTGATTGCGCTCGTCGCGGGAAATACCGGCGGCGATTTCATCTACAGGCACGAGGCGGACGGCAGGGTCTACCTGCTGGACACGAGAGATCTCAAAAAAGCATTGGAGGACGTTCCGCTGAACCACCCCGAGGTCACGGGGTTCCTCCGCGGGCACATCGCGGAGGGGCTCAGGGACATCGGGGCGGCGCCGTGACGGCCTCCCGAGAGAGGAGTTGACCCATGAAGAGCGGCAGCAGCGACGTGCTCAAGGAGTTCAGCGCCGAGCAGGTGGAAAAGCTCGACGGGATCATCGCCCGCTACAGGGGCAAGCCGGGCGGCCTCATCCCCGTCCTGGAGGAGGCCCAGATGGTTCTGGACTACCTTCCCGTCCCGGTCCAGAAGAGAATCGCCGACGGGCTGAATCTCCCCCTGGCGCAGGTCTACGGGGTCGTGACGTTCTACTCCTTCTTCACGATGAAGCCGCGCGGCCGCCACACGCTCCGCGTCTGCCTGGGGACGGCCTGCTACGTGCGCGGGGGCAAGTCCATCGCCGAGAACATCGTGAAGGAATACAAGGTCGGGGAAGGCGAGACGACGCCGGACCGGCGCTTCACCTACGAGACGGTCCGCTGCCTCGGGGCCTGCGGCCTCGCCCCGGTCATCGTGGTGAACGAGAACGTCCACGGACGGGTCAAGACGCAGAAGCTGAAATCGGTGCTGGATGAATACCAATAAAAAAACAGGCAAAAGGCGAAAGGCGTAGGGCAAAGGGCAAGAAGAGTCTTTATCCTCAGGCCTTCGGCCTTCGGCCTTCACCCTTCGCCCTTAGACCTTAGCCCTTCGCCAACGAGGTTGCGCCATGTCCAAGCTGAAGATCGAAGATCTCAAGAAGATCAAGGAGAAGGTCCACTCCCAGACGGCCCTGCGGGAAGGCGGGCAGCGGGCCAAGGTGACGGTCCACATGGGCACCTGCGGCATCGCCTCGGGGGCCCGCGAGGTGCTCAACGCCCTGATGCGCGCCATCGAGGAGACCAATGCCACGGACGTCATCGTCACGACGTCGGGCTGCATGGGGCTTTGCAGCCGTGAGCCCCTCGTGACCGTCGAGCTTCTCGGCAAGGAGCCCATCAAGTACGAGAAGATGGACGAAATGAAGATGCGGCAGGTGTTCAAGCGGCACGTGCTGGAGGGAGAGATCCAAACGCCCTTCGTGCTCGCGAAGGGGGCCGAGGTCGTCCGCTGAGGGGGGAACAGGGGGCCCCGGCCCCGCTGGTGGAATCCATTTCAGGGAAGGAAGGCAATCGATGAAAGTATTTCGCTCGCATTTGCTGGTCTGCGGGGGGACGGGCTGCCACGCATCGGGCAGCCTCGCCGTGAAGAAGGCCCTCGTCGACGAGATCTCCAGGCGCGGCCTTGCGGAGGAGATCAAGATCGTCGAGACCGGGTGCAACGGCTTCTGCGCCATGGGGCCCATCATGGTCGTCTACCCCGAGGGCATCATCTATATGAACATCCGGACGGAGGACGTTCCCGTTCTCGTCGAGGAGCATCTCATCAAGGGTCGCCCCGTGGAGAGGCTTTTCTACAAGGAGCCGGGCAAGGAAGACCGGATCCCCTCGATGCAGGAGATCCCCTTCTTCGCCCTGCAGGACCTCCGGGTGCTGCGCAACCGCGGCCTCATCGACCCCGAGAACATCGAGGAGTACATCGCCCGCGACGGCTACGCCGGCATGGCCAAGGCCCTCACGGAGATGACGCCCGAGCAGATCGTCCAGGAAGTCCTCAAGTCGGGCCTGCGCGGCCGCGGGGGCGCCGGGTTCCCGACGGGGCTCAAGTGGCAGTTCGCCCAGCGCTCCCCCGGCGACGTCAAATACGTGCTCTGCAACGCCGACGAGGGGGACCCCGGGGCCTTCATGGACCGCAGCGTCCTCGAGGCCGACCCCCACGCGGTGCTCGAGGGCATGGTGATCGCCGCCAAGGCGATCGGATCGAAGCACGGCTACATCTACTGCCGCGCCGAGTACCCGCTGGCGATCCACCGCCTCAACGTGGCCCTCGGACAGGCCCGCGAGATGGGCCTGCTCGGGAAGGACATCCTCGGCACGGGATTCGACTTCGATATCGAGATCTACCAGGGCGCGGGCGCCTTCGTCTGCGGCGAGGAGACGGCGCTGATGACCTCCATCGAGGGAAAGCGCGGGATGCCGCGGCCCCGGCCGCCCTTCCCCGCCGTGGCAGGCCTCTGGGCCAAGCCCAGCGTGCTCAACAACGTGGAGACCCTGGCCAACATCGGCCAGATCATCCTGCGCGGCAGCGAGTGGCACGCCAGCGTGGGCACGGAGAAGTCCAAGGGAACCAAAGTCTTCGCGCTGACGGGCGACGTGAACAACGTGGGCCTCGTGGAAGTGCCCATGGGGACGACCCTGGGGTCGATCATCTACGACATCGGCGGCGGCATCCCGGGCGGCAAGAAGTTCAAGGCCGCCCAGCTGGGCGGGCCTTCCGGCGGATGCATCCCCGTCGAGCACCTCAACGCCGCCGTCGACTACGAGAAGGTGGCCGAGCTGGGCGCCATCATGGGCTCCGGCGGCCTCATCGTGATGAACGAGGACAAGTGCGCCGTCGACATGGCGCGCTTCTTCATGGACTTCTGCAAGGACGAGTCCTGCGGCAAGTGCACCCCCTGCCGCGAGGGCACGCAGCGGATGCTCGACATCCTGACGAACATCTGCAAGGGAAAGGGCCGGGAGGGCGACATCGAGCTGCTCGAATCGATGGCCACCGTCATCAAGGACGCGGCGCTCTGCGGCCTCGGGCAGACGGCCCCGAACCCCGTCCTCTCCACGATCCGGTACTTCCGCAGGGAATACGAGGAGCACATCCGCGACAAGAAGTGCCGCGCCGCCGTCTGCTCGGCCCTCTTCAGGTCCCCCTGCCAGCACACCTGCCCGATCGGCATGGACATCCCGGCCTACATCGCGCTCATCCGCGACGACCGGCTCGAGGACGCGTACAAGGTCATGATGAAGACCAACCCCTTCCCGTCCGTCTGCGGGAGGGTCTGCGACCACCAGTGCCAGACCAAGTGCCGCAGGGGCCTGCTCGACGAGCCCGTGGCGATCAAGTTCCTGAAGCGCTACATCAGCGACAACGCGCCGCGGCCGCAGGTGAAGCCCGTGGGCATCACCCGCAGGGAGAAGATCGCCGTCGTGGGGGCGGGGCCGGCCGGCCTGACCTGCGCGCGTGACCTGGCCCTTCGCGGCTACGGCGTCACGGTGTTCGAGGAGCTCCCCGCTCCGGGCGGCATGCTCAGCTGGGGCATCCCCTCGTACCGCCTGCCCCGGGCGGTCCTCGACGGGGAGATCGACGACATCCGCAAGCTGGGCGTCGAGATCCGGTGCAACACCCGGGTGGGCCGCGAGATCCCCTGGGCCCGGATCGACGAGGACTTTGACTGCGTCTACCTCGCGCCGGGCGCCCACAAGAGCCAGCGCCTGGGCGTGGAAGGCGAGGACCTCAAGGGGGTCTGGGGCGGCGTCGAGTTCCTGCGGGACTACAACGGTGACGAGGAGGGCTGGAGGACGGGGAAGAAGAGCCTCGGATCGAGGGTGGCCGTCATCGGCGGCGGCAATTCCGCCATCGACGCGGCCCGCACGGCCCTGCGGCTGGGCGCCGAGGTGACGATCCTCTACCGGCGCCTGCGCGAAGACATGCCCGCCGCGGCCGAGGAGATCCTCGCCGCCGAGCACGAGGGCATCAAGATCGAGTACCTCATCGCCCCGCTGCGCGTCGTCGGCTCGAGCGGGCGCGTCACGGGCGTCGAGTGCCTGCGCCAGAAACTCGGGGACTTCGACTCGAGCGGCCGCAAGCGCCCCGTCGCCATCCCGGGCTCCGAGTTCACCCTGAGCGTGGACACGGTGATCGCCGCCATCGGCCAGACGCCGGACCTCTCCTTCGTGCCCGCCGAGAGCGGCGTGAAGGTCAACAAGTGGTCCTGCTTCGACGTGAGAGACGACATCCCCTCCCAGACGAGCAGCGCGAAGTTCTTCGCCGGCGGGGACGCCGTGACGGGCCCGAGCACGGTCATCAAGGCCATCGCCGCGGGCCACGGGGCCGCCGAGGACATCGACGGCTGGATCCGGAAGAAAAACGGCGAACCGGCCTGGGTGCCGCCCTCCGAGGAGCAGATCCACATCCCCTTCGTCGTCGACGAGGACACGGAGGAGTGCCCGCAGGCCCGCATGCCCGAGCTCGAGGCCGAATTCCGGCGGAAGAACTTCGCCGAGGTGGAGCTCGGCTACAAGAAGGACCAGGCCGTGAAGGAGGCGACGCGCTGCCTGCGCTGCGACGCCGAGATCTGATCCCCCCGCGAAAGGCGTACGGCAAAAAAGCCCGATCCTGCGATCGGGCTTTTTTTTATTCCCTTCCCTCTTCCGCCGCCTGCCGCACGGCCGCGCTGCGCCGGCGGGCCTGCGGCCCGTCCCTGCCCGGGGACGTTCGCGCCGCTTTCTTCGCTGCGGCCGCCAGCCCGATCTCGAGAAGCTGCCGGATCGCCTCGGACATCGAATTGATGCGGTTCTCGAAGCGGTAGTCCCTGAGCCTCTCGAGCAGCTCCCTGTCGATGACGAACAGGATTTTCGGTTTGTCGCTGGGCATGTCTGTGCTCATACCCTATAAAAATTATATTTGCAATAAGATATTTATTGACAATACCTTTAATAATATATAAGGGTATATACAAATTATCCCCGCGGCGGGCGGCTCCCCGCGTCCCCGGTTACGGCCGGAGGGCGCCGGCGATCCGAGGGCCCGCAGCGCCCGGCGGGAGCGTCGGACAGTGGGAGGTCATCACATGACGGGAAGACGGCAGGAGGGAGAGGTCGTCTGGCAGATCCCCCGGTTCTTCGGCATCCGAATCGAGGGAAGCGAGTACGAGCCCCTTTTCAGCTGCAATGACGTGGTCTACGTGGATGCCGGGATCGTCCCCGATCCCGACGAGATCTGCTTCGTCATTCTCGGCCGCAAGGCCGGCTTCCGGCTCTTCGAGGGCAATGACGGGCGCCGGACCCGGCTCTGCCGGCTCGACGATTTCGGCAGGCACGACGTGATCGGCAGCGAAAGCCCCCTTCAGCCCATCGTCATGCGGGTGGTTGGCGTCCGCAAGGGATCCAGGCTGTATCCCCTTCGGCGAAACGGCGCCTCAGCGGGCCGCCCCGGGCCGCTCTAGGCAATTCCGGGGACGTGGTTGACTAATTAGAATAACTCTGACCCCGGGACAGCTTGCGCCCCTTCCGGCGGGGTTCTTCTCATTACTCAACAACGTCCCCGCTTTCAATCCTTTTTTGTGCGGCAGGGGGCTCCGCCCGCCCTCTCTTTACCTTCGCTGCGCGCTGTGTTAAACAGGGAATGGCCTTCGGCAAAGGGCCGGGCAGGCAAGGGAAGGGACGGGGCCATGTTCGCAAAGGTCAGGAAGTTCGTCGAGGAGGACATCTGGCGGGTCCGCGCGAAGGGCCTGCCGCCGCTCAAGGCCGCGGGCCTCCGGTCCCTGCGGATTCTTCTGGGTGCGACCCGGGCCTTCCGGGAACACCGCTGCCAGCTCAGGGCCTCGGCTCTGACCTTCTACTCGCTGCTCTCCATCGTCCCCGTCGTCGCCATGGCCTTCGGGATCGCCAAGGGCTTCGAGTTCGAAAAGCTGCTCCAGGAGAAGATCCTCGAGCGCTTCGAGGGGCAGGAGGAAGTGCTCCTGGAGGTCTTCGGGTTTGCCAACTCGCTTCTCGAAAACACCAAGGGAGGGCTCGTCGCCGGGGTGGGCGTCATCCTGCTGTTCTGGACGATCATCAAGGTCCTGGGCAACATCGAGAACTCCTTCAACGACATCTGGTCGGTCAGGCGGGACCGGCCGCTGGCCCGCAAGATCACCGACTACCTCTCCGTCATGCTCGTGGCGCCGGTGCTGCTGGTGCTCTCCGGGAGTGCCACCGTCTTCCTCACCACCCAGCTTGCCGCGATCACCGCGAAGATCGACGTGCTCGGCATCCTGAGCCCCGTCGTGGTCGTCTTCCTGGAGCTCACGCCCTTCGTGACCATGTGGGTGCTCTTCACCTTCCTGTACCTCTTCATGCCGAACCGCCGCGTGGACAGGAAATCGGGGCTTGTGGCGGGGGTGATCGCCGGCACCGTCTACGTCATCGTCCAACTCGTCTACGTGAAGTTCCAGGTCGGGGTGGCCAAGCACAACGCGATCTACGGAAGTTTCGCCGCCCTGCCCCTCTTCCTCACCTGGCTGCAGTTCAGCTGGCTCATCGTGCTGGCCGGAGCCGAGATCTCCTGCGTCCACCAGAACGCCGACGCCCTCGAGTACGGCCCCGACGCCAGGGGCGCCAGCCTTCACTTTCGCAGGCTTTTGGCCTTGCGGATCATCAACCACGTGAGCCGGAATTTCTCCGCCGGACAGGTCCCCCTCACGGCCCGTGCGGTCTCGGAGAGCCTCGAGATCCCGCTCGGGCTCACCGCCGACCTCCTCGAGGACCTCCGGGCAAGCGGGGTCCTCCTCGAGGCGGGCCCGCACGGCCTCGATGAGACCGCCTACGCGCCCGCCCGCGACACGGATCAGCTGACCGTCTCGTTCGTGATGGACGCCATGGACCGCCGCGGAACGGATTATATCCCCGTGGCCCGCACGGAGGAAATCGAGCGGCTCGAGAAGAGCCTGGAGGCCTTCGGCGAGGCCATCGGGACATCCCCGGCCAACCTCCGCCTCAAAGACCTCTGAGACCAGGGACGTTGTTTACTAATTAGAATAACTCAGTACGGCCTGGCTCGGGCGGAAAGTTATTCTAATTAGTAAACAACGTCCCTGATCCCAACTCGGGGAGAGTGGAAAGACTGTTGAACACTCCTGTCGTGCGCGTCGTCGATCTGTGGAAGGAATACCGCGAGAACGGGCAGGCCGTCACCCAGGCCCTCCGCGGGGCGAACCTCGAGGTGGCCCCCGGCGAGGTGGTTGCCCTTTTCGGCAAGAGCGGCTCCGGCAAGACGACCCTCTTAAACCTGCTGGCGGGCCTCGATCGCCCCACGCGGGGCACGGTCGAGATCAACGGGCGCAGCCTCGCGGAGCTCGGCGAAGCCGGCCGCACGGAGCTTCGCAGGTCCCGGCTGGGTTTCATCTTCCAGTTCTTCAACCTCCTGCCCACCCTGACGGCCTACGAGAACGTCTTCCTGGCGCTCGAGCTTGCCGGCAGGATCCAGCCGCAGGCCGCCCGCGACGCCCTGGAGCGGGTAGGCCTCAAGGGGAAGGAACACCGCTACCCCCACGAACTCTCCGGCGGCGAGCAGCAGCGCGTCGCCGTCGCGCGGGCCATCGTCAAGGAGCCTGCCCTGATCCTGGCCGACGAGCCCACGGGAAACCTCGACACGGCGACGGGCGATCAGATCCTGCAGCTCATCACGGAGCGCTGCCGGCAGGGGGGCACGTCGCTGCTCATGGTGACCCACACACCGCTGGCCTGCAGGTATGCCGACCGCATCCTGAAGATGGTGGACGGCGTCGTGACGGAAGACGAGAAATGCAGTTAGGGAGGCAAATGGCTTATGGCTAAAGGCATATGGCAAAGGAACGAAGAATCCTGCATTCATTTCTTGCCCTGAACCGTTGGCCCGAGGTTGCTTTGCGCACCGTCACCCGATCCTTTCTTCGACACCTCTACCGGCGCCGGAGCCTGAGCCTCCTGCAGCTCCTCGGCATCGCCTGCGGCGTGGCCGCCGTCGTCGGCATGGCCCTCTCGGCCCGGTCGGCCCTTTCCAGCTTCTCCCAGGCCGTGGAGTTTTTGCGCGGCAAATCCACCCACACCCTCGAGCGCCTCGCCGGCCCGATGGACGAGTCGATCCTGCGGCAGCTCGCCGCCGATCCCGCCGTGGTCTCCTTCGCCCCCGTGCTGGAGCGGCGCCTGAAGCTGGGAAACGGCGACCTGGTCCGGCTTCTCGGCATCGACCCCTTTCTCGATCGGGCCATCCGCCCCGAGCTCTCCCGGGTCCCCTTCGAGCGGCGCACGTCGCGATCCTTCGAGGACTCGATCGCCTTTCTCACCGACGAGCGGGCTGTCCTGATCGAGGCCGGGCTGGCCCGCACGCTCGGCCTTGCGACCGGCGGCTCCGTGCCCACCCTGAAGGGGCCCCTGCGGGTAGTCGGATTCTTCGCCAACCCCTCCGGCGAGCCCCTGATCCTGATGGACATCGCCCACGCCCAGAAACTGCTGGGCCTCGGCGGCAGGATCGACCACGTCGACCTCATCCTCGACGACGAGGGCGGCTTCGCCTCCCGCTGGCGGGAGGGCTACCGGATCCAGTCCAAGCGCCAGCGCCAGGACACCTTCGGGGCCATGGTGGGCGCCTTCCGACTCAACCTGGAGGCCCTGTCGCTCATGGCCCTCTTCGTGAGCGTCTTCCTGATCTACAACACGGCCATGTTCGCCGTCGTCAGCCGGCGCCGGGACGCGGGCATCCTGCGCAGCCTGGGCGCGAGCCGCGCCGAGGTGGCGGGGGCCTTCCTCACCGAGATCGCCCTGTTCGGCACCCTCGGCGGCCTCGCGGGCAGCCTCTTCGGATTCCTGCTGAGCCGGGCGCTGACGGAGGTGATCGGCGGCACGATCAGCAGCCTCTACTTCTTCCTGAGGACCGCGCCCATGCCCTGGTCCTGGTGGGTGCCCGCCGCGGGCGTCGCCGTCGGCCTCGGGGCCAGCCTGCTGGGCAGCCTGTACCCCCTGGTCGAACTGGCCCGCACGGACCCCGCCGTGACCCTGCGGGGACGATCGGGAAGCCGCGGGAACCGGCGCAGGGCCTGGATCGTGGCGCTCGCGGGGGCCGGGTGCCTGATCGCCAGCATCCTCCTCCTGGCCTTCTTCTCGAAGCGCGTCTACGCGGCCTTCATCGGCGTCTTCGGCTTCCTCTTTGGGCTGAGCCTGCTGACCGGCGTGATCATGGTCCTCGCCGAGCCCCTCCTGGGCCGCGTCCTGGCGTCATTCGGCGGCCTCCCGGGCCGGATCGCGGCGGGCAACATCGTCCGCAACCTCGGCCGGACGGGCGTCGCCGTGGCCGCCTTCATGGTGGCCCTCTCCCTCTCGATCGGCCTGGGCTCCATGATCGGCAGCTTCCGCCAGTCCCTCATCTGGTGGATGGGCACCCAGCTTCGCGGCGACCTGTACGTCTCGAACGCCTCGGACATGGAGGTCCCCGAAGGGTTCTACGAGGAGATTCGGGGCATCCCCGGGGTGGGCGGCGTCGACACCTACCGGAAGGCGCAGGTGACCTACCGCGGACGGGCGATCCACGTGGCCGCCATCCAGGCCGGCGTGCTGCAGCGCTTCGCGCGGTTCGGCTGGGTCGAGGGCGGCGACGGGCACTGGGAGGCCGTCAAGCGCGGCGACGTCATCGTCTCGGAGAGCTTTGCCCGGAGCTTCGGCGCCTCCCCCGGCGGCGTCGTGACCCTCGAGGGGGCGAAGGGGCCCGTCGACCTGCGCATCGAGGGCGTCTTCTACGACTACTCGACGGAGCACGGCCTCGTCATGATGGACCGCGCCACCTACATCGCCCTCTACGGCGACCGGACGATCAACAGCATCGCCGTCTTCATCGACCCCTCGGAGCCGCGGAAAAGGCGGATCCTCGACGACATCCGCGCCCGCGCCGCCGCGCGGGGCCTGCCCGTCTCGACGCGCGAGCAGTTTCACCGCAACATCCTCGAGGTCTTCGACAGCACCTTCGCCGTGACGCGCTCCATGCGGATCATGGCAATCGTCATCGCCTTCTTCGGGATCACGGGGGCCCTGCTGACCCTGTTCATCGAGCGGCGGCGCGACTTCGGGATCCTGCGGGCCCTGGGCTTCTCCACGGGGCAGGTGGCCCGCATGACCCTGCTCGAGGCCCTCGGGATGGGGATCGTGAGCTTCGCGCTGAGTTCGGGAGTCGGCACGGTCCTGGCGGTTCTCCTGATCCGTGTCATCAACCTGCGGAGCTTCAACTGGACGGTCTTCTACTTCCCCGACTGGCAGCCCTACGCCGTCACGGCGGCCACGGCCCTGGCGGCCAGCCTCGGCGCGGCGCTCTACCCGATCTGGAAGGTCCATCGCACCTACCCGCAGATGCAGATCAGGGAAGAGTGAAAGCAGTTCGTTGGTTCGTTGGTTCCAAGAAAATCACCCTTGCATCCCCCTTTGTTAAAGGGGGCAAAACCTGAAACCTTTATGCGCCCATGGATCGCTGCACTGTTGGTCACCCTGCTTTCGTCGTTTCCCTGCCCGGAAGCGCCGGCGCAGGAAACGTGGAAGCAGGCCGTCGGGCCGTGGAGCTGGAGCTTCCCGCGGGACCACGGGGCGCACCCGGAGTTCCGCACCGAGTGGTGGTACTTCACGGGCAACCTGCGCGACGCCGCGGGGAACCGCTACGGCTACCAGCTCACCTTCTTCCGGCAGGGCGTGCGACTCAGGGCCTCCGACCCCCGCAACCCCTGGTCGCTTCGCGATCTCTACCCAGCGCACTTCGCCATCACCGACGCCCGAACCGGCGCATTCCGCTACGCCGAGCAGATCAGCCGCGCGGGCCCGGGGCTTGCCGGCGCGGCAAGGGGCGGCCTGAACGTCTGGAACCTCGGCTGGTCGGCGAAGATGGAGGGTTCCCTCATCCGGATCCGCGCGCAGCACGGGGGGATGGGGCTTGAGCTCGAACTCGTGCCGCGAAAACCCCTTGTCCTCCATGGCGACAGGGGCCTCAGCCGCAAGGGACCCGGCAGGGGCCAGGCATCTTACTACTACTCCTTCACAGACCTGGCGACGAAGGGGATGATCCGGACGCCGGGCGGCGGGGCGCCCGTGTCCGTGGAGGGGGCAAGCTGGCTCGACCGCGAGTTCAGCTCCAACGCCCTCACGAAGGACCAGGAGGGCTGGGACTGGTTCTCGATCCGCCTCTCCGACGGCCGCGAGCTGATGCTCTATTTTCTCCGGAAGAAGGACGGAACGGTCGAGCAGGAATCCTCGGGGACGCTCGTGGAGGCCGACGGCCGCTCCCGCGGGCTGAAGACGGGCGAGATCGGCGTCGAGGTCCTCGCGACCTGGACAAGCCCGCTAAGCGGGGGAAGATACCCGGGCCGCTGGCACATCCGTGTCCCCGCCGCCGGCATTGACCTGACGATTGCCCCGCTTGTCGCGGAGCAGGAGCTGATCACGGAGGGCTCGACGGGCGTGACCTACTGGGAAGGCGCAGTGGACGGCAGGGGCGCCTCGGCCGGCAGCCCCGTCACCTGCGAGGGCTACGTGGAGATGACGGGCTACGCGGGCGGCCTCGGCGGCCAGTTCTGAAGATCAGGGACGTTGTTTACTAATTAGAATAACTTTTAGAGGTCCTGACGGCATCGCGCCGAGTTATTCTAATTAGTGTCCATCCGGAAACTGTAACTGTATAGAAAATCTTATTAATTTGCGCACAAAGGGCTTTTAATTTTCGGTGCACTCTGCTATGGTATGTTTCACAAGACGCTGATATCGCTCAGCAAATACGGATTCAAGGACAACCGGTGCGCCGAAAATTCAATGCCCAATCGAGCCTCTTCACCTCCACCTCCAACAAACCCATCGCCCGCGAACTCGAACAGATCTCCCGGATTCTCGACGAGACCCCGCGGCTTCTCGATCTGGTTTACCGGGACCTGGTCGGCACAAAGCGCGACGACACGGGCCGGATGGGTCTCAATGCCGAACAGGTTCTGCGCTGTGCCGTGTTGAAACAGTATCGTCAGCTCAGCTACGAGGAGCTGGCCTTTCATCTGGATGATTCATCGACCTTCCGCGGCTTCTCCCGCCTGGAGATGGGACAGTATCCCTGCAAATCGATTCTCCAGGACAACATCAAGTCTCTGCGGGAAGAGACCTGGGAGGCGATCCACGAGGAGCTTATGGGCTACGCCCGGCGCGAGGGGATCGAGACGGGCCGCAAGATCCGGGTGGATTCCACCGTCGTCGAGACCGATATCCATCATCCGACGGACTCGACGCTGCTTTTGGACGGCATCCGGGTCATCACCCGCTGGCTTGCCTGCGGCAAGGAGCTGCGGCCGCAGCCCGGCTACGTTTTCTCGGACCACACGCGGGTGGCCAAGAAGCGAACCCTCACCATCCTCAACGCCAAGAAGGAAGCGATCCGCAAGGCCGCCTACCGGGACTTGCTGGCCTATGCCGAGCGGGTGGCGGGGTATGCCGAGGCGGCCATCCCGGAGCTGCGCTCGTTCGAGGGCGCCGATCCCCGCGACACCCTTGCCGCCCGCGCCCTGGCCGATCGCCTGGAGCGGGCCGCGGGGCTTCTCGGGAAGGTCATCGATCAGAAGGTTCAGGCGGTTGTCAGTCATGCTCCAATTTTACCCTTTTCCGTATGTTATAATCGCCTCACTCAAGGGATCCGACCATGTTCTCCGCTAAATTCCCCGCACGTTTCGACCACCTTAGGGCTATTTCCGTTTTCGTGATGGACGCCATCAAGGAAAGTCCCTTCGACGAGCGCCAGCGCTACGCGATTGACCTGGCAGTGGATGAGGCGTGTTCCAACGTTATCGACCATGCCTACGGGGGGGAGGACCGCGGAGAAATCCGAATCCTGCTCGACTTGAACGATAAGGGTCTGAAAATCACCATTCAGGATGACGGCACGCCTTTCGAACCGGAAGATGTTGCTGAGCCGGATCTGATCAGCCCGCTAGAAACCCGCTGCGAACGGGGCTTGGGCGTCTTTCTGATCCGGAAAATCATGGACGAAGCCCGTTGGGATTTTTCCATCCCCGGCGTCAATCAATTGACGCTCGTCAAGTATTTCACCGCGAACCAAAACCCGCAGACCCATGACTGACTACGACTATCTCCCGCCGCAAGCCTCTGATCGCGACTACCTGCAAGTAATCGCGGAAGTCTCGCAAACCATCAACAGCATTCTCGACCTCGACCAACTGCTCACGCGGGTGTCAGAGTTGATCCGCACCAAATTCAACATCCCTTACGTGCACATATATCTCAAGCAGTACGTGCCCCACACGCTTGCCTACCGCGCCGGCAGCGGGGAACGCGCCCAAACCTACCATGAGCATCAAATCGCTTTCAATCTGGACGCGCCGCAGGGTTTGATCACCCTCACCGCCCGGACCGGCGAAGCGCAGTTGGTGAATGACGTTTCCAACGACCCGCGCCCCCTGCCCAACCCGATCACTGGCGTCAAAACAGGCTCTGAATTGACCCTGCCGCTCATTTTTGGCGGGCGGATCATGGGCGTTTTGGACCTGCAAAGTGAACAGGTCAACGCCTTCTCCAAAGAGGACGTCACTTTCTTCAAGACCTTGGCCGCGAACGTGGCTGTGGCGGTGCGCAATGCCAGCCTCTACCGCTCGGAAGTCTGGCGCACAAAGAACTCTGAAAAATTCCGGGAAACCGCTGAATTGCTCTCCCAATCCGTCTCGCTGCAGGATTTTTTCAGCGCCAGTCTCGCGAACATCCTCGAGCTGCTTCCCGGCGAAGCCGCCAGCATCTGGCTCCGCCTTCAGGACGAATCAGATCCGGAAAGGGCTTTTGCGGACAAACTCTATCTTTTAGCCTTCAGCGCGCCGGAGCGGGAGGGAGCCTCCGTTGCCCAAATGGTGCTCTCTCCAGGTGAGGTCTGGTTCTACCCCGAGCAGATGCCCTCAAGCGCCATCATCCGCAACCCCGAAGACTCCGCTGACCCCGTTCAGGAAACCCTTAACCTGCCAGGGAACTTTTCCGGCATTGCCACCCCGATTACGGTAACCGGAGAAATCGTGGGCGTTCTGGCGCTGCACGAAGGCACACCCGGCCGCTATGGAGCCGAGTCCGAAAGCATCTGCGCCACCTTTGCCGGCTACCTTGGCAGCGCCATTGAAAAAGATCGTCTCGACCAGGAAACCCAGGCGCAGTCCTACTACACTTCCATGATGCTGCAAGTCGCCATGGCTACACGCAGCCTCGCCGACGCCAACAGCCTGCTCAAGACTTCGGGTGAGTTCATCCTCTCGCTGATCGGGGGCGCGTCTGTTGCCCTGATCCTCAGGGACCCGGATACCAACGGTTTGCTGCTGCAGGCTGCCCTGGGGGAAGGCGCTTTCGCCTGCAGCCTCGAAGAACCCTGTTCCATTACCCAATCAGACCTGCTCGAAGGCATCCTCCGATCCGGCAGACCGGCAGCGGTCCCCGCCGTGGCTTGCCCGGGAGACCTGACCAATAAACTTTCCCTCTCCGCCCAAGACACCATTCTGCTCTTCCCGCTGATCGCGCACGAACGGCAGATCGGGCTGCTGATGCACCCCAGCCGCGAAGCCTACCCCCCGCGCGAGCCCGGGTCTATTCTCGGCGCTCAGCGCTTTGCCCTACTGGAAGGCATCGCCCAGCAAACGGCAGTCAATTTGCAGAATATTGAAC
>ERZ1026800.581-NODE-581-length-29606-cov-6.825503_pt1 | contig 29606 bp, 17 predicted proteins | sample MGYA00520873_ERZ1026800 | MGnify/ENA primary metagenome ERZ1026800 (study PRJEB33270, sample SAMEA104284475) | anaerobic digester metagenome | biome: Anaerobic digester microbiome; feature: mesophilic sludge digester; material: Anaerobic digester biomass | place...
GGATTAACCCACATATAGACCTCATCATTAGTAGCACCTGAAACAATTACATATTTAACCACAATCAAATAGGTTGTATTTAAACTATAGCTGTAAGTAGTAGCTGCAGATTCTGAAATAGCACTTGATGCTTTAGTTATACCGAATCTTAAGTTATTGGAAGCATCTCTCTGGACAAATACTTTGCCCTTAAAGTCAGTTGATGAAGACGAACTGGGTAAAAAATGGAAGAAATAATCAGCAGCTGTTTTTACCTCGGAAGCATTAACCAAAAAGGAGACATAAAAAGTGCCAGAGGTCTGATCACCAAAGGTCTTTTTAACATCTTCCGCACCCGATAAAACTGTTTGAGCGGCTAAACCCTGATAAGCATAATAACCGGGATAAATTAAACCTTCATTCGCAACAATAACAGGATGGATTCCTGGTGAACTATGTGCAAACCAACCGTGAGCTGTTAAGAGATCGCCAGCGGGATAAATAAATTCTTCCTCCAGTAAAGTTGTTGCTACATTAGGATCAATAACCAATCCGCTTACAGCCAAATTCTGGGTTTCTGCTCCTGTGCTGGAATGGACTATATTGCCGGAGAAAGTTCCTGCCGTGGCTCCTGTTAAACGTACATAAACAAGTCCGCTGAAATTACTGGCTAAAGTAAGAGTGTTGGTAAAGGTAGTATTATCTGTAGAAAGGGCAAAACCTTCAGGTGCAGTAACACTTATTCCGGCAGTTAAAAATAATCCGGTTACTGTATAGCTTTGCGCAGCAGAAGGAGTTCCCAATTGTGTACCGAAGGGGCTTAAGTTAGCTGTAATATTAATTGTTGGAGTAGGATCGGTAACAGTTCCTTCCACAGCAAGATTTACATTAGTTGCTCCGGTACTGGAATGCACAATATTGCCGGAAAAATTTCCTGCTGCAGCTCCGGTTAAGCGTACATATACTAAACCGTTAAAAGTGGCTGGTAAAGATAAATTGCTGGTATAGGTTGTTCCATCAGTAGAAAGAGCAAAACCTGTAGGAGCAGCAACCGTGATATTTCCGGTTAAATTTTGACCACTCAAAGTGTAATTCTGAGCTGTGGAAGGAGTACCAGTATAAGTAGAAAAAGGAGTTAAATTGCCATTAACTACGATAACCGGTGTGGGTGCACCTCCAGCAGTAATGCTTACATCATCAATTCCCAAGCCCTGTGCATAGGAAGTGGTTGAACCATTTGTTACGGAATAGTTCCAAGCAAGATACAAAGAGCTTCCTGCCGAAAGAGAGTAAGATAAAGTGGCAGATACTGGAACTGTTACCCCTGGAGCTGAATCATAGCCAGCAGTTGTAGCATCAGCTGGGAAAGAGGTTAAAAATGAACTTCCGGCAGAAGTCCAGGTTGCTCCATTCGCAGAATAATACATTTGTATGGAAAAACCGGCTGCATTAGTTCCCATCCGGTATTTTTCCACATTGTAGCTTATGGAAAAAGAATTGATATTAGTGCTGCCGTTATTGGTTAACTGAACATAGACATTTCCACTTTTGGTAGCAGAACCGGAAGATATAAAACCAATTGCTCTATCGGTAGCAGTAGCTGCTGGACCTGCCCCATAATTGTAAATGCCATTTTGAGCAGTTGAACTCATATTATTCCCTGCTATTAGTTCAGTGACAGTACCAGCAGCAGAATAAGTTCCCACACTTCTAACGGTTGTATTTTTATCAGCTTTCCAACCGGTAGGTATGGTTGCAGCAGCTGAAGTTCCCAAAACATCAAAGTTTTGGGTTACATTCTGGCCACTTTGAATATTTACCTGTGCGAATAACCCTCCTATAAAGGAAAGGGTTAGTAGAATCAAAAACAATGACTTTCTCATATTTCCTCCTTGAGAAAACTTAGTTCCTAACTTATAATCAGATATATTAATTACTCGTAAAGTGTTTAATATTTGAAGAAGGGTCTGGCGTCAAGTAAAATAATATGTTCTTTTATTTTTGTTCAGATGCTGCTGATTATTATTAACACCGAGGGCACCGAGATTTATTTACAAAGAGAGAAAGAGGAAAGGAGATTTATTTTACAAAGAGAAAAAGAGGAAAAGAGATTTTTTAAACACCGAGAACACAGAAAGCACCGATATTACTTTATAATTTATGAACTATCTTTATTCACAGGTCGTCAAGAGTCCTCATTGCTAAACTAATTTGAAGAAAGCGATATAGTTATACAAGCAATGACGACTCCTGACTTAATTCTTTCTCCATACTCCATTCACCGTTCACTTTTAACTTTTCACCGTTTACAATCTCACCATCTCGTTATGTCACCACCTCGCTATTTTTTAACTTATTCACTTATTTTCCCGTTCACTCCACACACTTTGAAAAATCTATGTTCCAATTGTGAATTATCAACCCACAGTGTTTCCTGGAAATTAGCAGGGCTTATTAAACTCCAATCAGTAAGATTAGAGCTGGCATAAACATTATAGCTTAGGCAATTAAAGGTAGGAAGCCAGCTGATTGTGGGTACTGTTTCTGTTTTGGTAATTAAAACTTCAGGCGTTTGAGGAGCAAGAAAATTGCTCATATCTATATCATCTATAAAAATGCCCGAATCACAAACTAATTTTACTGAAACACTTAAATCTATATAATCAGAAAAAGAAATCCGGTGATAAGTCCAGTTATTATCTAAAGGGATATTGGAGTGATAGAGGTAGTTTTGTTCTATCGCATAACCGGTACTGTTCAAATAAATAGCTATTGAGCTTGCCGAATTAGCTTTAGCCCAGAAACCGAAACCTTTTCCGTTACCACCTTGCATCCAGGAGCTGATTAGATACATTTCAGGTGAAATAGTTGTCCAGGAAGATGAGCCATTATGTTTTTCCGCAGATGAGAGTTGCCAATTATTATCTATATAACCGGAATTGGTTAAGCTTTCGCAGGGCTGTATTTCTTCTCCGCAATTGGCTTGGAGATAAAGAATTGTATTACCTCCACTGGAGGTTATTTGTAAGGGATAGCTACCTCCTCCTGTTGACCAAGGGTGATAACTAACTTCAATAGTATTGCTATTTCCACTGAAACTGTTCACTCCGAAAAAGCCCTCAGGATAGATTAAATTTCCACTCAAGATACCTGTTCCGCTATTGCTTATACTGAAATTTGCATTAGCTGTTTGTCCCGGTTTTAAGGTCGGAAAAACCAAAACAGAAGTGTTCAAAGTGATTTGAGGAATATACTGTTCCAATTGAATATTATCTATAAAGAGGTAATTACCGTTATTGGAAACCCGTTTAAAGGCAAGATAGATACTCTGGCTGGCAAATTGGGTTAAGTCCACAGTGAAAGATATATAAGAGGTAGTAACGGCAAAATTATCCAAACTTAAGAGACAATGGGTAAAGTTTTGAGGTGTTGAACCAGTAGTAGAAAGCATTATCTCCAAATTCTCACCCACAATGTCATAAGTTGAATTGCTGGAATAATCCTTAATATAGAAACTTAAGGCAGAACCGCAATTGGGATTTATTACTGCTGGGCTAATATACCAATAAGTTCCAGGTGCTCTTCCTACTGTTATACACTTGCTTCCAGAAATTCCGTTGGTAGTATTTATTCGCCAATTACTACCTGCAGAACCACTATAAAAAGTAGTCCAGCCACCGGAAGTTACGCTTCCATCATAAAAATCTTTCAGGTAAGGATACTGGACAATAGCATTGGCATCATGAGTAGTAAAACTCCAAATTGGACAGGAACTTGGCTCTCCATAAGTATTGTAAGGAATTATCTGCCAATAATAAACAGTATTATATTGTAATGGCGAAGAAGGTTGCCAAGTAGTAACCAGTCCTAAATCTGTTCCATTTACAATATTGGAAGGAGGTGTATTAGTTCCAAAGTAAAGTCGGTAGCCAAGAGGTGGATCACCAAGTCCACTTTGCCAACTTAAAACAGGATTGAGAATAACATTTAGGGCATTGGGCAAAGGACTGAGGCAAACAGCTGAACCGGGTAGTGGAATTAGATGCCCTGCCAGTTCTTGCCAGGGAGAAATGAAATCACCAATCCTTAAACGAATTCTGGCAAATAGAGCTGTTCCATAAACCAAGTTAAGCAGCTGTTGGCTGGTGTAATTTTCAATCCAGCCACTAGCATAATATTCTGCTATCTCCCAATTATCATCACTTCCGGCTTGGAATTCACATTCAAAGGGCGTTGCACTGCTGTTAATAACATTCCAGATAAAGAGCGGGTTGTTATTATGGATAGCCATAATATCCGATTCCCCCTCTATATGCAAATTCCAGAGATTATAAACATCCAATCGTCCATCCACAACACTTACTGCAGGTTGTGTATTGAAAAGAACAGTTTCCAGCTGGAGATGGCTAAAAGTTATAGCAGTAGGCAAAACCTCAATGTCTATAAAGATTAGTGTTCCATCCGCAGTTATGGGCATAGTTCCCATTCCAGCAACAGAAATTAAACCGCTGGAAGTTCTATTGTTAATTTCCCATCCCTCACTGCTACTACCGCTATTATTTACGCTGATAACATTAATAACAGCGGGATCAAACCTGAACTTGAACTGAAAACTGATACAATTCATACCAGCTAGTCCTGTAGCAATAATTGGAAGCGAAAAAGAACTTCCTGTTTGCAGGAGATAGTTCCCTACAGAGAGGGAAGCACTAATAGGTTGATTTTCTATATAGATACTTCCCCCATATAAGTTCATAAGCGATGTTGTATTCATTACAGCAGAAACAAAATTCACTTCTGCCAAACCAGGGTTTTGAGCACTGAATTTCAAGTTCAAAAGGTTGCCCTGTCCGTATAAAGGATTAGTGAAAATAGCTCCAATGTGTAAAATTCCATTTACTTCATTAACGCTAATCATACCATTGGCAGAAAGAGTATTGGTCTTCACTATTTCCAGAAAAGTCAATTTTTGGGTATCATAGGCGATATTCAGTTCGTAGCTGATTACTCCGTATCCGCTTAAAGAAGATGTCTGAACCGGCAAAGTGGTCTGTTCACCCAAGATGATATTTTGTTCTCCAATATCCAGCTGAATATCTTCAATATCCGCCAGTAAAAAGAGGCAACTACAAGCCAGGAGCATAAAGATTATTAGTTTTTTCATAATAACAGCTCCTAAAGCTTATTTCAGTAACATCATCTTTTGAGTTTTACTCCAGGAATTGCCTATTTTCAAACGGCTGAAATAGATACCACTGCTTACATAATTTCCCGTAGCATCTTTTCCCTCCCAAACTACACTATGATTACCGGCATTTAGTTCTTTATTCACCAGAGTGATCACCTTTTGACCTCTTAGGTTATAAATACTAAGCTCTACCTGGGCATTTTCTTTTAACCCAAAATATAGCGTTGTAGAAGGATTGAAAGGATTAGGACGATTCTGTGCCAGGAAATTCGTTCCCGCAACTAAATCCTGAACTCCAGTGGGCTGACATTCCAAAGTAAAAGTAGTGGGGGTTTCATTTATTACCAGATTCAATGCCAAAGTAGTGGAATTAACCAAAGAAATAGGTATAGTGCAAATAGTGCCGTTGCCTTCAGAGGGAGTTATGCAAGCAAAAGCAAAATTCCAGATATTGTTTTCCGTGAACTGATTCCACAAAGCGGAAGAGAAAGGTTCAGAGAAAACAGGTTGCCCGGTTTCTGCATTTTGCGGCAGTTCCAAAGAGAGATTCAAACTGTAAAGGACTTTAAAATCAGGAGAAGTAAGAACCAACTCTCCATTATAATAAGTAACATTTACAGTTGCCACAGGGGTAACCCGCGTTTGATCTTCCACTGGAAAACTGCTAATTAAACCCACTACCCTTTGTAAAATAAGCGAAGCATCATAAGCATAAATATTGCCATCACCTGAAACATCCGCTCTCAGTTTTCGCCATTCCACCCAAGGACGTGGATCAATATTAGGTAGGGGATCCATCATTACTGAATACTGCAAAGTTAAAGCAGCATCGTATGCCTGAATCAGTTGATTATCATCCACATCGCCATAAATAATATTGCGAATAACAACAGGAGCAAAACAACCCTGAACGGTTAAACCGCCTTCATTGAAAATAATCTGCGGAATATTAATATAGGTCTCTGTGTTATCCGGAATTCCGGAAAGAGTATGGAAATTCAATTTAAAAAGAACTCCACTTCCCGTTAACGGATTAACTCCGCTGGAACCAATATAGAGGACACCATTGCCTTGGGGATTAACAGCTACATACCAATCCGCACAAAGAGTCCCTTCGGTGCTGAGAGCAACAAATTCCAAAAGTGCGGGATCATAAGTTACGCTCATATTATAGGAGATAATATTATAAGGGGTGGTATCCGAAATAGAAAGAGGCAATTGAAAATCGGAGAGCACATTCACTGTATTATTTTGCGGCAAAGCCAGAATTACACTGCTGGCAAGAACTCCCGACCCAAAAATCCGGATAGAGACCTGTGGATTCATCAAGGCATTGCTATTAATGCGTAATGTATCGGCATAATCGGTTACGGCAAGTGGAGTAAAACCGATAGGAATATAACCGGTAGCATTAGGAGCAACAGTTAAACTAAAAGGAGTTGTACTCTTATCAGGAACTGCTAAAAAGAAAACCGGATTGCTCAGTTCTATGGAAGAAATAATCAGGTCTTCCGTTCCTGTATTTCTCACCGGACAATTCCAAATAAAAGTTTCTCCCACTGGCGTTCCCTGGAAGTTATACATACTCATTGGAATGGCAATTTGAGAATGCGACGAGGCAATAAGATCATAATATAAAGCACCCAAATCAGCTATCGTGCCATCAGGGTCAAAAGGACTATTAGGATCACCGGCATTAATACAAGGGCTGGTAGGCATTAGATTGTAGTTGTTATTAGCAGAATCAAAGAATTGCGGATCCAGCGAAATATTACTGTATGGATCACAAGGAGTGCCATTGGCATTCTGTGCTTGTAAATCAAGCAGGAAAAGCAAGCCACCGGGATTTTGAAATATCGTTCCACTGGTATCATAAAAGAGATTATATTGCAAAGCAGGATGATTGGAGTTATACACCAATTCCGAACCCCCATTGCAGGCAACAATATTATTCTTGATGGTATATTTATATGTAATATCCAAACCAGTTCCGCTATTACCCACAATAGTATTGTTTTCAATGGATATGGTACCATAATTATTATACTGCTCTTCAGATGTGCTGAATTGTACGGAACCACTATTGTTATAAATCTGATTGTGTTTAAATTCCCCAGAGCCATAACTAATATATATCAGATCTGAACCCATATTATAGCGGATAATATTATCGGATATGTCAATATGTGTATAACGATAACCATTACTAACATAGATAATTCTATCAGAGGCAGTATTATATTCTATTATGTTATGGGTTAAAATGAATTGTACACAATAAATTTCAAGATAAAAAGCACTGTAACAGCTGTTATGATGGACATAGTTATTATTAAATGCTGCCGATTTATAAAAGTAAGAAATATATAGGATATAACCTGTCAGTTGATTACTGTGAATTTCGCAATGCTCAATTTTAACAGGATCATTGCTATAAGAATAAAAACAATTTTCGTTCTGGTTATAGACCTCACAGTAGTCAATCAAGCAATTTGATCCTGAATTATAATCAAAATATACAGCTGTATTATTCTGATGAAATTTGCTGTAGGAAATATGCACCGGGGCATTTATTCTTACTCCATAATTCCCCTTGGTAAATTCACAGTGTTCCATTTGAATATTGGCATTCCTCAACCACATATCTCCCCTCACTTCAGAGCCAATAGAGGAAAAAACAATGGGGCTTTGCACTGTACCAATAGCAGTTAAACTGCCATTCACATCAAAGCCGATACCGTTTTTAAAGTAGAATTTCACTCCCGGTTGCAAAGTTAAAGAATTTCCATTGTCCACAGAGATCTGCCCGGTAATAATATAAGTGTATTCATTGGTTATCGTGCCGCTTAAAGGTCCGCTTAAATTCATTATTTGTCCTACATATTCCAAGGTCTGTTCGGGTAAAGTAGTGGGCTGGTTATGCAGGTAATTATAATAGGAAGCATCTAAATAACCTGCTTTGGAATAAATGACATTATAACGCCCAATAACCAGATTAATACTGTAAAAGCCATTGGAGTTTGTATATGTGCTATCTGTCACCGCAGCAGGAGTAGCAGGATCGGCAATAAATTTCACTTTGATCCCGGAATGATTACTGGTATTATTTAATAGAGCAATACCCTGCACCTGGTTGCCAAATTGCACCTTTTGGAAAATACTTTCACTTTGACCGTATTCATTTACGGCATAAATTCCATAAGTATGCTGACCGGTAAGTTGATAATCAATCCAATTCATTGTTTGTCCACCCAGGCAGTTGGTAAAGGTCTGCACAATTTCTCCATCCCGGGTAATTATAATAGAGAAATCGGCTATATCCAATCCACAGAGTACTTGGGTAGGATTTACCCAACTTAGGCTAAGGGAAAAATCCCTCAATTGTTGGACAGTGAAAGAACTAACCGGTAAAGGAATATAAGGTTGAGTTAAATAATTGCATTCCATTATTCCACTAATATATTCCCAATAATAAACATCATCCCAATAGACATTACCGCTATTACTTTCATAATAAATACGGCTGGCTTCTGAATTGCCATCTGGCTGACCGGGTGCCCAATTTGTATAGCCCACAGGAGAACCATCTATCCAAGACCAAGTGCCATTATTATATACATAGCCCAAATGAAAATTTCCTGTTACCTGCCTTATATATTGATTGATAAATTCACTTTCCCCTTCACTGCTGATACAGATATGATGTCCGCCTCTGGTGTTAAATTCATTATTCATATCAGGCCAATATGCACTCCAATTACTACGCCAATATTCATGACCTTGGTAAATACCTACAAAAGTGCAGTTGGAAGTATTAAGAGGAGGGATATAGACCTCTAAAGGGAGGTCAACTATGGTATCTTCGGTTATAGAAATTACATTATCAATAGCGTTTATTCTCACATTGGTTTCATTAACCGGGATATCTTGTGCCATCACTTTCAGATGATAGGTCTGGTAACTAACTTCAAAGAAATATTCTCCCAGTTCGTTAGTAAGGCAGGATTGCAGTTCCGTGTTGCCACTGGCATCATAAAGTTTTACGGGAACATTCATCTGGGGCAAGTTATTATAAGCCCAGGTTACAGTTCCGCTAAGCATTGGAGGTGCTTGTTTAGTTGTAAATTGCCAAATCGGACAATTTATGGCATCACCACCTTCATTATTGTAAGGTATCACTTGCCAATAATAAGTTGACCCATAATACAATGTCCCGGGATTGTATTGCGGCAAGCTTAACTGTTCATTGTATACTATATTTGTAGGAGGATAATTTGTGCCCAAAGATAATTTATAGCCATTAACAATTCCACCTCCGCTATTCCAGCTAAGCATTGTATTAATTTCCACATTTTCCGCTAAATCAGCCGGAAAAGGATTTACTGCTGGAAAGGGTGGCTCAATTAAAGAAGGAGGGTTCCAGGTAAAAGTTAATCCATTGGCTGGAAAAACCGTTTCACTTAAAATACAATAACTGTTATTCTCTGTTCCAGCTGTAGTGGCAGACCAGTCAGTAGCAGTAGCTCTATTACAAAAATCGGTATTGCTATTCCCTCTTAAGCCCACCTGGATAGATTGGCTAGTAGAAGAAGTTACAGCAGTACAAGGTCCGTAAACAAAAACAACCTGATTACTGCCTTCATAAAGTTGTATCTGAAAACTTAAATCGTCATTGAGGGTGGCTGTTGGTCTCCTTCTATAGTGCATCCATTGCACAATAAATATCCGGTTGGAGTCCGTTCCAATAGTTTTTGTCATCAGCGAGCCGTTATCACGACTTATGAGATCACGATTCATTACCGCAATTACATTATTTGTAGCTGTCTCACTACTGAGAGCTACATTGCTGGTGGTAACATTATCGCCCATAGCCAAAAAACCATTGGAAGCAATGCTTATTGTAGTATAGGAATTGCCATTGTAACTAAAGGTAAATCCTATAGGAATAGAAAGAAAACATTCATTGTCATTGAGGTTGGAGCCCAGAACGGTTCCATTCGTTATTTCTGAAAAACTTCCCAAGGAAGAGCTAAAGCTATATTCCGCAACGGAAGCCATCAGAAAGCCACACAAACAAAGTAAAAACAAGGTAAAGCTAAACTTGAAAGTAAGTTCTTTCATTTTTGTTATTCTCCTCTATTTAATGATTGTTGATTCCCTTATTATTGTTGCTTACACACTATAAAATATTCCAATGTTGCAAAACAAACTGATTAAACATACTTACATTAAAAAATCAACCTGAATTTTCTGTCAACTAAATTTTATCAACGGGTGATTTTTTACCCCGAAAGCACCGAAAACAAAGAGATTTTTTACAAAGAGAAAAAGAGGAAAAGAGATTTATTTTACAAAGAGAGAAGGAGGAAAAGAGATTTTTTACAAAGAGAAAAGGAGGAAAGGAGATTATATTTATACACCGAAAACACCGAGATTTTATGATAATTTTAATTTATCTGTGTTGCTTATTCAGGATTAACCTTTAACCTTTCACTATTCACCGTTCACCCTCTCACTACTTACCACACACAAAATCTGCTCCTGCAAAAACAATATCTCCCTGTACTGCAAATTCAAGTTCCGGAAGCATTACTAAACGGTAGATATGTTGATATTCTTTTTTAAGAGGTAGAGCAGTAATTTTCTGTTCCAGTTCCCTTAATATGGTTTCCGGTTTTATTTTTTTCTGCCATTTTGCTTCACCAACAAGCAAATCCTTTTTATCTACAGATTCAGCAATGATATCTATTTCCGTTTGGCTTCCTGTTTTTGTTTGTTGCCACCAACGCTGTGCCGGAAAGAAACTTGTGTTATTAATTGTAAGTTTTACTATGCGTTGTCTACATAGTTCTTCCCATGTCTCAGAAACATAAACCTGCCAACGGTTTTTAATTTCCTTTTCCACGATTGCTATTTGTCTGCTGTTCAATTTGGACTTGTTGGGAACTACAAAAGTAAAAAAGAATCGGGTTAGAGGATCATCCAGACGGTATAAGGTCTTTTTACTGTTCTTATAATTCTCACCCCAGCAGATATCCCTTTTGATGTAGCCGGTATCAATCAGAACTTGTATAGCTCTGGTTAGATTAGTAGCTGGTTTATTCAATCTGCCAGCTATTTCAGAAAGCTTATTGCAGCCCATTCCGATTAAAGAAGCAATACTTATAGGTTGCACAGCCCCACTGAGATCATCCATAAATAAATGGAAGGGTTCTTCATAGAGTATGCCGTAAGGATCAAGAATTGCCTCTCTGATTGCTTCCCACATACTTTGAAATTCATTTCTTATTTCCCAATAGCGTGGAATTCCTCCCCAAACAGAATATTCTTCTATTGCCTGAACAGGAGTAACATTTAAAGCTTGTTGCAACCAGTAACACTCCAAGGGTTGGAGTTTGATAATCCTCTGAGCTCTGCCAAAAAGAGGAGAACCTTTTTCCAGAACCGCACCTTGCATCATCTGTTGCGAACTGCCACAAAGAATTATATGAAACATAGAATTCTGTTGGAGGTCAATTATCTTTTGCAGAACACTGGGTAATTCGGGAGAACTTTTCACCAGATAAGGAAATTCATCTATTATAATGGTTATTTTCTTTGTCAATTGCCGGTTTGCCTGCTGGAAAAAAGTGAACCAATCCGGATATTGAACAGAATTAAAACCGGGAATAAACTTTGTCAGTTCAGCAGCAAAAAAAGCTCGCTGAACCTCTGCAGCATTGATATCTGCCAGGTAATAAATCCTGTCCTTTATATCTAAGTTCTGTAAAAGAGCACTTTTTCCGACCCGACGACGTCCATAAAGCATAACTAACCGGCTTTCCTTTTTCGCCAACTCTTCCTTAAGTATAGACATTTCAGTGTGTCTGTTTAAGAATTCCATAATAAACCTCGTTATTTTGTATTCGGGACTATACTTTTTTAATCATTATGTTTGTCAATCATTATGTTTGATGATCATAATTATAAGCTGAGGTTATGAAATTACATTCCGCTGGTTTTTTTCACCGAGGGAACGAGATTTTTTTACAAAGAGAGAAAGAGGAAGAGAGATTATTTTTATATATCAAGAACACAGGAACACCGAGATTTTTTTACAAAGAGAGAAAGAGGGTTTGGAAAAGGCAAAAAGTAAATATCAGATAAAAACATTTCCTTTTTTTGAATAATTCTTCAGCTTAGTCAAAAATTATCACGGTTATGTCTTCACCCCTTATTATTCAACGGTCTTATAATGTATCTTATATTATCCTTACCATCGTTTTCCTTGACAAATTTGCCTATTTTGCCAAATAGAAAATTGAAGGAAAATGAATATATGAAAAATGATCCTAAGTATCAATATATGAGCACAATAATGAAAGCGATGGCACATCCGACACGATTATTTATTCTGGATTTACTTGCTGAAAAGGAATATTGCGTATGTGAATTGCAGAAACAGATCGGAACGGATATCTCAACCGTTTCCAGGCATTTAGCTGTTCTAAAAAATGCTAAACTAATATGTAGTCACAAAGTGAATAATCAGGTCTGGTATAATCTGCTATGTCCCTGTGTGCTGAACTTTTATAATTGTTTGTCCCAAATTAAATATTAGATCCAAATAAGAGGTGAAAAATGACAAATGAAAATACTTGTAGCTGTTCCTGTAATTGTAATACAGGAGAAGGAAATAGCAAGTGTGCAACTAATTTAGCAACAAACAAAGTTTACGCATGTGGTGGAGCCAGTAATGTAGGTGTCATTTCTTTTGAGCTTGCAAAGACATTGCATCTGAAGAATCAATATAAAATGGGTTGTACATCCGGAGTTGCAGCTGGTGAATTTGAAGTACAAAATACAATTCAACAGGAAGGTAATCAGGATTTAGTGATTGACGGGTGTCCGATTGCTTGTGTGCAAAAAATCTTTGAGCAAAAGGGAATAAAGGGTTTTAAGCATATAATTGTGACAGAATTTGGCATAGATAAAGAAGCAACATTTGATTTTGAACCTGCTATAATTATTCAAATGATAGATAAAATAATGTATTAGGACTGAAGAGTAAAATAAGGCAAAATTTTAGTTAAAGTCATCATATTTTAGGTGTCAAACTCAATTTTTACACTTCATTTCCAATTGGGTAATGGAAGAGGTATTCTGCTTATTTCATTATTTTGCTTCTGATTTAATTTTTCGTGTGCCTTGTCGGCTTTTGAGAATGGTAGTATAAACATAAACAAGTGATATCAACTGTATGAAAGGGACAAAATAATAGCTATAAGACCTAAAATCTGTATTATAATAAATTATATTTGCCTTCTTCATTTTTCTTGGTGTTTTGGTTGTTTTCAATGCCCTAATGTAAATTCCTCATTTTTTACTTGACAACAATTCCCTTTTCCCCAGTTGGAAAAGTGTTCATAAGAACAGAGAAGGTGCAATGAATGAAAGAAGATTATATACAAAAGAATGACTATCGCTCCATCTTTTTTACGGACAAGGCAGAAGAATGTGAGAGCGAACTGAAGTCCTTATTTCTGAATCATCTGGAATATTCATTAATAAAAGATATAACAACAGTTAAGCCCTGGGATATTTATTATGCGTTAGCTCTCAGTTTACGAGACCTGCTGATAGAAAGATGGTTGCGCACTCAATATGAATATCGCAAGCAGGATGTGAAGAAGGTCTATTATCTTTCGCTGGAATTTTTGCTGGGGAGAATGCTTACCAATAGTTTAATCAATCTGGATGTGTATAACGAAGTTTACGATATGTTGAAGGAAATGGGTATTTCTTTGGAGGATATTATTGAACTGGAACCGGATATGGGATTGGGGAATGGTGGTTTAGGACGTTTAGCTGCCTGTTTTATGGATTCTTTAGCCACCCAGGCATATCCTGCTTATGGATATGGTATTCGTTATGATTATGGCATTTTCAAGCAGCAGATTGTTCAGGGTTATCAAGTGGAAGAACCTGATAATTGGCGTAAAAATGGTTGTCCCTGGGAAATCAATCGTCCGGAACTAACTTACCGTGTCCGTTTTGGGGGCAAGGTTATCAGCGAGACCTTTCCCGATGGCAGAATTGAACACCATTGGATTGATACGGAAGATGTTCTGGCAGTTGCCTGGGATATTCCTGTTCCTGGTTATCAAGTGGACAATGTGAATAATTTACGTTTGTGGCAGGCAACCAGCACTGCGGAATTTGATTTGGAATATTTCAATAATGGCGATTATGTAAAGGCAGTGGAGAAGAAAACCATTTCCGAAAACATCAGCAAAGTTCTCTATCCGAATGATAATGTTCATTTGGGCAGGATGTTGCGTTTACAGCAGGAATATTTCTTTGTTTCTGCCACTTTGCAGGATATTTTTGCGCATTGGAAACGCTATCACAATAGTTTTAATAACTTTGCGGATAAAATTGCCATTCAGTTGAATGATACGCATCCGGCTCTTGCTATTCCGGAAATGTTGCGAATTTTGATTGATGAAGAACGAATGAGTTTTGAAAATGCCTGGGAAATCACCAAGCGCTGTTTTTCTTATACCAATCATACTATTTTGCCTGAAGCGCTGGAAAAATGGGGTATTGCTCTTTTTGAAGAATTACTGCCACGGCATCTGATGCTTATTTATCAAATAAATAATGTAGTTATGGAAGAAGTGATGCGTTTGTATCCTGGCGATTTAGCCAAAATGCGTAATCTTTCCATTATTGAAGAAACCAACGGAAAAGCCATCAGAATGGCTCAACTGGCAATTCATAGTTCGCATACTGTAAATGGAGTTGCCAAATTACATACCAAAATCCTCTGTGAAAGAATTTTTCCCGATTTGGCTGAATTATACCCGGGAAAGTTTCAAAATAAGACCAATGGCATCACACCGCGTCTTTGGCTGCATACCTGTAATCCGCAATTGGCAAGCTTAATTTCCGAATATATAGGTAGTGGTTGGATCACCAATCTGGAGGAAATTCGCGGTATTGAAAAATATATAAATGACTCTGATTTTCGCACTTCTTTTGCCGAAGTGAAAGATATAAACAAAAGCCATTTAAGCAGATACATTTATCGCGAAACAGGAATACGCGTGCAGGTAAATTCCCTTTTTGATGCTCAAATAAAACGCCTGCATGAATATAAACGCCAATTATTGAATGTGATGGGCACAATTGCCCGTTATTTTCGCATTAAAGATAATCCCAATGGTAATTTTGTGCCCAGAACGGTTATTTTTGCCGGAAAAGCAGCACCAGGATACTTTCTGGCAAAGCGTTTGATTAAATTGATAAACAACATTGGAGAAGTGGTAAATAAAGACCCGGACATCAAAGACCGTTTAAAAGTCGTCTTTTTGCCTAATTATTGCGTTTCTTTAGCCGAAAGGATTATTCCTGCTGCAGACCTCTCTATCCAAATTTCTACTGCCGGTTATGAAGCCAGTGGAACGGGAAATATGAAATTTGCCTTAAACGGAGCTTTAACTTTAGGAACTTTGGATGGTGCCAATATTGAAATGGCTGAAGAGATTGGAGCGGAAAATATGTTCATTTTTGGCTTGACTGCAGAGGAAGTGAAAGAGCTTAATCAAAGCGGTTACAATCCTCGCAGTTATTATGAAAGCGACCCTGAACTGAAAAGAGTTGTGGATTCTTTAATTGACGGCACTTTTGAGGAAGGTGAGAAAGACCTCTTTTTACCTATCTGGAAAGCACTGATGGAAGATGGGGATAGCTATTTGAATATGGCTGATTTCCGCGCTTTCGTAGAGACCTCCAATAAAGTTGATGAGTTCTATTTGAACCGGGAAGAGTGGATAACTAAGGCAATTCTGAATGTAGCACGTGTGGGAAAATTTTCCAGCGACAGAGCGATTAAAGAATATGCCGATGACATTTGGGGCATTAAACCCCTGCCTTTGGAACTGAACAACGGAAATAATTCCTGATTTTTATGGCTTGGATAAGGAACTTTATCCTCTTTGCTTTTTGGGGATTTTTGTGCTTTGCTTTAAGGGCAGAAATTGTAATTAACGAGGTCTGTTACGATCCAGTTGGCAGTGATGAGGGCTGGGAATGGATAGAACTTTATAATAACGGTAACACAAGTGTGCAGTTGGAAGGAGCCAAAATCCTTTCCGGAGGCAGTTCTTTTACTCTTCAATACACTTTTCCCTTTTTTGAATTGCGTCCTCATCGCTATTTACTAATTGGAGGAGCGTCAATATTGAATGCTCAACTTTATTATAATTTCAGCTTTCAAAACGGGGGAAGTGAAACGGATGGCATTCGCTATGTGAGTCCTGAGGGAACTTATACCGATACAGTTCTTTATGATTCTCCCAATACCAATCAGTTATTTGATGATCATAATTTGGCAGGAACGCATTTTGCTCCCGATGTTCCGGCAGGTTATTCTTTGGCAAGAATTTACGATGGCTACGATACCAATAATTGTGAAACGGATTTTATAGCGGAAGCAAAACCAACTCCCGGCTTGCCCAATCGGATTCATTGCGATTATGCTTTAGGAACTTATAGTGTTTTGCGAGAGAATAATTATGTTGAGCTTGACCTTTGGCTGAAAAATTTAAGCTTTCTTGTTCCGGTTTTATCTGCAGAGTTAACCGTTACTCAAAATAATGAGTTACTGGCTCAACAGGCAATTGCTCCAATTCCAGCTTTGGATTCACTTCTAGTAAATCTGGCATTTTTCTGCGCTTCTTCGCCCTTAACCGTAAAATTATCGCTTGTGGATGATCCTGATTCCACCAATAATGTTTTGTTAGTGCCCTTAAATCCTGAAATGGAAGAGGGCATTTATATCAACGAGTTTCTGGCTAATCCGGAATCCGGAAATCAGGAATGGATTGAAATTTACGGTGCCCAAATTTCTCAGGGAACTTATTATATTGCAGATAGTTCCACTTCCCAAATCCGTTTTTCCCTTCCTGCAACAAGTGGCTATTATGTAATTTGCAGAGAACCGGATGCTTTAATTTGGCGTTATCCAGAGTGTCCTGCCGCTTCAATAATTTTGGCTGAGAGTTGGACTTATCTGAATAATGCGGGAGATTGTCTGGTTTTGAAAAATGAAACCGGTACTTTGGATTCTTTGAATTATTCCGGAGAGGAAATAATAAAAGGTGTTTCCCGCGAAAGAGTTACTGCGGATTCCACTGTGTTTTGGCAAAATTGTTATAGTGAAATAGGTGGAACTCCGGGACTTCCCAACAGCTGTATGCCGCAAACAGAACTGCCCGATTTGGGAAAAGTTGTTTTATCAGGAAGCCCTTGTAACGCTAAAGCGGGAGAGAAAATATCTCTTGCCTACAATTTTCCCTCTGCCACCAATAGAATTACCTGCAATATTTACGATTTGAACGGAAGAAAGATTTGTACTGTAGCAGATTATGCCCTGGTAAATGCTGCGGGAGTTCTTTACTGGAATGGCTGCAAACAGGACGGCAATTTTGCCCCGCGCGGTCTCTATATTGTTTTGTGGGAATCGCAAAATGCCGGTGGCGGGAAAATTATGCGCAAACAATTTACCGCTGTTTTAAAGTGATAACGAACAGGAAAAAGGGTTGAGAGGGTAAAGAAGGTTTAGAGGGTTGAGAATTCCGGAAGGTTGATATCCTCATCAAGCTCTCGGTAAATTTCCTGCCGTCATAATGATGTTATGTAAACTATCTCTTTTGTCCTTGCTCTCCTATAATCAATTCTCCTGCAATAACCTGCAATATATATCGTAATTTTCCCGATCAAAACAATAAAAATAAACATCTATTTCAGGGTGTTGAGGCAAAAATTCCCGCACTGTTTCCACAGCAATTTTGCCTGCTTCTTCTTTGGGAAAACGGTATACGCCGGTAGATATATTGGGAAAGGCAATGGACTTAATCCCTTTTTCTACAGCAAGTTCCAGCGATTTTTTATAGCAGGATGCCAATAATTCCGCTTCCCTAAAGTTACCCCCCTGCCAAACAGGACCAACTGTATGGATAACATATTGTGCCTTAAGGTTATAACCCTTGGTAATTTTTGCCTCGCCGGTTTTGCATCCACCTAATGTTCTACATTCTTCTAAAAGACCTTTTCCGGCAGCTCTATGGATTGCACCGTCAACTCCTCCGCCACCTAAAAGGGAGCTATTTGCCGCATTTACAATTGCTTCGCCCTCAAAAAGGGTTATATCGCCCTCTCTCAGTTCTATCATTTTTTCACCTCCTTTTTGCGATCGGGATGTAAAATTCCGTTTTGCCACAAAGAACATAGTCCTTGATGGCTATACAACCAAACTTTGCCGAAGCGAAATTCTAATGTTGAAAACAGCTAACAAAAGCGCCTAATTTCGTCAATGGAAATAAGATATATTCCTTATCAGGCAAACAAAAACCGAAATCTGATAGTTCTTTTTTGCTCATTAAAAAGACGCTCCAATTTAAGCGTTTAACTCCTTATTTATTAGTTGGTTCTTAATCAACCCCGTAACACTACCGTAACACTACCGTAACACTTCTGTAACACTGCAGTAATATCGTTACTTGATCGTTATAGATTTGCTACAAATATATTACCGGGTGCAGAAAGGAACTGAAACGACAACCAAGGCAGTGTTATTATTCCTTGACTTTTTTCCAAAGTATATAAAAAGAGAACAACATATTAAACAAAGGAGATTGAACCAATGATCAACTGCAAAATTTAAGGCATAACAGTCCGGGAAAATGCTCTTATCACATTGTTAAAAAGAAAATTGCTATGTCCTTTTTGCACTATCGGGAAGCCCAATAGTTGTTCTTATTTTCCAAGTGGCATTTGCATATTTTGCCATTCTTGAGATAGCAGGAATCCCTACAATTAAAATGGATTCCGCAACAAATGCGAAATGACAAGCGGTCTTTTTACCGTCATTCTTGTGTTTCTTTGTCCTTCCTGCAAAAAGCGGAATTCAGATAAGGGTAACTTCTTCTGGCATTTAACTTTAAAGAACTATCTCACCCTTTCTCTCATAAAGAAAGCTGTTATGCCTGCCCGCCAAGAAAACTGCTAAAAACAATTAAAGGAGAAAAAATGCAGGCAATACGGCTAAAAAATATACACTTCACCTATCCCGATCAATATCAGGAAATTCTTTCCGGGATTACTCTGGATATTTGTGACGGACAAAAAATAGCTCTCATCGGGAAAAACGGTTGCGGAAAATCTACTTTGCTAAAAATTATTAGGGGTGAACTGCAGCCAACTTCGGGTTCTATTTCCTATCCTATAGCTGTTCCCAAAATCGGTTATCTGCCTCAAGACCTGATGATTAGCAACCAATTAACTGTGCGTGATTTTTTATTGCAGGGAGATATTAATAGCTATAATATTATTAGAGAAATCAATACTCTCTCCGCGGAAAAAAATCTGTGCGTTGAAGATGGCTTGCATCTTGCTGAATTGTGGCAAAATTATGAGCACAGCAATGTTTTATTCTGGGAACAAAATGTGGATGAAGTAATTAGGAAAATGGACTTGAATGCCCTGGCAAATCAAAGCTGTAACACTCTTTCTGCGGGAGAAACAACTCGCGTTCAGCTTGCCTCGCTTTTATTGCAAAATCCGGATATTTTAATTTTGGATGAACCAACAAATCATCTTGACCTGCAAGAACTTATGTGGCTGGAAAATTGGCTGAATAATTACCCCAAAGCTATTCTTTATGTTTCCCACGATAGAGTGTTTATTGATAATACTGCCTCCAAAATTATTGAACTGGAAAAAGGAAAAGTTGTTATCCGAAAAGGCAATTATGAAAGCTTTACCAAAGACAAACAGGAATTGCAGGAACACCAGTTAAAACAATATACGCAACGCACAAAACTGATTGGAAAATTGCAGGAAGCCGCTCAAAAAAGACATAATTGGGCAAACAGCTTTCAAAAAGAAACCCGTCCCGAAGGTGGTGGCTTTGTTTATGAATCAATTTTTAACGCTGCCAGAACGATGAATCAACAGGCAAAACATATTGAAGAACGTATAATTATGCTGCAAAATCGTTTTCCGATTGAAAAACCGATAAGAGATAAAACCCGTAAAATAATGTTTTCCTCTGTCCAAGGGCAACCCAAAGAACTGCTTTCCTTGAAGGATATTGACTTTTCTTATGGCGAAAAACAGGTCTTGCATAACCTCTATTTTTATCTTTGGGGAGGCGAAAAAATCTGGCTTGCAGGAGCTAACGGAATAGGTAAAACTACTCTGCTGAAAATAATTACCGGCGAACTGAAACCAACAAAAGGAACCGTTTCCTATACCAATTTCTTAAAATTTGGTGTCTATAATCAAAACTTAAACACCCTTCCAGGGAATTTAACTATTTTAGAGTATCTGAAACAGTTCTCCGATAGCGAAATGGAAATTCGTAATTTTATGGGATGCTTAGGGTTAACCGGAGATATTGCCTATCAGAAAATTGAAGTTCTTTCCTGGGGTGAAAAAGCAAAAGTGCAACTAACTTCTTTGCTTTGTGGAAAATATAATCTTCTCCTTTTGGATGAGCCAACCAACCATCTGGATATTAAAACCCGGGAAATGCTGGAACAAGCATTAAATCAATATCAGGGTGCAGTTATTTTTGTCTCGCACGATAGGGCTTTTATTCAGAATTTGGCAACCCGCAAGTTTGAACTGAAATAAAGCAAAAGGTAAAGAGCCAAGAGAAAAAGGGTTACGGAAATATTTTCACTCACAATTTTGCAGTTTTCAGCCCAAAAACAATTCTCCTCAATTTTATATCTATCCAACTTTATCCTATCTAACAAAGCTATAAGTGAATTCCGTGGTTCAAAATTAGAAGGAAAAAAAATTGAAGATGAATCCAAATATAAGATTGACAGAATAAGTGAAAATATTTTATGAATTTACAAGTAGCTTGTTGTAATATAATAGAAAGCAAGAGAATAAAAGAAAGCTAAAATGTATAAGTATGTGCCTTCCACTGAAATTCATTCTTCATTTCTTTGGCTCTTAGTGTGGAACCCTCATTGCTTTAGCTCTCACTTTGCAATTCTCGGTTTCTGTATTTCTCCTTGACGATAAGTTCATTTCCGATAAAAAGGTATTTATGCAAACAATAGATGCTTTACAAATAATGTTTCTGGTGATGATGTTACCTTGCCTGATATCTTGTATGCAGGCAAAAGGAAATGTATATCCTCTTGATTCCAAATATGTTAAGGCAGAAGAACTGAATGCTAAATTGGATAAAATCGTGCAAATTAAACCAGAACTTGCTGAAAAAAGGATTATTGGTTTCAGCAGTGCCGAAAATTTACCTGTTTATGCCTTGCAATTAGGGAATAAAAATGCCGAAAAAGCAATTTTGGTAATAGGTCAACATCATGGAGAAGAAGTTATTGGCGTTAATGTTTCCCTTGCTTTAGCGGAAAAGTTGTTAAACAATTATTCCCAAGAGGATAAGCAATCCCATCTTTTAGAGAATTATCAGGTTTGGATTATTCCCACTTTGAATCCGGAAGGGTTTCGGATTGTAAGTTCCGGAATTCTTAGAACTAAACGTAAAAATAACCGGGATACCAATAATAATCATAAACTTGATCTGCGCACAGATGGAGTGGACTTAAATCGTAATTATCCTATTTTTTGGGATATGGACTCGGAAACAGAAATCAACAGTCCCTATTATAAGGGCTCAGAACCGGCTTCCGAAAGTGAAATACAAGCAATTATCGCTTTGGCTCAACAGCAAAACTTTGCTTTGGCAATTTTTCTGCATAGTTCCATTTCCGGTGCTTACAGCGAAAAAATATATCTTCCTGCCCGGAGTAATGATTCTGAACTTTTTCAAAAGACACAGACCTTAGCCACTATTTACGCTAAAGAAGTGAAAAAGGACTATCTGAAAGGAACTTACGAGGTCTATGTAGGAAATACTTCCGAAGTGGGAAATGCGCGTAATTTTTTCTTTTATCGGATGGGAACTCCGGCTTTTTTAGTGGAAATCGGAGGCCAAAATAAACGCGGACAAAGCGTTATTCATCCTGCCAATGCTATGCTGGAAAAGATTGTGGATAAAAATGTGCAGGCAATGCTGAAAGTGTTTGAAGAACTGGAAAAAATGAAGAAGGAAAAATAGATGTAAGTCAGGAGTCGTCACTGCCTTTAATATTTTTTTACATTTTCCTCTATCAAATTTGGCAGTGAGGACTCGTGACGACACAGTTACCTGAAACAAGATTGCAACTCAAATTATTGCCTTGTTTCACCTTTTCCCTTTTTAACTGCAAAAATGCGGAGGAATGGCGTCCCCTGGGGCTACATTATTTCACATGGAAGTTATCCAGAAACTGCTGTAAAATTGCAGCCCGGGAAGGATGGCGAAGTTTTTTCAGTGCCTTATCTTCAATTTGGCGAATGCGTTCACGGGTAACCTGAAAAATATTGCCAACTTCTTCCAGGGTTCTATGATAGCCATCATCAATGCCAAAACGCAGACGAATAACTCGTTCCTCGCGCGGAGTTAATGTTTTCAGAACTTCATCCACCTGTTTTTTCAGGAGGGAACGTTCTGCCAGGCGTTCTGGAGAAATAATTGTTCTATCCTCAATAAAATCCCCTAAGATACTATCTTCGCTATCGTGTCCAATGGGTTTATCCAAAGAAACGGGCTCTTTGCTGATGGACATAATGTTTTTGATTTTTTCCACAGGGATATCCAAGACCTCGGAAATTTCTTCAGGATAGGGTTCACGCCCCAATTTTTGCATCAGGCGACGGCTGGTTCTATTAATTTTATTAATGGATTCAATCATATGTACAGGAATACGGATAGTTCTTGCTTGGTCTGCAATAGCTCTGGTAATTGCCTGACGAATCCACCAGGTGGCATAAGTGCTGAATTTATAGCCCTTACGGTAATCATATTTTTCTACGGCTCTCATCAGTCCGGTATTTCCTTCCTGAATGAGGTCCAAAAATTCCAGTCCACGATTGTTATAGTGTTTAGCGATACTGATTACGAGGCGGACATTTGCCTCAATCATTTCATTTTGCGCTCTTTCTTTATTGCGTTCGGCACGGTCAATTTCCCTTAGCAGGAAGATTAGTTCGTTACCGGTCATTTTGGTTTCCAATTCTACGCGACGGATTTTCCTGCGGGCATTTTTAATTTTGCGCAAGGTCTCTACAAAAACATTGGGGTCAATTCCTGTTTCTTCCAAAACTTCCTGAAAGTCCTCATCGCTTTTTTTGGCACGGCGTCCATACATACAAATTTCATCAATGGTATAGCGTTTAATGCGGGTTAAATTATTGATGCTTTCATAGCTTTCTTCAATGCGTTCAACGAGGGAGCGAATACGGTAAACCATTCGTTTAATGAGTTTATCGTTATAGGACAGTTGCATAAAGGTATTCACAATTTGAGAGCGGAGTTCATCAATTTCTTCCTGTCTGCTGGAAGTTCCGGTATCGTCAAATTCACAGTTATCCAGGATATTTCCTACTTTTTCAAATTTCTCTTCGTTTTCTTTGAGGATTTCTTTGAATTTTTCTATGATTTTGGCATCCTGATTTTTATCTATCCAAGTGCTGATATCTACTTTGAAAATTTGGTCTAACCGAACTCTGCGCTCACGATAGCGATGCAGGAAGTTATACATTTCCCTTAAAGTGCTTCCGCATTTGAACACATTTTGGTTGATCATTTTCTGATAGGTCTCAATCTTTTTGGCAACACGCACTTCTCCTTCTCTATCCAGAAGGGGAACACGACCCATTTCTCGTAAATACATTCTAACAGGGTCATCGTAATAGCGTTTGGACTTGAATTTTTTAGAGGTGGATGGTTTCCGAATAGCGGCTCCGCTTTTAGTGATGCGTTTTTCGGTTTCGTCTATGATTTCAATACCATCCTGGGAAAGGTCAAAAATAATATCATCCACCTTATCCAGAAAGAAGGGACTGGGAGGCAGAATTTCATTTATCTGCTTAAAGGTTATGTAACCGGATTCTTTCCCCAATTCCACCAGTTTTTTCAAACATTCATTGTAAGTAATCATTAATGCTCCTTGGAAAAACCCTCTAATAGAGGACTTTGTTTACGACCTTCTTGGTCATTTGCCTATACTTTAGAGCCAGCTTTTCTTTCTCTTTGAGGAGTTCCATATTTTTAGGGTCTTTGCTAATTGCGCGATCCATTTCTTCCAAGTCCCTTTGGACTTTACGGATGCGTAAGCCGGTGAGGCAATCTTCAAAGCACATTTGCTGTAAATCCTCAAAAAGAAGTTCAGCTAAGCTTTCCTTTATTTCATTATTTTCAATATTATCAAGCAGGGCTGCCGGTTCCCAGGGCTCTGACTTTAGATTTTGAGTGATCAGGAAATTATATACCTGACGGTAGCGTTTATTATTAAAATAACTGGAATCTAAGTCGTTGGCAAGTAATTTATAAGATTCATAGTCCTTTAGTGCTAAAGCAAGAACATTTCGCTCTTCAAAGCTTTCGTATTGAGGCACAGTTTGTTCACTTGATTCAGCGGAAACGGAAACACTGCTACGGCGTAATTTACTGTTTAAAGCACCTACAGTAATTCCAAAGGCATCGGAGACCTCTTGCAGTAATAGCTCCTGTTTAATTCTGTCCTTTAATATCCTTAAAGCATCTAAAATCAGTTCAATTCTTTCCGCGGTTGGCTGTTCCGGACGCGGATCGGTTGCCAGGAAATTGATTAAGGGAATTGATTTATCTACAACTTCCTGCATTGCCATTTTACCCTGTTTTAAGATCAGGGAATCGGGGTCTTCTTCTGCAGGCAGATTGGCTATTAAAACTTCCATTCCTCTACTTAAACATAAAAGTCCGGCTCTTACTGCAGCTTTAATTCCTGCACTATCGCCATCATATAACATTATAACCCGATTACAGAAACGTGCCAGTAAATTTATTTGATCTTCAGTTAGAGCTGTTCCCAAGCTGGCAACGGAATTGGTAAAGCCGTTTTCGTATAGACGCAGGAAATCAAAATAGCCCTCACAGATAATAGCTGTGCCGGCTTTGCTGATATTGTATTTGGTTTTGAATAAACCGTAAAGTTCTTTGCCTTTGGTATATAATTCCGTTCCGGGTGAATTTATGTATTTTCCCACGCCTTCTTTGGGTTCCAGAATGCGTCCGCCGAAAGCGATAACTTCCCCTAAACTATTATGAATAGGGAACATCAAACGGTCTTTAAAGAGGTCTGTTAAACCCCCGCCATAATTGCCAAAAAGTCCGGAGTCCTTTAGCAGAGAAACACTATAACCTTCTTTCAGGAGATGATTTAAAAGGGCTTTTTCACTGTTTAAAGCATAGCCCAACTGAAGTTCTTTAGCCGTTTCGGGAGAAAAAGAACGTTTTTTCAAATAATCCAAAACATTCTGTCCAAACGCAAAAAGCGAGGAAGTGAAAAACTCTGCGGCACTTTTATACACGCTTAACAGCTGTTCCCTTTTAGTATTTACAACTTTGGTTTTTTCATATTCAGGAACTTGTATACCGGCACGCTGAGCCAATTTTTTTACCGCTTCAATAAAGGTCAGCTTTTCAAAGTCCGCTACAAAACCGATTACATTACCGGCTTTGCCACAAGCGAAACATTTAAAAATCTGTTTGGATTGGCTTACATAAAGCGAAGGGCGAGAATCATTATGAAAAGGACATAAACCACGAAAGTTACTTCCCACCCTTTTCAAGGGAAGATAACCTTGAATAACATCTACGATGTCGTTAGCACGACGAATTTGATCTATTAAGTTTTGATCCATTTTTTCTCGGAAGAACAACATCCCTGTTGTTCATTAGCGTTGACCAGGAGGTAAACCTTCCGTTTAGATAGTAACAATGGTTACTCCGGTTCCACCTTCATTAGGACTTGGAGTTCCGACACCTTTTACCTCTTTTCTTTTTTTCAGATAGTCCCGAACCTTAGTTCTTAAAGCGCCGGTTCCTTTTCCGTGAACAATTCTTAAAGAATGCAAGCCTGCTAGGGCAGCATTATCCAAAAATTCATCTATCAAGGGTTTTGCCTCTTCAAAGGTTAGCCCTATAATTTTCAGTTCAAATTTTGCTACGGGAGCAACATTAGCTTTCACTTTAGGTTCTATTTTTGTTGTTTCAGTTTTCGTTTTGGGCTCAAAAAGTGTGCTCACAGGTGTTTTGAAGGTAATTCCGTTCATATCTACTTTTACCTGTTCACCTTCAATAGACAAAATAACTGCTTCCGTTTCAAAATTGGAAAGCCAGACCTTCATTCCGGGTTGAGGATTGCTGACGGGCAAGTTATTAGCGGAAAGGTCTTTGTCAAGTTCTTTTTGAATCTCGGCATTTTTAACTGCTATATTATGTAATTTGTATTCTGAAAATGTTTTACGTTCCTGTTTGGAAAGGGTTTTCAGTTCTGCGAGGTCATTCTGATATATTTTTTGTTGAGCGATCAGTTCTTGTTGCAATTCCTTTAAGTGATTTTGGCGGCGTATTTTCACTTCTTTTTCCCATTCCTCTTCTTTTTTTGCCAGTTCTTGCAGTTTGGTTTCCAGCAGGTGTGTTTTCAGTTCATTTTGATAGCAGGAAACGCTGTATTTCTTTTTTTCGTCCTGCATTTTTTTCAGCAGTTCGGTAAATTGGACATTTTGGTTGCCGGCAAGTTCTTTAGCTCTTTCAATTAAGGTAGGGTCAATTCCCAGAGAGGCAGCAACTTCAATAGCAAAGCTGTCACCTGGGAAACCGGCAATAAATTTATAGGTTGGCTGGAGGTTTTTGGTATCAAATTGCATTGAGGCATTCAGACACCTGGGATGCTGTTCAGCAAAGATTTTCAGGGCTGTGTAATGAGTTGTAACAATTGCCGGGCAACCTAAAGCCAAAAACTTTTCCAGAATTGCCTGTGCCAAAGCAGAACCCTGTTGAGGATCAGTTGCAGCACCTATTTCATCTACTAAAACCAGGGTATCCGGTTTTGCCTTATTGAGCATTTTACCTATTTTTTCCAGGTGAGCGGAAAAAGTGGAAAGAGCATTTTCTATGGACTGGTCATCTCCAATATCAGCAAAAACATTGCTAAAAAAGCCAATTTCACTATCGGCATCAGCAGGAACGGGAAGTCCTGAAAGAGCCATCAGAGTAATCAAACCGACTGCCTTTAGCAGAACTGTTTTTCCCCCGGTATTGGGTCCGCTTAAAATAATAATTTTTTTCTCTTCGCCCAGTTCCAAATCAAAGGGAATAACTTTGCGGTAATTTCCCAGGCGTAAAATCAGAAGAGGATGCCTTGCCGATTTTAGATTCAAACAAGGACGGGATAGCATTATCGGGGTTTTTGCCTTTATTGTGTTACAAAGCCGTCCACAGGCAAAACGAAAATCCAGCCAAGCCAGAATTTTCTGATTGCGTAAAAGTCCTTTCTTTTCTGCTTTGATAGCTGAAGTATATGCACTGAAAATACGATAAATTTCCTGCTTTTCCTGCTGAAAAATAAGCTGGAGTTCATTATTGAGAGGTACAACAGACATTGGTTCTATAAAAACGGTAGATTTACTGCCGGAATGGCTTTGAACGATGCCATTTACGAAAGGAACCGCATTTTCTTTAACGGGCAGAACATAACGGTCTTCCCTTTGAGTTACATATTTATCTTGCAAGTAGTGTTCTAAACTACTGTCGGAAAGTAATGCTTGCATTGTTTTCTGAATCTGCATTCTTAAGGAATTAGCTCTTTTGCGGATAGTTGATAGTTCTTTGGAAGCGGTATCCAAAATTTCACCGTCTTTATCAAAAATCTCCAAAAACCTAGAATTGAGAAAGGAAAAGGAGGTTAATTTCTTTAGGTAAAGAGTAATTTCCGGAAATTCCTCCCAAAGCTTTAGTTGAGCCAAAATTTCTTCGGTAATGAGGTTATTGGCATAAACAGCAGAAAATTCCTCAAACGCAAAAAGAGTGTTTCGGCTGTCTTCAAAAAGAGGTTGCAGATTAGTTAAACCACTAAAATCATAATCTCTACCCCGCAAAAGTTGTTCCTGGATTTCGGCTACCAATTTCTGGGATTTGATTATTTCTCCCAAATCGGATAGGGGCTGTAATAAAGATGCCTGTTCTTTACCTAAATCACTATGACAGCGTTTGCCGATTTGAGCAACGAGGGTTTCAAATTCAAGGTCGGGATTATGATAAGTCATAAATTAGATAGATAGCGAGATGGAGAAGTGAGAGGACTTTGTCCAATGAGAGTTAAAACAGTGAGAAGAATTTGGGGGATAGGTAATAGTTATTTTGGCAGCCACGACTCCTGACTTAACTTTGCACCGAAAATTATCACTTTGTTTCACTTTTTCACCTTTCACTTTTCACTTTTTACCTTTTCTCCGTTCAACTTCTCCGCAAAAGGCAATTTCGGCATTTTAATCAATTTTGTTCTTTCTGTCAGTTTCAGTTTGGTAAATATTTCTTCTTTAACAAGGTCTACACCAGCATAAACGCGATGTTTTTCTCCATTTTTCAAAGGGGTAGAAAGTTTGGGAATAAAATCCAGAACAACGGTTAAAATAATAACTACCAGCAAACCGTTGATAATTCCTAAAACGGCACCCAGAGTATGGTTAACAGCAGAGAGTTTTAAAGCGCGTAAAAACCTTTCCAGGATGTAAATAACAAGTCGCACAATCACCACAATTAAAACTATGATTAAAACAACGGAAACAATAGTTGCCAGCCATTTGGCAAAGTGAAATTTTTGCATTAAATTGCGTTGCACCAGAGGATAGTAATGACCCACCAGAAAGAAAGTGAGAATATACCCTCCAAGCTGAACTAAACTTGCCAGCAGACCTTTACGCCAACCGAAAAAAGTGAATAAGATCAGGACTGCCAGGATGATCCAGTCAATAAATCCCATTTTTTCCCCGCTTAAAAAAGCTTACAGGGAATAATCTTCCCTGTAGCTTATATTCTTGTAATTAGATGAATTCTCTTCGTTAAGAGGAGTCCTATTTCAGATAGCGTTGCATCCGACGTTGCATTTTTAGCATTTTGCGTCGGGCAACATTTGCCTCGCGTTTCTTACGAACGCTTGGTTTTTCGTATGCCTGATTCTTTTTTATCTCGGAAAGAATAGCTGCTTTTTCGCATTTTTTCTTAAATCGTTTTAATAAAAGATCGAAGCTTTCATTTTCTTTTGCTACAACTGTAGGCAAATAAATCACCACCTTTATTTTATATTTTTTCTAATGCCATATTTTTAAATGTTGTTATGCTGTCAAGGGAGAAAAATTAACTCGCCCGGATTTCATTTGGTAAAAGGTCTGGGATAAACAAAATGAGAAGGTTTTGATGGTTGAGAGGGTTTAGATGGTTGAGATGCCTTAAAAGCCCAAAGGGCGACACAATGATAGCGATGGTGGCATA
>ERZ1026800.582-NODE-582-length-29572-cov-3.853082_pt1 | contig 29572 bp, 25 predicted proteins | sample MGYA00520873_ERZ1026800 | MGnify/ENA primary metagenome ERZ1026800 (study PRJEB33270, sample SAMEA104284475) | anaerobic digester metagenome | biome: Anaerobic digester microbiome; feature: mesophilic sludge digester; material: Anaerobic digester biomass | place...
AGAAGCTAGTTTTAAAAATAAAGAATTAGTATTAAATAAAAAAGTTGTTTTAGAAAAAGATATTTCAGAAATTGACAAATATGGAAGATAATTGCGATATGTCTACGTTGATAATATTTTTGTTAATTTAGAATTAATTAAACAAGACTATGCTCAGATTGCAACTTATCCTCCAGATGTAAAATATCACGATTTATTTTTAGAAGCAGAAAAAGAAGCTCGAGAAAACAAAAGGGGATTATGGGGAAATTGTCCAACTAATAATGAAACTAACGACATTTTTATTTCTCCAATGCCCCAAATTACTGATTCTGACTGTAATATTAAAGGAAATATTAATAGTGAGGGAGAAAAAATTTATCATTTACCAAATTGTCAATCTTATTCTCAAACAAAAATTGATGAAAATCGCGGAGAAAAATGGTTTTGCAGTGAAGAGGAGGCCTTAAATGCTGGCTGGAGAAAAGCTGCTAATTGTGAATTTTAATTTACTATTTGCTATATTATAATTAAAAATAAATATGAAAACCCATAAGCCAGATATATTTCTAGTAGTTTTGTTAGCAATTTTTTTAATTTTGGGTTTATTCACTTTATACAACGCTTCTTCTTTCAAGGGAGAAACCAGTTTTAATGATCCTTTTTATTATTTAAAAAGACAACTATTATTTCTTGGTTTAGGAATTGGGGGAGGGATAATTTTATATTCTATAAACTTAAATTTTTTTAAAAAATATTCTCTATGGATTATAATTTTAGGATTTGCTTTTATGCTTTTGGTTTTTGTTCCTGGATTAGGCATAGAGTTAAATGGCGCTAGACGCTGGATAGAATTAGGAAATTTTACTATTCAACCATCTGAATTTTTTAAGCTATCTTTAATAATTTATTTAGCTTCATTTTTTTCTAAAAATCAAGCAAAAATTAATAGTTTTTCCAATACACTTCTGCCATTTTTTATCATAATTTTAATTTCAGCATTAATTTTAATTGCTCAAAGTTCATTGGGAGTTTTAGTAATCACAGTTTTAATAGCCTTTTCAATATTATTTACAGCTGGAATTTCTTGGAAAAATTTAATATTAATTACTATTGTAGTCTTCAACAAGACTCGTTAACTTCTCACTAATTATATCCCATGTGAAAAATCTTGATAATCTTTGATATGTAAGGTCTATTGCCCTAGATTTATAATCTGGATTTTCTATAACATACTTAATTGCATCATAAATATTTTCTGGTGAATTATTATCAAGAATTATTCCATAATCCTTATTATAAATTAGTTCTTTTGAACCGCCTGATTTACTCGTGATAATGAAACATTTACAAGCAGCAGCTTCTAGTATAGACGTTGGAAATCCTTCCGGATAATCAGTCGGTAAACAAAAAATATCTGTTTGGCTCAATAATGAAATTACATTTTCAAACTCTAAATTACCTACATATATAATATTATTATTACAATGTTTTTGTATTACATTAACCAAATCGCCTTCCCCAGCGATAAAAAGATAAATATTTGGATAGTTTTCATTTAATTTTTCAACAGCTGATATGAGTTTCATAATTCCCTTCTCGGTGATCAATCTCCCAGTAAAGGTTATAATAAAAGCATCTTCATTTAAACAATACTTATTCTTATATTCCTCCACGGATTTTGATGATATGCTTTGAATAACATCTAAATCTACACCATTATACAAAGTGCCCTTAGAGTGGATACCGAAGTGAAGAAGCCATTTATTTGAAGCTTCTGAAACTCCATAAAAATTGTTACAATAACGTTTTACAAAAAAAGTAATAATATGCTCATAGAGGTTTCCCAACTTATTTAATAATAATTTTTTCAGAATAATATGATTACTCCCATGCTCTATGACAATACAAGGAACATCTAATTGTTTTGCAAAATAAACGCCAAAAAGAGAATGAATATAAAATCTTGTGTTAACTATAATAAAATCGGGTTCTTTTTTTCTTAATTCTTTTATTATTTGATAGAATTCTCTATTTATTTTTAATATTGGAAAACGAGCATTTAATAGATTGATGCAAGGTAGCCGATAAACCTCACAACCATCAATGATCTCATGTGATACTGTGAAATTTATATTCGAAGTGACAATAATGACTTTATTGCCTTTACTAATCAGTTTTTTTGCTAAATTATATACGTACCTTTCAACACCGCCTAAATGGGGTAAATAAAAAGCACTAAAAATAATATATGTTTTCATGTTTCACAAAGCGTATTTTTTCAAGAATTTAATATCACAATTATTTTCTAATACTGAGAGTTTAATTATTTTACAACAACACATCATTCTTATGCCAGGTTATTTCAGCTCTCAACTATCATATCATTTGTTGTATTGATAGATGCATCTATGTTCACTTCTTCCATCTTACTTAACTGTTGTTAAACGTGAATATTGTTGTTTATGAATTTTCCATAAACTAGATGACTTATAATTGTATTTAGATAATGGTTTAAGCTATTATAGAAAGAAAACCATTGGGTTGAATTTAATTTAATCTCATATAATAGGTTTACATTGGAAACAAAAAGTGTGAGAGTTTATAATATTTATATAAAGTTTATATATTGTTATTAATTGGTATTTTGCTAGGGAGAATTTTTTAGTTATGGAAAAGAACAAATTAACAGTAATTGTTCCTATTTATAATGAGGAGGATACTTTACCACTTTTTCTGTCTGAACTCGTAAAATATTGTCAAACCAATGATTGGTTCCTAATTCTTGTAGACGATGGATCAACGGACAGTAGCGATGAGATTTTATATTCTTACAAGGAAGCTGATGGAGTTAAAATAATAAATCATAAGATTAATAAGGGTTATGGTGCGGCTATAAAAACTGCTCTCAGATTTACCGAGACACCCTGGGTTGTCACTGTAGACGGTGATGGACAACATGATTTTCATGATATAGACTCATTATTAATATTAGCCGAAGAAGAATGCGCTGATCTTGTTGTAGGAAAACGTTGCGAAGGAAGTGGGTTTCTTAGATCAATTGGTAAACATTTGATAAGATCTTTTGCGAAATTATTAATGCCCATAAATATTCATGATCTTAATTCAGGTTTTAAACTTTACCGAACAGAACTAGTGAAATTATTTGCTCCCATTTGCCCAGATACAATGTCCTTCAGCGATATTATCACGCTTTTTTTTATAAACCAAAAGTGCAAAGTCTTAGAATATCCAATACATATCAAGAGTCGGCAAGGAGGCAAAAGTACTATAAACTTATCTACAGCTTTCGATACAGTTGTAAACATATTAAATATATCGATGTTATTTAATCCTCTAAGAATTTTTCTTCCATTAAGTATGTTATTTTTTATCATAGGATTAGCATGGGGAATACCTATCGTATTAGCTGGGCGGGGGGTGAGTCTGGGTTCTTTACTTCTCATAATTTGTAGTTTGGTTTTTTTATCAATAGGATTAATTGCTAGTCAATTATCATCGATTAGATTAGATTCTCTTAATGATAAGAGCAACAGTATATCCTTTCATAAATAAAGTAATATTCGAAATTAAGATAATATTGAGAAAATAAAAATGAAAAACATCGCGATTATCAAGAAAAATACACTAGAAATTTTCATAATTATTTTTGTCTTTTTTATTCTATGGATATTACTAGCAACATTAATTAAAGTAGCGCCTAATTCATCAGATATCTTGTACTACTTTGAGATCGGAAATAAACACATCGCGGATCCATTAATTCTCAATCGGTACATCCATGTTTATTTGCAACAATTTTTCGTGGTACTAGCGGGTAGCGCCCTCCAGGGATTACAAATATATTGGGCTTTCTTATTTTCAGGCACACTCGCGTTAATATATGCATCCGCCAGGTTTTTTTCTGTTAAAAGTACTCCTTACCATGGAATATTGTCAGTATTATTATTCTTGTCACTGCCAGCAATTACTGAAATTGCTGGTACCCCATTCATTGATGTTACCGCTATGTTTTTTACAGTTGCGTTTACTTTTACCTTCCTTATGTCTAGTAAAAATAAACACGATAACAAATTACTTCTAGTTACTTTAGGATTATTATTTTTTTGTTCCTTCAAGACAAAGGAAACTACATTACCATTAGCAATTCTTCTTATTCCTCTTTCTTTTTCTGATAATAAAATTAATCTACAAATTTTATGTCAAAGATTATTATTAGTCGTTATTGGAATATCCATCGGTATTACTTTATTGATTTTGATTAATGCTGTTTATCTAAAAGAACCTTTTTTCGGTCTAAGATTATCAGACCTTAAGTATTATATGAATACAAACATGGCAGATAAAGGATTTGTAGTAAGCGGATTGACACGTGAAGATTGGCTAGTTGGTTACTTCTTTAGATATGCATTTCTACCAACTATACTATATATTATAAGTGGCACAATAAATGTACTAAAATTAGAAATCGACCAACGCTTTGTTTTTATTATTCCGCTTGCATTAATCTTTTTCCTGGTTATTTCAATCAACAATATCTATGGTTTTCAAACTCGTTTTGCTTTGCCGACACTCGCTGTAATTTGTATTACTGCATCTCAATTTATTACTTTCGATATTTCACGCTTTTCTCTTACCCATAAAAGATTTCTATTGACCTTAGCTGGGAGTATATTGTTTTCTATAGCTATGATTATGTTAATTATACTTATAGAATTAAGGAAAGGTGTCGATTTGGCTTTATTTTTTACTACATTCTTAAATGCTGTATTGATCATCATACTCATATCTATAATCTTTCTTGACAAAAATACTGCATTCGGAAGTATTGCTTGCATATCGATAATTATGGCATTATTACTTTTACCGCTAGATATTACTTATAAGAATATATTTATTAATCAAGCAAATCGTTCTAAGTTTGAAGAGACAATCGCACCGATAGTGGAATATAGAGATGTTTTAGGGCTTACAAATAATTCACATCTTTTAATTGACAAAACCGCGGTTGATTCTGGTCCAATTGCGATGGCTAAAAACATTGATGAGGTTATTGGCTTGATTAATCTGTGTTACGATTCTAAACTTGAAAGAACTAACGTAAGACTCGTGGATGACACAAGCAATATCAAATCTGATCTTATTATGGCTCCGAAATATGACTATTTACTGCTTTCATCTAAAACATGGAGTGAAATTTCTATAGATACTGAATTATATATTCATCTTAATGAAAATTATCTTGTAATAAATGGCATTGAAACAAATACAGTTTTACTATATGCTCGGTAATTCTATGAATTGCTGTATAATTATTAAAGCAATATATTTGTAGCCTCAGTTCATAGGATAGAACCCTGAATATAGACTAGTGGCTTTAGACGTAATGAAATAAAAGATCTCCGGAACGAGCAGAATTGAGTTATGGTATATATCAATCGAATAATTAGGCATCCTACCATATCTATGTGAATTTCTGAGTCCTATAGTCAGTGTCAGATAAAATAAACGCTCTTAGCAATCAGAAAGTACGAAGAATATTAATCTCCGGATAATTAAATGAGATTGATCCAGATAAGATCAATCTCATTTTTCGTTTAATTCTTAGCCGATTTGTTGTTTACCCCTTCACCGCACCTCTGGTAAGCCCACCTACAATCTGATCCTGTAAGAGGAAGTAGAGCAGCATGATCGGCAGCGCTCCAATCAGCGCGCCTGCAGCAAACACACCCCACTTTTTATCAAACTGTCCGGAGGTAAAGAGCTGCAACCCAACCATCAAAGTATATTTGCTGGAGTCATTGAGCAGCACTCTTGCCATCAAGAAGTCTCCATAGGTGCCGATGAAGCTCAGAATTCCAATGGTCACGAGGATAGGTCGCATCAATGGTAAGATCAACTTAGTGAAGACTTGCCAGTCATTAGCGCCGTCCACATGCGCAGATTCGTCGATATCCCGCGGAATGGTGTCCATATAACCCTTCACCAGCCAGATGTTCATGCCCATCGAACCGCCCAAGTAGACCATAATTAGACCGGCGTGGGTGTTGAGTCCCAAAGCTGGTACGATATTCCCAATATTCGAAACGAGGGCGAAGGTTGCAACTAAGGCAAGCAAGTTGGGGAACACCTGGATAAGCAATATACTCTTGAGAATTGGCACCCGACCCTTGAATCGCAGCCGCGAGAATGCATAAGCTGCCATAGTCGTGATTGACACGCCCAGGATGGTATTTATCCCAGAGACTTTAATTGAATTCCATAACCAAGTCCAATATTTCAATTCGCCGAAAGAAAAGTTGGGATCCTTGTTGAAGAGGCGTTGGTAATTTTTAATACCAGCATTCGCTGGAATCAGGCTTTGGGTTGCCAACGAGTTTGCGTTATCAAAGGAGGCTGAAACGATCCACAAAACTGGGAAGATCGAAAATGCAATCAGTATGACTGCGATGATTAGGCGAATAGCAACCCCAAATCGCTTTTGGAACTTCTGTGAGCTACGAAGCCTTTTGTAGGTTTGAGCAATGTTAGACATTTTCACTCACCTCCTCCCACATATTCGTGAAGCGGTACTGGAACAAGGTAATGGCTCCCACAATAATGAACAGCATCATGGACATCGCTGAAGCCAATCCGTAACGGACACCTCTGCCGCCAGGAGCAAAAGCTAAGTTATAGATGTAACTGATCAAAATATCTGTGTAGCCAGCTTGCGTGGCGGCGCCTGGAATGGGCGGGCCGCCTCCAAGGAGCAGATAGATTAAGTTAAAGTTGTTAAAGTTAAAGACATACGATGAAATCAGCAATGGACCCACACTCACTAAAAGTAAGGGGAGGGTGATTTTCCAAAATCGCTGCCACCCACTGGCTCCATCAACCACAGCCGCCTCATAAATTTCAGAAGGGATGGACTGCAATGCACCACTCGTGATGAGCATCATATAAGGGAAACCTAACCAAAGGTTGACGAGGATAACCGCAGTGCGTGCCCAGAAGGGTTCTGAAGTCCACCGGGGAGCAACGCCAATTAAATCAATCAATGTGCGGTTGATCACCCCAAATTCGGTATTGAACATACCACGCCAGATCAAAATAGAAATTACGCTTGGGATGGTGTAAGGAATCAAAAGAAGGGTTCGAATAAGTTTCTTTAGCGGGAAACCTTCTTCGTTATACATAATGGATATCGCCAAGCCTAATGCGAACGTGGTAAGCACGCTTAGGGTTGGAAAGATAAAGTTCCAAATCAACATGGTTAATAGCGGCCCCCTAAGGGCTGGACTATTGAAGACTTCTTGGAAATTCTTCCAACCGACCGTCGCACGAAAACCTGGACTGATCGTCTTCCCGTCTTTGGTAGTGAACGTGCCTTCTTTGTTGAAATATATATCCCCATTAGATTGATCGATGATAGTATCGGTAGCCTCATCGTACTTATATCTCAGCTCAAGCTCGGCGGCTTCTTTCGACGTGCGAATCTGAACCGTCTTTTCCCCTTCTATACCAAACTTGATGTTCGGAAGTTCTTTATTAGCGGCAGCTTGCAAAGTTGTTAAGCGGGTGTAACCTTCCAATGAAACTGGAATTCCCTTAGTATCTGCCTCTCCTATCCCTGGATCTCCAGGTTTGGCAGGAATGATTTCCTCTCCGGGTTTTGCTAGATAAGTCTGTCCATCTGAATTATCTACCAGCCAAAGAGCATAATCTCCTTCTGGAGATCTATAAGCAGTCCAAGAGTAGGTCTTGGCATCTTCTGGTAAATATGTTACTTTCTGAATCTGGGCTAAAGCTTGTTTTTTAGTCAGTAAATGCCCATCCCCATAATTGGTAAAACCGATATACACGGTGAAAAATATGGGGTAAATATTAAACATAAGCAAAAACGCCAAACCCAGTGCCATCCACCTGAAAGGATAACCCTTGTCGAGAGTAAAGATGATATTAAATCCAACAACAATGATGCCCACGATTATCGCGAGCTCAACATAACCTAAAGAAATAGCTTGAACAATGAACCAGACGCCTACAGCATCAAATGCCAGGATTAATATTTTCCACAGAACAGTGGTTAAAGTAAATTTCTTGGGGACAGGCTTTCCTTCTGAGGAATCCGCAATTGCCATTTAAGCCTCCTCGTCGGCACTGGGATGTGCCAAAATTTAAACAATAAACAGAAGGTTGAGGAATTTCTTCCTCAACCTTCTTTTCAAAAGCAATGTTACTTAACGACTATCTCCAACATATGTGTGGCTTCATCGTAGATGAATTCCACAGTACCGTCAGCTGGTAAACTGAAGGTATAGTTGGGGCCATCTTGTTTTCCGTCCGAACCGTAGTTAACGGTCCAGCTGCCATCCAAGGCGACCTTGCATTCATAATCGCCAGCTTTCAGTTCGAATGGACCGCTGTGCCATTTGCCATCATCGCCCTTAGCCATCGCTGTGGCAGCGCAGTCTGGCAGCCAATCGGCATCGCAACCCACCTGCGATTGATAAGAGCCGGGAACATTGACCATGCCATACAGGGGATTAGCAATCAGGTTGCGAATCTTCTCAGCCGCATCCTTGAGAGCCTCTTCTGGGGTCATCTTGCCATCACGTGCTAAAACAACCGCAGCATCCCAGCTTGTCCAAACAGAACCCATCGCAGGAATGGCAGGCATAGGTGTAGCATTTCTTCCCGCTTCACCAAAAGCAAGGAGGTCAGGATCATCCGATTTTTCGAGGACAGGGAGATAAGCAGATGGTCGCTGACCTTTCTCATAGAGAGCGGTCATGATCTCTTCTGTCGCCACGTAGTCCTTAAGGAAGGTTTCTGCCAAAAGTTTATTTTCACTTTGGGCATTGATTAAGATGGTCTGCACACCGGAGAAGGGATAGCCTTCACCTGCTGGACCAGCTGGGAAGTTAGTAATGGCGTAGGGGATTCCAGATTCGCGAATGCGATCTAATGCCCACGGGCCAGCCATGATGAATGGGGTCTTGCCAGTTTCGAAGAGAGCATGGTTGTTCGCCCAATCCCAGTCGGTCGGCAAGTTGCCCTTTTTCACATTCTCGACTAACCATTCGACTGCAGCAATCATGCCGGGGCTATCGACACCTAAGTCCTGGTCGTTCCAGTTACCATTGGCATCTTTGCCAAAAATGTAGCCACCAAATGCCGTATACAATGGATAGAGATCATAAGTGGTGCCGGTTACAGACATAATGTAATCGACTTTACCTTCGGCTTTGAGCGCTTCACCGATGGTGACAACTTCATCCCAGGTTGTGGGCGGTTCTTCTACGAGATCAGTATTATAGAAGAAAGCCAGGTTCTCTGTAGCATAGGGCATGCAGTAAAGCACACCGTCATAGATACAAGCATCAAGAGCAGATGGTAAAAATTCCTGCTCTTTGTCACCCAGATCAACCGGCGCAATCAACCCATTTGCCACCATAGTAGCAACTTGGTCATGCGGGATGCCGAAGAGAATATCTGGGCCTTCACCAACGGGAGCATAAAGCTGGAAGTCATCACGCAAAGCAGACTTCAGCACAACTTCCAGTTCAACGCCGGTTTGTGCCAAAAAGTCTTCTTTCAATGTATCCAGAATTGGCGCCCGTGTATCATCTGCCCATACTACTAGTTTTCCAGCTGGCTCGGTCACTTCTTCTGTAGGAGCTTCCGTGGGTGCCTCGGTTGGAGCTTCGGTTGGAGCTTCGGTCGGAGCTTCAGTTGGAGCTTGGGTAGGGGCCTCTGTTGCTTGTCCGCAAGCAGCAAGCAATAGAGATGCAATCAGAAAGACTGCGAGTAGAGTATAACTTTTCTTCATATCTTTTCTCCTTTGATTAGATTTGAATAGTTTGGCTTTTCGCCTTGGTAAACAGACATCTCAGCCGCGCAATTCAGAGGGAAACTTTGCTCTTGCAGGGCTTGTGTTGCGGTATAGCGTGGCTCTGCTTGTGCGGAATGCCCTCTGAGAATCGCTTTGGCTAAGGTGTTCTCAATGGAATAGCTCACCAGAGAATAACGGTTCAGCTCAGCATCGGTAAAATGAGACATTAACCAGTTGATATGGGCTAAATATTGTGGATAGATGCGCTCAAATAAATCTTTTCCAGCATCGGTCAAAAATAGCTGGAAGCTGCGGCCGTCATCCGGGTGATTTCTGCGATCGATCAAGCCTTCCTTTTGTAGACTTCTCACGATGCGTGTGGTGTTGCTCTTGGTGCAAAGCAACAGGTCAGTGAGATCAATATAATTGATCCCAGGATGGTTGTAAATATGAAACAGGGTATAGAAACGTGGTACAGAAAGCTTAAATTGGTTTAAAAACGCTTTTTCTGCGTTATCAATATGCAGGAATATTGCTTTGAGTGATTTGTAAAACTCCATTTTCTCTGTGTACATATTCCTTCACTTTTTTGGAGCAATCCATTTAGTGTATATATCAATTATTTTAATAGACTTAAGCCATTTGTCAAGATGATATTTACGGTTTGTAAACAATATATTAAATTCTCGGTCAGGATAGAAAATAATGCTCTATTGACCCCCACTGATTCGCGAATATAAAACTTATTGGTCTTTCGTTGGATTGGGTACTTATTGCAAGCCAGGGATTGTTACAGGCAACCGCCCCCTAAATTCAGCAAAGCCGAACATCGCTTTTGCCAACGCCTGCATCGAAGGCTCAACAATGCTATAAGTGCAAAGATAAGTAGAAACCTCTGGGAATGCGGCTAAATCGTAAGGCAAGCGCATTGCCACTACAATTGTGGGAACACGGCGTTTCATCACTTCATGCACAAGTGCTTGCTGGCTGGGTTGGCTGTATGCATTTAGTGTCCCAATGATTACCAAAGCATATTTTTCCACTTGCTGGAGTAATGCAGCAATGTCCTTTTCCTGAGGGTTAAAGGGGAAGACGAACTCGTCCACATAGGGATGATATTCTCTAAGTGCATCCGCCAAGCTGAGCTTCAAATAAGATGAGGTATCAGCTGGGGTTAGATCTTTTATTTCTGGAACAAGCAAGGCAATGCGTTGGTTAGCGTTCAGCTGAATCGGGAGGATTCTTTGGCGGTCCCGTACCAAAGTGATCGAATTCTCAGCAATCTCTTGCGCAACCTGAGCATGCTCAGCGCAGCCGAGCACACTTAATTCCGGCATGGTAGCATGTATTGAGAGCCAGCGTTTTAATTCCAAGATGCGCTTGATTGAATTTCGTGTCTCCACTAAATCAAGCTCTCCCGATTTGAGAGCCTGGGTAAGTGCTGTGGCAACACGCTCTTGATCTTTGGCGTCTGCCGTGAGCAGGAGCAGATCTGCTCCAGCCTGGGCGGCTCGGATAGCCTCCTGACCAAGGAACTCTCCTTGGCGGATGGCGCGCATATCCATAGCATCCGTCACGATAACCCCTTCAAAGCCAAGCTGCCGGCGCAGCAGGTTTTGCAATATATTCCTTGAAAGCGTAGCTGGAGGTGCATCAGGTCCATCCAAGGCTGGTAAGCTGATATGCGCCGTCATGATCAATTTTGTGCCTGCGCTAATGGCTGCCCGAAAAGGAGGTAATTCCACCTTTTGCAGCCTTTCTAAGGAATGCGGTAAAGTTGGCAAGCCATAATGTGAATCGTTAGCGACATCTCCATGACCAGGGAAATGCTTAGCTGTCGCAGCGACTCCTTGGGATTGGATGCCTGCGACCATTGCAGCAGTTAGCTGGGCAACTTTTTCGGGATCCTCTCCAAAGGAACGAATACCAACAACTGGGTTGTTTGGATTGACGTTGACATCCGCGCATGGGGCATAATCGACGTTAATACCCATGGCGGCTAATTCTCTACCTAGGACTTCACCTGCACGACGCGCTAACTCAACCGATCCACATGCACCAAGCGCCATGTTCCCTGGCAAGTGCGTTGTCCCCTCCCCAACCGCCATAAGCTGCCCGCCTTCCTGGTCGGTAGCGATGAGCAGGGGAGGTAGTCCAATCTCTTTGGCTTGCCTCTGGAGTGCCTCGGTAAGGCTGCGCACCTGAGGCGGGTTTTCGATATTCAAACTCCGAAATAAGGTTATACCGGCAGGCTGAAAGCTTTTTAGAGCTTGAATGATTTCCTTTGAAGGGCTTTGTTTGCCTTCAAAAGCTAATAACAGCTTTTGCCCCAAGGTCTGGCTCAGGTCCATGCTAACCTTTCATCCCAGTGACCACAACCCCTTCCAGGATGTACCGCTGCGCAAAGAAAAAGACGATGATGAGCGGGACTGTTGTGAGCACGGCTGCAGCCATAATTGTTGGCCAGGGCTGAACAGTCTGGTTGATGTTATAGAGAGTCGAGGTATACACTGGCAAAGTGTAGAGACCAACGCTTTGTAAGTACATCAAAGGACCCAAAAGGTTATTCCATAAGCCCACAAAAAGGAAAGTGGAAACAGTGGCAAGTGGCGCTCGCACCAAGGGTAAGACAATATTCCACCAAATCTGAAAGTGACTTGCGCCATCCACAAAGGCGGATTCATCTAATTCTTTAGGAATCTGAGACATAGATTGACGCAATAGGAAAACCATCGATGCCCCGCCAGCAAAATAACCTGGAATGACAATGGGGTTGAATGTGCCGACCCAATTGATTTTGTTGAAAAGCACATATTGGGGCACGATGAGCGCCTGAGGCGGAATCATCATGGTGGAAAGCATCACAAAGAAAACGATATCTCTACCGGGCCATTCAATACGGCTAAAAGCATAGGCAACCGCTGCGATGGAAATGAGAGTGCCCACAATTGCTAAAGTGGTCGTGAATACAGAGTTAAAGTAGACGCGTAAAAAAGTAGGATTCTGTAATAAATCGAGGTATGCTTGCAGCGATGGTTGGGCAGGGATCCAAACAATTCCGGGTGAATTGGTCTCGCTAATGGTTTTCAATGATGACGAAATCATCCAGAACAACGGAAAACACATCATGATGGTTGCTGCAGTCAATAAGATATAAAGCACAATACTTTTGACGATCTGCCAATTTCGCTTCATTTCAAAATCCTAATAGATATCATAAGTAACCCAGCGGTTTTGCAATCGGAACTGGATGAGCGTAATAATCAGAATGATGATCATAATCACCCATGAAATTGCTGAGCCATAACCGATTTCGAAATGGCTGAATGTCTTTTGCCACAGGTAATAGACCATAGAGATAGCTGATGGCACCAAGGGTTGATTATCACGATAAAGCACATAAATAGGTTCAAAGATCTGGAGGGTAGAAATTAGCCCTACAATCAGGTTATAGAAAATATACGGACTAAGCAATGGGAAAGAAATCTTCCAAAAGCGCTGCCAGCCAGAAGCTCCATCTACCTCGGCAGCCTCTTTAAGTTCTCTCGGAATATTATTCAAACCTGCCAGGAAAATCAACATCATCGTGCCACAGCCCCAAATCATAAGCAATACGATGGGCATCTTCGACCAAAGCGGACTCTGCACCCAAAGCGGCACCCGGTTAGCCGCCGGAAATCCTGTCTCGATAACTTTGTTCAATAAATTAAAGTTCCCATTCGTGATCCCGAGGAAAAAGGCATTGATAACTTCGTGAACGTAAATTCCCGCTCGAACCACATATCCAATAGCAGGAACAGAAGTGGTAATCGAACGGATGATTTGATTGATAATGCCTGTGCCTGTGTTGAGCATCAACCTCCACACCAATAGCACCGCGGCATTGAAACCTAAAACAACGGGTAAATAGAAAGCCATCCGGAAAACGCGCTCACCTTTCATCTTTTGATTGAGCAAGACGGCTAAAAGCAAAGCGATGCCCATTTGGAGTGGTAGACCGATGATGGTGTAATAAAGCGTGTTCACAATCGAAGCGCGAAAACCACTATCTTTAGTTATCAAGTGGATATAGTTTTCTAAGCCAACCCAATTGGGAGCATGGGTGAAAGTCACGCGGTAATCCGTGAAACTCCAGTAGAGGGAGAGCCCCAAGGGAACAGCCACGAAAATCAAAAAGCCAATAATCCATGGTGCAGCAAAAAAATAGCCAGCGAAGGTGTTTTGTTGATGCTTTGGTGTGCCCCCACGGGCTCGCACAATCGCTCGGGCTAATGCGCCCAACCCATAGCTGCTGCCGATGATAAACAAAACTGTCAGCGCTGCAGTGACTAATAAATTTATATAAGGATTATCCGGCATAATTTTTCCTTTAGTTAGGATAGGGTTGAAGAGAGTAATCTCTTCAACCCTATCAACGAGGTAAAAACTATTTGAGCGCGTCGCTATATTCTTCTTGAATCTTAGCGACGACTTCTTCTGGGGTTAATTCTTCGGTAATCAGTTTGCCTAAAGCATCCTGCATAATCGTGGAAAGTTTAGCTGATTCCTTAATGCCAGCAAAACCAACGCCATACTGTGCTGCCAGCTCTGCTTCGCGTTTCAGCTGCGGTGATTCAACCACAAAACCGTATTGCGAATCGTTTCGAGCCGGGATTAGACCCATGGTTTCGCACCACTTATTATCGCCCTCTTTGCTCAGCGCCAACTTCAACCAGTCAGCAGCTAACTGCTTGTTCGGGCTATATTCTGGTACCGCAAGCCAGTCATTGAAGCCTAAAACAACGGGTGTACTTTCGGGGAAGTTCGGGGGATCCCCATAGAAGGGATCAATGCTGATGCTTTCCCAGATGGGGCGGTCAAACGCAGGCGCAGCCCAGCCAGAATGAGCCAAGCAGACGGCACCGTTATCTTTCCCAGTGGCGTCATCACGGTCAATCACTGAACCCTGACCAGTTGGTAAAGTTCCGACAGCATCGGATGCAGGTCCATAGGTAGCCTGGCGCATATCCAGCATGAATTTGGTGGTTGCCAAGGCTTCTGGGGAGTCGAAGTTAGGAGTGCCATCCTCTTTATAGAGTTCTCCACCCAGAGAGTAGAACACAAGCAGCCACCACTGCCAATCTGCCATCGAGGCAGCATCCACTGGGACAAGTGCTTGCTGCACCAATGAATTCGTGGCAGGATCCACAATCGAGAACTTATCCGCAAAATCAACCCACTCGGCAAAGTTCTTTGGGGTTCCGGTGGTCCAGCCACCTGCTTCCATGATGTCCGTTCGGCAGAAGACGTAACGCGGCGCGGTGAAAATAGGCAGCCCACGAATCTTGCCATCATATTTAGCATTTTCCAGCGCGGGTCCAAAATTGGTGATCTCTGGCCAGGCAGCCTCCCCTAAGTAGGGGTCCATATCGGCTAAGCTCTCGCCATAGAGCGTGTTCATTTCCGACCCAAGATTGATGATATCGGGACCTTCGCCTGCCGCAAAGAAGCCACTGAAGGTCGTATCCCAGCCGGACCAGGTACCCTCAGTGATTTCAACGGTTACGCCAGGATGTGCGGCTTCAAAAGCAGGGTTGATTTCGCTCTTTAACCATTCAATCGTATCCGGCGTATAGTCTAAGAGGTAAATTTTCAGTGTGACTTTTTCGGCAACGGGCTCTGTAGGTGCAGTTGTTTCAGCAGGTTCTTCGCTTTCTTCCACTGGAGTGGTAGGAGCCGTTGTTTCCGTCGGTGTAGCGGTGGTTCCGCCACAAGCTGTCAGGATCAAGCCTAAGACTATGAACACTGACAATACTAAGTAAATATTCTTTCGCATCTTAATTCTCCTTTTTAGTATGTTTGATTAAAAGTTTTAAAGTTTAATTTAGGCATAACAATCTAAAAACCTTCCTTTATCCTCCTTTCATCTTTCTTCCGAGGAATTTGCGGACGCACTAAGCCGCCCTATCCGTGAGGTTACATCCTGGCTGAAATGATCAATGTACTCCAGGACATAACTGGATACATCCAAGCTGGGATCTTGGATAAGCGGGGTTAAATCCATCCCAAAGATCAAACCATTGGATTTATCCACTGCATGGGATTCAAAAAAGGTGGCATTTGCCAGCCGCCGGCCTAGCGCAGCTGCATCGTAGCGCTTACCGCCTGCAATTTGCGAATCGAAGACACCGAGCAAAGCAGCTTGCAAGTTTTGATGCTCAGAAACATCCATAACGATTTTCTCTGAGTCCACCATCCAATCCAACGAGCGCCAAATTTCACAGCCGATGACCTGTACCGGGCGCTCGTCAGGAGCCAAGCTGCGCAACGCTTGGATCAGCCTAAGCGAGACTGCCACATGCGTATCGTGCTTATCAGCTAAGTTGTGGGTGTAAACAACTTTGGGTTTGGTTGCCCGCAAGAGCGAGATTAAATCTTCCACGAGCTCATTATGGGTAGGGTCCTTAACCATTTTACTTGGGTAATCGAGCAGCACCATAGCAGCATATTCACCCACATCAGCTGCTTTGCGCTGCTCGCTAAAGCGGATCAAACGCATCGCTTCATCCGTGTAATCTTTATAGAGACCGTCCCGAGGTGAGCCGCGCCCGTCAGTGACAACTACACCGGTGAAGGCTTTATCTGCCTGATGGAAACACGCCAATATCGGTTGAGCTGCCATGATTTCGATATCGTCTTGATGCGCAGCAATGCAAAGGTGTGTGGTACGGGCTAAGGCTTGCTCAACGGGCAAACCAGTTGGGATATAAATTTCAGCGGTTTTAGAATTAAATTTCATTTTTTACTCTCATCTCAAATCTGGCAAACTGGCTGCGGCAACCGCCTGACCAAGCCGGCGGAATTTTTCATTGGGGAGATGCAGCGTGATCCTTTTATATAATTCGGGAAATTCCGCTTCCAAGACTGCTTTTGCGCCTTCTACGAGAAGCTCACCTCCACTTCCGGAAGTACATCTGCCAACAATTAGGACGTGTTTGAAATTATAAAAATCCGCATAATGCGCCAAGGCATAGCCGAGATAAACTCCCATGCTCTGCCATATTTTTATTGCCCCTTTATCGCCTGCTTCTAATTTTTCCTGCACATACTTTAGTTTTTCTGCATCGCTTAGCTCCGCTGGAATATCAATACCAGCTCGAGGTGCAAGACGAAAAACAGCTTGTTGAGAAAAATACGAAGCCCCACAACCGCGATCTCCTGACCAAGCGTCAATCGGTGCTTCAGAGCTGTAATCAATCGGGGCAAAGGCTAACTCATTCAACCAACCGGTAATATGCATGTCCGCATCAACAAATCCAGCTGCCTCGCTGGAGCCCAGCGCAATCCCAAGGATAGAACCTTCGCCAATGGACATAGCTCCTGCTAAAGCAGTGACTTCGCCATCGTTGATCACTTCCAGCGGAACATTCATTTCCTTTTGGATGTTGATGAATAAGTCCTTGATTGCACTAAAGTGCTCTTCTGGCACAGCTCGAAACAGAGACGAAACTACCGGGCGATTATCAATGTATATCCCGGCTGAGCTTCCGCCAATCGCATCCAAGCGCGGCATCTTTGAGGCTGCACGTTGCAAAGCAGCTAAAATTTCGTGGTAGTAATAGCTCGGATCAGAATGTTTCTGCGGCTCCCAGATCGTTTCCTCATTAAAAACCGATTCACCATCGATCACCGCGGCTAATTTGTAATCTGAGGCTCCTAAGTCAAAACCTACCCGGCAACCATCCCAATGACCACCGAGCATTTTGCCGCTCTCTTTTTGCGCCGGAACTTCTTCCGGAGTACATATGCACACCTCAAATCCAGCCTCATAAACCTGGTCTCCCATAAAGGTAGAGTCAAAAGCCCGCTCACCATATTGGGAATACAGGTCGCGAATATATTCACCCAACGCTTTTGATCCACCTAAATAGATGCGATAGCCGCCATGCTGCCATAGCAAAAATTTAACCAGGCGTTCTATGTGCGCATAATTCTGGGCAAAATGTGGATGCCCCTCTGGAAATACTCTGGTTTCATAACGGGAAAGTTCATTCCCTTTGCGTTCTAAACCAATGACAAAAGGCACACCATCACGCGCTGCGAGGTTGCGAAACGATCGGTTACTGAGCGCAGCAGGCTGAAAAGCGGCGTCAAGCGGTGGTAAAATCGCGGGTCTTATTAATTCTTTAAGCATGGCTAACTTTCAGCTTGTCTAAATAGAAGGGCATAACCATCCATGAGAAAATGGGCTGCCGCACCTAAAATACAAGCGCGGTAATCCAGCTCTCCCACTTCTAATTGCGTATTCTGAGTAAGGCGTTCCAAAGCGCTGTGCAGCATAGCTTGCCGCACAGCGTTCAACCAAGGCTTGCCAAAGCGGGTCATATCTCCAGTAAGGATAATTTCTTGAATATTAAGCGTGGCAGCCAGGAACCCAATAAACTCGCCTAAGTAACGACCAGCTTCCAAAACAACCTGGCGTGCATTGCCATCACCTTCCACAAATTTTTTCTCAACCTCATCCAGACTTACCAGCTGAGCTTCAGCGGAAAGTTCCTTATACCTTCTAACCACAGCTTGGGCACTGGCGAGCGTTTCTAAGCAGCCAATTTGCCCGCAACGACAAGGCAAATCATTTCCATGCACACGCACATGCCCAATCTCCCCAGCGGAGCCATCATCCCCCTGAAAGAGCTGTCCATTGAGTAATATCCCAGCACCAATGCCATGTTTAACGTTGATTACGATCAAATTGCTTTCAGAATGGTGCCCGCCATAGACAAACTCGCCAATAGCAGTCGCCTGGCTGTCATTCAGAACGGAGACCGGCAAGCCGTATCGCTCCTGCAACAACGCTGCCAGCGGCAGATCCTCCCAGTCCAGGTTGACCGCATCGACAACTTTGCCTTCCCGTGTGTTGACCAGTCCTGGCGTACCTATACCGATACCGATGATGGGCTCCCAACCTTTTGCCAGCAATTGATTGAGAATTTCATATACAAATTGCAAAGCTTTTTCGCCATCGCTGCCCACAATAGGGACTTCTACCGTCTCTTTGATTTCACCACTTAAGTTGACAATTGCGCCAATGAATTTATCCTGACCAAGGTTCAAACCAATCAGATAACGCGAATCTGGCACTAAGCTAAGCAGTATAGAAGGCTTACCATTGCCAGAGGTATCCAAGCCCACCTCCTCCACCAAGCCTTCTGCCATCAATCCAGAGACAACCTCGGAGACAGTCGCTCGGGTAAGCTTGGTTGCACGGGCGATATCGGCGCGGCTGATTCGTTGACTTTCGATAATCGTTCTAAGAACAAGATCGCGGTTATGTTGCTTGGTAAGCTGTTGGGTCGCTTTCTTAGGGGTCAAAACTCGCCTCCGATGTGAGTTAGTTAGTACACTGAACTAACATACTTAGTATACATCGATTTTTCCAAAATACAAGGGGGATTTGTGTTTTTTTAGCGAGTTTTGGCGCGATTTTAGGAAGTACTTTCCGCAAACCATCTTAATGAGGATTTCCCTTGACGTATTATTATCCTAAGGTTAATCTTAGAGCATGACCGTTATCTCCCTAACAACAGATTTTGGTAATCTAAATGGCTTCGTTGGCACGATGAAAGGCGTAATTTGGGGCATTGCTCCAGATGCACAGATTGCCGACATCTCCCACGAAATTCCCCCGCAGGATGTCCGCCAGGGTGCCATTGCATTGTGGCGCGCGGTGCCATTCTTTCCTTCGGGTTCCGTGCACATTGCGGTTATCGACCCGGGCGTCGGCACAGAACGACGAGCGATTGGCGCACGTTTTGGTAGTCAGTTCTTTATAGCCCCAGATAATGGATTGCTCACTCCCCTACTGGAGGATGCAGAGGCTGCGGGAGAATCTATCCAGTTGGTCTGTCTTGATCAGCCTCAATTTTGGCTGAAAAACGTGAGCCATACCTTCCATGGACGCGATATTTTTGCTCCTTGCGGCGCACATCTCGCGGCTGGCGTTCCCCTCAGTGAACTCGGCACGCCTATCACCGAAATTGTGCGCACACCCTTACCTAAACCTATACGCACTCCACAAGGCTATCAGGCTCATATCCTTTTAGCTGATGTTTTTGGGAACCTAACCACAGATTTGCCCGCTGCATGGGTGAAAGACTTCCCAAACGTAACCTTTACGCTCCATGGTCAGACGCTGCACGGTCTGGTTCCCTCCTACGGGCATGCCAAGCCCGGTGACCTCGTAGCGCTGGAGGATAGCGAGGGCTATATCGAGATTGCTCAAGTGAATGGCAACGCCCAAAAGGCTCTTGCTGCGCAAATTGATGATATCGTTGAGGTCCGCCTCAATGGCTGATACCGATCCTTTACCGCTGGTCATTCGTGATTTATCTTTCCAATATCGGTCTCGCACCAATCCAGCCATCGTAGATATATCTTTAGAATTACACCCTGGCGAAGTAATGCTGTTAGCTGGCTCCAGCGGGTGTGGCAAAACTACATTACTACGTTGCATCAATGGTCTCATCCCGCATTCTTATCGTGGCAAGCTTTCGGGAGATATCTTAATTTATGGGCAAAGCAATGCGGGGATGAAGTTAGCAGAAATTTCTCAAAAAGTGGGCACGCTATTGCAAGATCCCGAAAGGCAGATTTTGGGCAGCTATGTGCTCAACGAGGTGTGCTTCGGGTTGGAAAATTTAGGATTGCCGCGCGAGGAAATGATCCGCCGAGGTGAAGCTGCCTTAGAGCGTTTGCACATTTTACACTTACGCGACAAAGAAACTTTCGGCATCTCTGGCGGTGAAAAACAAAAGGTGGCACTGGCAGGTGTGTTAGCCATGCAGCCCAAAATTTTGCTTTTAGATGAACCCTTGGCAAGCCTTGACCCTGCCTCTGCACGGGAAGCCTTGTACCTCTTCCGGGAGCTTGCCGATCAAGGCATGGCAATCATGCTTGTCGAACATCGGGTTGAGGACGTCTTAACCATCGAACCTGAGCGGGTCGTCTATATGGAAGACGGTCGAATGTGCTTTCATGGCGATATTCAAGGTCTCGTTCAAGTGGTAGATTATCACAAGATAAAATTGCCTGCTCAAGTTGTTGTTGAACGCGCTAAAGCCGAGCCACAGCCCAATTTCGAACCTGCGGTTCCACTATTAGATACCAGTAATCCGCTGATTGAATTTCAGCAAGTCCACTTTCGCTATCATGACGATGCGCCAGAAGTATTGCACAATATTAATCTCAAGATCCATGCCGGCGAAGTCATTGCTATCTTAGGGCACAACGGCTCAGGGAAAACGACACTGGTAAAACAAGCCTTGGGGCTGCTTAAACCAACAAAGGGCAAGGTTTTCTTAGAAGGTGTGGAAACGCACACTTTAACTGTAGCCAAAGCTGCCCGAACGATCGGCTATGTTTTCCAAAGCCCCTCACAGATGCTTTTCGCGCCTACCGTGAAGGAAGAGTTATCCTTTGGTCCTAAAAATTTAGGCTTTGATCAAGAGACCATTGCCCAAAATGTACAATGGGCAATTGAAACAGTGCATTTAGAAGACGAATTGCTAACTCCTCCACTCGCACTCTCATTTGGGCAGCAAAAACGCGTGAGCATCGCCTCTGTGCTTTCTATGCGCTCGCGCATTTTGATGATGGATGAGCCCACCGCCGGTCAAGATTATTGGAATTACCAGGCTTTTATGGATTCGATCTTGCAAATGCCTGGTTTTGATTCCATCATTTTTATCACGCACGATCTTGACTTGGCTTTGATTTATGCTAACCGCATCATAGTGCTTTATGATGGAAAAATTGTAGCAGATGGAAAACCTGTAGATGTACTCCAAGATAGGCAAAAAATTAACCAGTGGCGGTTGGTTGCCACCAGTTTGCTCGAGCTTAACTTCCAAATGTACCCAAAAACAGGCAAATTCTTAAGAGCTGAAGCATTAGCGCAATTTATGGATTAAAATAGAGTTATCTCATTCACCGATCTATTTTCAAAAGGAGGTTCTCATGGAAGAAAAAAAGAAGTTGTGGGGTTTTGAAACCAAGCAAGTTGTCTATGCCGCCATTGGTGCGGCGCTATATGCCGTATTGGCTATCGCAACCAATATGCTGCAATTACCCGGGGCTGGGAATGTTTCCATCCGTCCTGCTGTGGCTATACCCATGTTCTTTGGTGTGGCTTTCGGTCCGATCGTAGGGTTTATCACCGGCTTTGTAGGCAATATTTTGGCAGATTTGCTCTCTGGTTATGGCTTTTGGCTTTGGTGGGATTTGGGCAATGGTTTGCTAGGCCTTATTCCCGGACTTATTTATCCCACGATTGAAAGCTATCGCGCCAGCAAATCCATCTGGAAAGCAGAGATCTTTGTAGTTTTAGGAGCCCTAGCTGGAATGGGTTTGGCATCTCTTTCCGAAATGTGGGTATCTGGCGCAGATATAAACACAGTAATTTTCGCCAACTTTTTGCCAGCCTTTCTATCGGATATCATCAATGGTCTGATCCTCGTCCCTCTCTTGATGATTGCTTACGCTGCAATCGTGGAACGGAGCGGCCGAGACTAAAAATATCGGGCAGGTTTGTTTTCAAGCCTGCCCAACTCTTCTTAAACCATGTTAGTAAGTTGGCGCTATAAATATCGCAATAGCCCTATGGATCATATTGACCCACGGGCACGGTGGATATTTTCTTTTGCTTTCCTTATCGCAGCCACTTCCACCTGGAATTGGATGTTTTTACTCGCCTACTTTATTATTGCAATCATTTGGTACCGCTTAGGAAACACTACCTGGAAAGAAACCCGCAGCGGTTGGAGGCTGGTATTATTTATGCTCTTCATGATGATTGTGATTAACACAATCATTACAGGGGGAGGCGCCGGCGGCGTGGTTCCGCCAGGAGGTCAGCTAGTTTGGCCAAATGGCTTTAACCTCTTTGGGAAAACCGTCCACTTTGGGCTTACCATCGAACGGCTATGGTTTGCCATTTGCCAAATATTACGCGTCTTAGGAATTTCGATGAACTTTATCCTTATTCCTTACACGATGGATGCACGCTCGTATGGCGCCACGTTTAGCAGCTTAGGAATGCCCGATAAATTAGCTTACACTACAGAGTTAGCAATCCGCTTTATCCCCAGCTTAGCGCGCAACTTTTCCGTCACAATGGACGCTCAACGCGCGAGAGGCTTTGAGCTGGATGATATAAAAGGTGGAGTTTTCAGTAAAATTGGCAGAATGGCTCCGCTCATCATCCCCGTGACCATGAACGCCATACTTTCAAGTGAAGATATCGCTGATGCCATGGATTTGCGCGGGTTTGGCCAGGGCAAACGCACCTGGCTCTATGAACTCCGGTATCGCCGCTGGGATTATGTTGTTCTCGGTTTTAGTGCTCTCCTAGCCATTGGAGGCTTGGTTGCCAGCTATGTCTTTCACATGGGCGACTTTATAGTCCCACAGTTTTTCTACGAACTTTTTGCCTAAGTCAACTGCAGGAGCCGCCATTCTCTTGGCAGCCCAAAACGCAAACAATATCTTTGCCAACAGGTTTTTCACAATAACCACTGCTAACCGCTTCATTAAAAAATACTCCACCCTTGCTCGGGTGGAGTATTTTTGAGGCTGTGTTCTTTACTTGGTCAAGGTAGTGAGATACATCGCCAGACCCATCTGAGCGATTTTTTCTAGTTCGCTCTCAATATAGTCAATGTGATCTTCCTCGTCTTGGAGAATCGCATCGAGCATTTCCTTGGTGCCATTATCCCCAACCTCGACGCACAACTTAATCGCTGCATTGTACTTGTCGATAGCCTCTTGTTCTGATATCCGATCATTTTCGTATATCTTGGGCACATCCTCGCCAATATGAATTTTCTTGTAATTACTTACGATTGGCTGACCTTCGAGGAATAAAATACGTGCAATGTGCTTTTCAGCATGTTTCATTTCGTCAATGGCACGTTTTTCAGCAGATTCATGCAGCACTGGGTATCCCCAATCTTCTGCCATTTCAGCATGCACAATGTATTGATTGATCGCCGTTAGCTCATCGGAGAGCAAATCGTTCAAGGTCTCAATTACTTTTTCATTCCCTTTCATATCTAACTCCTTTTCTAAATGTTTTTCTAGATTGTATTATAGCCTAATCTTTGATTAGATTAGACACTTTCCGAAAATATTAATAAAACTCATAGTTTCAGGTTACTTCCTGCCTCTTTCTTCTTTTTTTGGCTATTCCAAAAGCCAATAGACTATAATATCGCTATGGCGGATATTTCCTTGACGGTTAATGGCCGTTCATATTCCCTCCCAGAGATTCCGAATGAAACTTTAGCAGATTTATTGCGTCAACGATTGCACTTAACGGGCACAAAAATTGGCTGTGGGGAGGGTCAGTGCGGCGTTTGTACTGTGCTGCTCGATGGGAAACCCGTAAAATCCTGCCGATTGGCTGCAAAGAAAGCAGACGGGAAAAACGTCTTGACAATCGAAGGCTTGCAAGCCCTCTCCCCCACCCCCGGGAGCTTGCACCCTCTTCAGGAAGCCTTTATACAATATGGCGCTATCCAATGTGGCTTCTGCACGCCAGCGCAGATCTTGCAAGCTTATGCTTACCTGCAATCTCATCCCGATCCTTCTTATGAAGAGCTAAAAGGAGCACTTAAGAAGATCCTGTGCCGCTGTGGAGCCTATGAGTCAATCTTGCAAGCAGTATTGGCGGCAGCTTACACAATGCGCACGGGTCAGCCGTTACCCACCCTTAAGCCTCAGTCCTTTCCCGCGCATACACATGTTATTGGAACACCCCAACCTCGGCCAGACGCCCAGGCTAAAGCGACAGGTTCTGCTATTTATACCGATGACCTTAGCTTTCCGGGTATGCTCTACGCACGTGTTCTGCGCGCCGGCGTTCCGCACGCAATTCTCACCAAGATTGACACCTCAGCAGCCAAAGCGCTCCTAGGGGTTCGTGCCGTACTAACTGCCTCAGACTTGCCAGCAGCACATGAACATGGACTCTTTACTAAAGATTGGCCCATCTTGGTTGGCGTTGGTGAGCACATTCGCTATATGGGAGATGCACTGGCTTTAGTAGCCGCCGAAACGCAAGCCATAGCTGATCAAGCCGTCAAGTTAATCACCTTTGAGGTTGATCCTCAGCCGGTGCTATCTAATCCGCAAGCAGCGCTGCAACCTGACGCGCCACAACTACACCCCAAGGGCAACTTGCTCAAGCATATTAAAGTGCGCAAAGGCGATGTTTCTCAAGGCTTTGCCAAGGCGGATATCATCCTGGAGCATACATTTTGGACGCCCTTTACCGATCACCTTTTTATGGAACCTGAATGCAGCATCGCAGTGCCCTTGCCAGATGGACGCATGGAGGTATATGTTGGCTCACAAATTCCGTATGCCGACCGTGAACAGGTCGCTGCTGCATTGGGCATTCCGGAAGAAAAGGTGCGTATCCGCGGGCAAATAACTGGTGGTGGCTTCGGTGGCAAAGAAGATATCGCCGGTCAGATTCATGCGGCACTCTTAGCGCAAGCCACTGGCAAACCGGTCAAATTGCTCTTCACCCGGAGGGAAAGTTTGCTCGTGCACCCTAAGCGGCACGCAACTCAAATTCGTGTCAAATTGGGTGCTCAACGAAACGGCTTACTCGTGGCAGCTGAAACCGAGCTTTTTGGTGATACAGGCGCTTACGCTTCATTGGGTGAGAAGGTTATGACCCGTGCCACAACCCATTCTGCTGGTCCATACGCGATTCCATATGTGAAATCGGATTGTTATGCTGTTTATACCAATAACCCGCCGGCAGGAGCATTCCGCGGCTTTGGGGTGTTACAATCTGCCTTTGCAATCGAAAGCATGATGGATATGCTCGCGCACGAATTGGGCATGGATCCACTCACTTTGCGCAAAATTAATGCATTACAAGTAGGCAGCCAAACGAATACTGGTCAGCTACTGGAAGAAAGCGTTGGCTTATTGGATTGCCTTAATCAAGTTGAAACTCACCTCCACCGGATCGCAGGATCAGAGCCGTTTATACCCCAGAAGATTAGGCGTGACGGTAAGGATTACATCACGTGTTGGGGCGTTGCAGCAGCTTATAAGAATACTGGTTTGGGAGGTAACGGACCAGATAAAGGCGCTGCAGATGTGGAGCTCCGTGTGGACGGCAGCTTGCAAGTGCGTACGGCAGCTGCTGAGATTGGTCAGGGTTTGGTAACTGTGCTGCGCCTTTTGGTAGCGGAAACCTTGAGCCGCAGCCCTGATGATGTTGATGTTTTGGTTATGGATACCGACCTGACACCGGAAAGCGGACCCACGACGGCTTCACGCCAGACCTTTGTGACTGGAAATGCCGCGCTATTGGCAGCACGCGATCTCCGCCAACATTTGCTCAGCACAGTGTCTGCATATTGGAATATCCCAACAGACCAGATTTTGTTGACCCCTCAAGGCGCAATCTGTTCGCCTGACCCACAAGGGCAATTTGATAAAATGGCTATGCGCAACCTGAACTGGCAACAACTCGCCTCTTTGCTTGAGCACACGAGCACCGGTCGTTCCATTAGACGTGCTTACATTGCCCCTCAAACCTATGAGCTTGGCGAAGGCAACCCGATTCACTTTGCCTTTTCGTTCAGCGCCCAAGCGGTTCAAATCGAAGTAAGCTTAGAAAGTGGAGAGATTAGGGTCTTACAAGTCATTTCCGCGCACGATGCTGGGCGTGTGCTCAATCCCTTAGGGTTCCAAGGGCAAGTCGAAGGCGGCGTGGTGATGGGTTTAGGGCATGCCTTAATGGAAGAATTTAAGGTTGATGATGGCATCATTCAGACAGACCGAATGGCACGTTACCACATCCCCACTATGCAAGATAGCCCGAAAGTCATCTCTATCATAGAGGAGCACCCTATCTCCAGTGGACCGTTCGGAGCTAAAGGCGTTGGCGAAATTGTGAGTATCCCCACCCCACCCGCAATCACCAATGCGCTTTATAATGCCATTGGTTTGCGAGTAGATAGTCTTCCTGTCCGCGCTACGGACGTTTTAGCATATCTTCGAACTATAAAGCAAAGTAAGGCGGCTGATTAGCTAATGTGACCAAGCGGTCACTTAGTTTAATTCGTTTTATTGACCAAATTTATCTTGCAGCTATTCTTTCCAGAATGATTCCCATTCAGCATTATGCCGATGTGTGCCATCGCACAGCGGTTTGTTGCGCGATTGACCGCAGCGACAAAGGGTTACCCGATTCCGCGCCACAAACGGCATCCCGTCCGAACGCACAATTGGAATATAACCTGTCACCCACAACGGTCCTTCGATTGGTCCATCGGAGGTGATCTCGATTGAATCAGCTATCTCTTGAGGCAGGTCTGGCTCAATTTCTGGTTCATCAGGTTCAATTTGGTAGGTAAGCGCGCCTGAGGGGCAACGCTCGATCATCGCCATGGCTAAGGATCGCTTCATTGTGTCTTCAGAATCGATCACCAGGTTCACTATGCCAATGTTGCGCAGGTTACAAAAGCCTGAGCTCATGCACAAGTCACTCTCCACATAAACGATAAGGTGTTTACCACCTGGCAGCTTGCGTTTATTTTCATTTGAGCCGTCAGTTATTGCAGTTTCTTTTCCATCAAAAGGGACCCGTTGATGGGTTCCGTCACAAAAAGGTTTATGCTGGGAATTGCCACAACGGCAGAGGGCATAGCTTCCTGTCGGAGCCTCAATTTTATCGAGAGTTTGCCAGGTAAGTGGTTCTCCATATTCGGACACAATCTGTGTTTTCTTCACCAGAGGAATATTACCTTCAACAAGGTACGGGCCATTTTTGACGATTGTAATTTTCATTTTATTTATTTCATCCATAAGAGAACAAGCCTTTCATGTGACCTTATCAATTCAATTATGATAATGTTTGTATACTATCATCGATTAATTTTACGGTAAAATCGAGCACGTAAGTAAACTTAATTAGACGAAAATAGTCGTAACCTCAACCAAACTCTTTAGAAAGCCGAATTACTTTTTCACTCCTATGAGATTCACACTTTTTGCATATATTGATTTGTACCACAGCTCCAGATTTGCTCGACTGGGTCAATGCGATACCAACCGTCTTTTACTTCATATACGTTTACCACTTCTCCCTTAACCAAGTAACCTAAGATGTCATAATTCTTTCCCGGTCCTTTGCGCTTGTATAAAGCACTGACAATCACCTTCGCTTTGAAAAGAGGTTCGGGGGGTTGATTGGGGTCAAGCCGACGCATATATTGGGACTTCCCCGAGCACCAAATAGACGCTGTCGGATCGATACGGAACCAATCGTTTTTCACTTCATAAACATCAACTTCTTCTCCAAAGCTCAAAGAACCAACTGCTTTATATTCAACACCTGGTCCTTGGCGAGTATATAACGCGGAGACAATACAACGGGCTCTAAAGAGGACATCCACTGGATCTTCTATTGGCGGATCAATGTAATTAGGATTATTAAAATATCGCAATACATCCGCTTTATTCCCATTCCAGCGATCATAGTCCATATATCGGCTGACTGAACCAATACCTTTGGTTTTCTCTCCAGTTTGATGGATGAGGTAGGTATCCACTCCTGTCGGCAGAACGGGTGGTCCGGGATGTTCAGGGGTGAATAACGGGTATGGCAAGGCTTTACGATACGTAGCCAACCACCAGTCGAGCTTGGGTAATTGACTGATGGTAAGATAGCTATTTACCCAAGAGGCTCTAGAATAGCAGATGGGATACCTTCCGGTGCGCGATCGGCAAATGTCGAGGCATTTCTGGGTTGTGGCGGTGATTCGTGCGCGAGTATTAATACCAGCTACCTCTAAATCAAGCACCAAGCGATCGTGATTCCAATCAACCTGATTATCCAGAATTCTAAAGAGTGAGTCCATCTGAGCCAGCGCACTTTCTCCAAAGTACACCACATGATAAGCCAAGCGACAGACTTTAATGCGCGCCATCTCGCTCCAGTAATAATCGAACATGGAATCTTCATAATTCCAAGAGATGCCTGCGCGAGCAGCGATAAAAACCACTTCCTCAGTATGATTTTTCAGTGCATCAAAGTTTTGTTTTTTTGATCCATCCTGGCTCGACTGGTATTTGCTGATATCTACTCCAAATGCTCGTGACATAATCTCATCCTCCAATGAACCAACCCAAAATGGATTGATTACGATTATGAAAATTAACTCAGTATTTAAGGTGCAATATCAGTGCCATAATAGGTCATATAGAAATATCCAAACTTAAGCTATACGCAATTTTTATGAGAATAAAGATGGTTGACTATCTACTGAAACGAACAATTCACGTTAAGATGGATTTCTTATTTCCCCAATCTTCCTTCTGATCGAGAATGGATCTTTGAAATTCTTATTAATTTGTCATTTTGAGACGTTCAAAGTGATATGGTTTACTATACTTACGCATCATTATTTAGGTATTGATCTAGAACTGAAATCAGTCGAACAAACCTAGGTTGCTTAATAATGATTATCAATAGATTATTTCAGATTATTCACTCGGACTTTGAGTGCTTCAGTGAGTTGTTCCATCTGCCCAACCATGCGGCGGGCATCTTCGGGAGCAACCTCGCTGACTAACGCGTCGGCTATTGAGCCTAACTTGTCTTCCTGCGGCAGCTCATCCAGATTGAGGAATACGCGCTTAAGAGACCGAGCTGACTTTGTGGCTGGATCTGCCGGCAGCCGCACTTTACGC
>ERZ1026800.584-NODE-584-length-29547-cov-3.918797_pt1 | contig 29547 bp, 25 predicted proteins | sample MGYA00520873_ERZ1026800 | MGnify/ENA primary metagenome ERZ1026800 (study PRJEB33270, sample SAMEA104284475) | anaerobic digester metagenome | biome: Anaerobic digester microbiome; feature: mesophilic sludge digester; material: Anaerobic digester biomass | place...
TCCCTGAGGGAATTATTTCTCCGTGCAGTGGATGTTGCCCTTCAATAATAAATTTCTCCATTGGTGACCTCCTATTTTCATGTTATTATACCCTTTCAAATTACTTCCTGGATGGGAATCAAATATTACATACCGAGAGATATTGTGGAACCCTCTTTAAAGTTTCTCGATCCAAATCCTCAGGGTAAGGGAGTCATCCTGCTTCTGCATGGCTTGGGAGTGGATGGCAGTTCGTGGGACTATCAATTGGAAGGGCTTTCCAGGATGGGTTACAGACCCATTGCGCCGGATCTGCCGGGATTTGGAGATTCACCAAATGAAGGCAAATCCTGGAACATTCACCTGGTGTCTGAAAAAGTTATTCAATGGATGACCAGTAATACCGATGAAAAAATGGTTTTAGTGGGTCATTCCATGGGGGGAGTCATTGCTCAGGAAATTGCTCTCTATCATCCAGAAAAGATATGCGGTCTGATTTTGGTTAACACATTTGCGCATCTGCGTCCAAAGCATGCAAGTGAATGGCTGTATTTTGGTTTAAGGTATCTGACTGTCAACTTCCAATCACCGGTAAAACAGGCGGAGCTGGTTGCGAGACGGGTTTTTCCCCATCCGGAACAGGAATGGCTTCGAAAGGAAGCCGTCAGGCGGATATTGACAGTGGATCCAGTGATATACCGGTCAGCCATGCGGGAATTGTTCCGATTTGATTCCCGCAGTAATCTCAAGAATTTATCCATGCCGGTTCTGGTTATCACGGGTGAGGGAGATACGACAATCCGGATGGATGAACAGGCTGAACTGGTCAAGCTTGTATCTGGAGCCAGGCAGGTTGTCATCCCCGGTGGGGGGCATGGGGTGATTGTTGAGAAGCCGGATGAGGTTAATGCTGCAATGATTCAATTCCTGAAATTCCTTAGGGGGTGGGATTGTGAATAATAAATCACTGGAACACACAGGAGGGGTCGGACAAATTCTGATTCGATGGACTCCGGCAATTATCATGATGCTGGTAATATTTCTTATTTCTGCAATCCCTTCTTCAGAACTGCCAAAATTAAAAATATTGGATCTGGTTGTAAAGAAGGGCGGGCACATGATGGGTTATGGATTCCTGGCGCTGAGTTTTTTACGCCTTTTTCCTTCGGTGTCGAATCGTTCCATTCTCCTGGCTTTATTCATTACAATCATCTACGCTGCAACCGATGAATGGCATCAGACCATCGTACCGGGCAGGAATGGAACATTATGGGATGTGGGGGTTGATGCTTTGGGTGCAGGAATTTCCCTCTGGCTTGTGCAAAGGTGGAGTTGGCTGCGACATATTGTGTACTCAGGGATTATTAGCAGGATGATATTCGTAAGGGACACTGACAGGAAATAATCCCGTGCCTTAATCGTTATTTCGTGTATACTCATGTCATTCAGAAATCATTTTTTTCCAGCAAAGAGGTTCAAATGATCACAGTTGAGAAGATTGATGTGCGGAATCGCAAGCAGGTTCATGAATTCGTCATGTTTCATTATGGGCTGTATAAAAACTGTCCCCAATGGGTGCCCCCATTTATCAATGATATTAAAACCATGATGAATCCGGATAAACATCCGTTTTATGAGCACTCAGTCGCGGATTTTTACGTTGCTAGAAACAATGGAGAAATGGTCGGACGGATAGCAGCGATGGAGCTCATTCCTTTTAATCAATACCATGAAACCAGGGATGCAGCCTTTTATCTGTTCGAATCTGTGGATGATCAGGAAGTAGCCAATGCTCTCTTTGATCGAGCTTCTGAATGGGCGCGGGCACGCAAACTGAACCGGATTGTGGGACCGAAGGGGTTCAGTCCTTTTGATGGGTATGGTGTTCTGGTGGAGGGATTTGAACATCGCCAGATGATGATCATGATGAACTACAACCCCCCATATTACAAAACTTTATTTGAAACTGCCGGGTTTGAGAAAAAAGTGGATTTTGTTTCATGTTATTTGCACAGAGACAATTTCAACCTGCCGGATAAAGCACGTGAAATTGCACGGCGTGTTCTGGAACGGGGAACATTCGAGGTTCGGAATTTTCAAAAGCAATCTGATCTTAAGAAATGGGCTTGGCGGATTGGACAGGCATACAACAAAGCTTTTGTCAACAATTGGGAATACTATCCATTTACCGAGCATGAGGTCCAGTTCCAATTGGATGCCATTCTCATGGTGGCTGATCCGAAATTAATTAAGCTCATCCTCCACCAGGGAGAGGTCGTTGGATTTCTCTTTGGCTTCCCGGATATTTCTACTGCCCTGCAACGGGCAGGAGGGCGCATCACACCCTGGGGAGTTGTGGATATGATGTTGGAGATGAAGAGAACCAAATGGGTTTCCGGAAATGGTGTGGGTGTCCTGCCGGAATTCCAGGGACGCGGTGGGACGGCGTTAATGTACTCGGAATTGGAGAAATCAGTCAAGGATTTTGGTTTCGATCACCTGGAAATGACACAGGTCGCTGAATCAGCGATTCAGATGCGCCGGGACTTGATTAACCTGGGTGGAAAGCCGTATAAAAATCATCGGGTCTTCCAGAAAAATATCTAAAAAATGACCCATTGTTGGTGCAGTCCAAAATGGCTGCACCTTTTTTTATTTAATGTCAGCTTCCGGGAAGATATCCCTGCGGCGATCCTGCAGGACGGACATATGGGAGCGAACCTCGTTAACCAGATCAAGTTCAATCGTAGTGGTTATCAAATCTTCTTCGGTTGAACTGCCCTGCGCGAGGATATCCCCCCAGGGCGAGAGGATGATGCTTCTTCCACCATATGTGGCATCCCCGGTCTTCCCGACGGCGTTGACTGCGGCAAAAAACATCTGAAATTCAATGGCGCGTGCCTGAGTCAGGATATCCCAATGCTGTATCCGTTGAACAGGCCATTCAGCGGAAAGCAGGGTAAGTGGACAGCCATCTTGGGCATATGCAGCAAATAAACTGGCAAACCGTAAATCATAGCAAATGGCAAGTCCGGTTTTTGACCAGGGCAGGTTGGCAGCCACCGGTTTTTCACCGGGGGACAGGAACATTTCCTCATGCATCAATCCAAACAGGTGGAGTTTGGAATATTCCACTGGTTCATCTTCGGTTGGATTGTGGAGGATCAGGGTGTTTCGAAAATATCCCTCCCACCCGGTGATTTGTGAACCACCAATCCATATATTGGCTTCTTTTGCCAGATCAGCCAGTGAGGAATGAATTTGCCGGTTCATTTCAACATAATGGGGACAATTTTCCAAATCGTAACCGGTTGTCCATAATTCAGGAAAGAGGATGACCTGGCTGCCCTGTTTTGATGCATCGTGAATCATCTCAATGGCTCGATTGAGATTGTTTTCAGGTCTCCCCAGAATGACATGTAATTGTGCAAGTGAGATTTTCAGGTTCATGGTTGTTGGTTGAGTGTAAGGAGTTGATTGGAATGGATGAATTATAATATGAAGAAGTTGTTATCAGAAACTTACGGGAGGAATATTTTGCGAAACCGCCGGAAACCTGCGAACTATCTTTGGATTGGAGCATTGGTGCTGGTGTTGGCAGTTTTGGGTGGATTGGGATATGCCAATTTCAGGTATGTTGAACAAAATCCAGGGGGCAATGATTTTTTGGTCCATTGGATGGGGACAAAAAATTTGATCAATAACGGGGTCAGCCCATACTCGGATGAGACAGCCCTTCTTGTCCAGAATGCAGTATATGGAAGACCTGCCCGGGCGGGTGAACAGGAATTTCGCATGGCGTATCCGTTATATTCAATCATTGTATTCCTTCCATTTGCATTAAGTAAAGACTTTATCATTTCCCGGGCAGCTTGGATGACATTACTTGAAGTCAGCCTGGTATTGATGGCGTTTCTTTCGCTGCTCTTGGTGCGTTGGAAACCTGGATTGGGAATCCTGGCTTTGTTTTATTTGTTCTCCATGATTTGGTATCATGCAACCCGACCTTTGGTAAATGGTAATGCAGTCATCCTGGTGGCATTATTGTTGGTCAGCAGCCTTTTGGCTATCCGGTACAAGGCGGATGAATTGGCTGGAGTGCTGCTTGCTTTTTCAACGATCAAACCACAAATTGTTATTCTGGTTCTTGTCTATATCCTGATTTGGGCAATCGGAAAATGGCGTTGGAAATTAATCAGCTGGTTTTTTGTGTCTTTGGTTGTTCTTTCTGCGTCCGCAGCGCTGCTGGTTCCCGATTGGATCTTACAAAACATTCGGGAAGTTCTTCGTTACCCGGAATTCAACCCGCTTGGGTCGCCTGGAGCGGCAATTGGAGTCTGGGTGCCCTGGCTTGGTAAACGGATTGGCTATGCAATCTCCGCCCTGGTTGGAATTACCCTGTTTGTTGAATGGATTATCCACCGAAAAGCGGATTTCAAAGCATTTTTGTGGACCGTCTGCCTGACTCTGGTTCTCAGCCAGTGGAGTGGCATCCATACTGATCCCGGCAATTTTATAATTGTTTTTCCTGCCATTCCCTTGGTCATGTCGGGCATTCAGGATCGCTGGCATGCAGCGGGAAACTGGGTAAACTTAATCCTGATACTGTTTTTTTCATTTGGAATTTGGGGAATTTTCCTGGGAACCCTTACCCCGGGAGAATTACCCGTGCAAAGTCCGGTGATGTTCTTTCCGCTGGTGGGAATTCTACTACTGGGGATGATCTGGATACGATGGTGGGCGACACACCGGCAAATCAATTGGATTGACCAATTTGAAGAGGAATAAATGATTTCCAGGAGAATTGATCTGCATAAATACCGGGGATGGATATTATTTGGATCAGCTCTCCTGATTCTATTGATTGCAGGAAAATATCAACGTGTTCCGGGGTACATGGATGCGGAATATTATTATGTCACCGGAACCGGAGTCGCATTTACAGGCAAATATATCGAACCTTTTTTGTGGAATTATCTTGACAACCCGGCTGGAATTGAACATCCCGCAAACACCTACTGGATGCCAGCTGCGACATTGTTGTCCGCTCTTGCAGCCAAATTGTTCGGATCGAATTTGTTTGCCATTGTGCGGTTACCGTTTGTCATCGTTGCAGCCTGCATTCCGCCATTAACTGCCAGCCTTGCTTACCGGATATCTGTTGGAACTGACCCTGATCAAAGAAACCGGCGTGCCTGGATGGCTGGGACATTGGCTTTGTTTCCTGGATATTACCTCACCCTGAATGGTTTGACAGAGACCTTTGGTCTGTATTCCTTATCAGGCACCTTGTTCCTCCTGGTTGTACTTCAATATAAATTATTCCCGTTACCGGTCAGCGAAGGGTCTGAAAAAATCCCCAATCAAATAATTGGTTATGGATTTTTGGGAATCATCGCCGGTCTGATGCATCTGTCACGGGCAGATGGATTGCTCTGGCTGGCTGCGGGTCTTGGCATCTTCACAGTTGGGATGATTACTCGAATGAGAAACAGGAAGCCGTGGACCAGGCAGATACTTGCCGGATTGGGATTGATGTTATTGGGGTACTTACTGGTCATGGGGTGGTGGTTTGTCCGGAATTATCAAGTGTATGGGGGATTACTTCCTCCCGGCGGAAGCCTGACCCTGTGGTTGACCAGTTATGACCAAACCTATGCATATCCTGCCGGTGAAATTTTGACTTATAATCATTGGCGGGCAGCCGGTTTTTTATCGGCAATTCAAGCTAGGGGAACCGCTCTTTGGATGAATCTATTGAATTTGTTGGGCGTACAGGGGCTGGTTGTGTGGCTGCCTTTGATTGTTGCCGGGGGATGGAAGCTCCGAAAAAATGCGCTGGTTCGATTCGGTTTCGGAATGTGGCTGGTCACCTTGTTTGTCATGACCGTTGTTTTCCCCTTTTCGGGAGGTCGGGGTGGATATTTGCATTCCAGTTCAGCTCTACAACCATTATTTTGGGTGTTGGCTATTGTGGGGCTTGAGGAAACCATCAGAACATGTGCCCGTTGGCGGGGATGGAATTTTGAGCAGGCAATACGTGTGTTGGGTGGAGGATTAATTGGGCTGACGATCATCATTACCATCGGGATATTTTGGATTCGTGTGATTGGGTCGAACCCCCAAAATTTTATATGGGAAAACGACCGGAAAACCTACCTTCGTATGGATGTAATCCTCATGAAATGGCAGGTTAATCAAGATGAAATTATCATGGTCAATGAACCACCCGGATTTTTTGCTGCAGTCGGCAGAAAGGCGGTGGTAATTCCTGATGGGGATTTGCATACATTAATCTCAGTTGCCTGCCGATACGATGCCCGGAATGTACTGGTCGACAAGGATTTGCCGGTGGGAATCAAGGATTTATACCAAAAACCGGGGTCGCGTGAAGGTCTGCAGATGGTCGAAAATTCTGGCGTATTTATTTATTACAAAGTTACAGGATGTCCATGATGAAAAACCAGGAGGAGACCTCGAAAGGGGGATTAACTTACAAGGATCTGTTGGTCCTGGCTCTGGCTGTGATTTTGGTTATGGGCTTCTACCTTGCGGTTTGCAGAGCCCAGGGATGGATGGGTTTTCCATTGGACGACGCCTGGATTCATCAGACCTATGCCCGCAGTCTGGCTGAGAGGGGGGAGTGGGCATTTCTTCCAGGTCAAATATCGGCAGGGTCAACAGCACCGCTTTGGTCTGCATTGATCGTACCCGGCTATCTGGTCAATGGCAATCCCCCTTATTTCTGGACGTTTTTGCTGGGTGGTGCTTGTTTATGGGGGGTGGGGGTCATCAGTGAGTTGATTTATAAAAGGGTTGCCAGGCGTAAAGAAAAACAACGCCTGCCGTGGATGGGCATTTTCATGATTGCTGAATGGCACCTGGTTTGGGCTGCAGTTTCCGGGATGGAGACCTTGTTACAGGCGTTCATCGTGATGGCTGTATTTCTGATGTTATTTATCGTCACCGATATTAAAGCCTGGTGGTTATACCTTCTACTCGGCGGGCTGACCGGATTATCAATTTGGGTGCGTCCGGATGGCATCACCCTGTTGGGTCCGGCAGGGTTGTTTATCCTGTTGACAGTGACGGGACTGCGCCGGAAAGTAATTAACCTGTGCTGCCTGCTGGGTGGTATTGCCCTGCTGGTTCTACCTTATATGTACTTCAACTGGAAGCTGGCGGGTGCAATACTGCCAAACACATTCTTTGCCAAGCAGGCGGAATATGCAATCCTGACAACCATGCCGTTCCTGGTCCGTCTCGGAAGGATATTGGGACTGCCGTTGGTGGGAGTGGGTTTGATTTTACTGCCGGGCTGGTTATACTGGATTTGGAGTTTTTGCGGCAAGATCTTCGGCAGGAATGCTGAAGGTGCAGGCAGGGATCAAAATTTTGTAGCCAGACCCATCCCCATGGCAGTCCTGTCAATGGGCATCTGGTGGATTGGATATTCCCTGATTTATGCAATCCGCCTGCCGGTTATCTACCAGCATGGGAGATATCTTATGCCCGCCATGCCGGTATATTTTTTAATTGGGCTGACCGGTTTATATCATCTTTATCAGGCAATTCGCACCAAAAATCAAAAGTATCCACTAATCCGTTTTGGCACTATCGTCACAATTGTGATTACCATGGCTGGATTTTTATTTTTAGGCGCAAGAGCATATGCAGATGATGTTGGCGTTATCCAGACGGAGATGGTCAGAACAGCCCTTTGGGTTGAGGAGAATACACCCCCAGATTCAATCATCGCAGCTCATGATATTGGAGCGCTGGGTTATTTCGGAAACCGCACCATTGTTGACCTGGCGGGTTTAATTTCGCCGGAAGTGATTCCTTTTATCCGGGATGAGGCGCGCCTGGAACGATATTTGCACGACAAACATGTGGATTACCTGGTTGTTTTTCCGGATTGGTATAATTACTTACCGCAGAACAAACAGTTGATCTTTCAATCAAATGGACTGGTTTCTCCCCGCCTGGGAGGGGAGAACATGGCAGTATATCAATTACAGAAATAAATTGCCCGTTTCCAGTCCAACTTGATGTTTTTATGGGAAGAGTTTATACTAATTCTCCCTTATTGGAATATAAATCTACGAGTCTGCCATGTTTTCAAAAGATGAGTCATCCATTCAATCCTGTCAAAAAAGAACCACAGTGGAAATCCACCTTCCGGATGGACGGGTTTATTCCGGACCGCGTGGGAAGGCGGTGGGTCAATTCCTGCGGGCACTGCCCGAATGGCATCATCCGCAGATTGTTGGGGCAGTGGTAAATGATGAATTACGCGAATTGACCTATCCAATTGAAATGGATGCCCGGGTCTGTCCTGTGACCATGGAAGATGCCGATGGTGCCCGAATTTATCGCAGATCCATCACATTCCTGCTGGAAGCTGCCTTTGAGGAGTTGTTTCCGGACCTCATGTTACTGGTGGATCATTCGGTGGCATCCGGGGGGTATTTTTGCAGGGTTCAAAATGGAGCCTTGAATTATTCTGAAATCCGCCAGTTGGAGGAGCGGATGAGGAAAATAGTGGCTGATGATCTGCCCATGGAAAGAAGGATTGTACCGCTGGATGAAGCGGTGGCGTATTTTCAACAGAAGAATTACACCGATAAGGTTCAATTATTAAAATATCGCAAGCGCGATATGCTGGTTTTATATCGTTTGAAGGACCATCAGGATTACCATCATGGATATATGGTGCCGTCCACGGGTTTTTTGAAGTGGTTCACCTTGCGACCCCTTGAAGATGGATTTGTCCTTCAATACCCGCGCCGTCATTCACCGGATGTCTTGCTGCCAATGCCGGCTTATCCCAGACTGTTGAATGCATTCCGGCAATATGAAAAATGGTTGACCAGGCTGGGAATTGACAGCGTGGGGGCATTGAATGACGCCATCGTTGCAGGGCGGGCGAAGGAAGTCATTCTGGTATCAGAAGCCCTTCATGAACAGCAAATATCTGAGATTGCAGAGGAAATTGTCAAGCGGGCGGACCAAGCCCGGATTGTTTTGATAGCAGGTCCATCCTCTTCTGGAAAAACAACCTTTTCAAAACGGCTGGCTGTCCAATTACTGGCTCAGGGCATATCTCCCTTTGCCCTGGAGATGGATAATTATTTCGTGGACCGTGACGCCACCCCCCTGGGGGAAGATGGCAATCCTGATTATGAAGCATTGTCGGCGCTTAACACAACTGTCCTGCAGGATCATTTACAACGGCTTCTGGCGGGAGAGGAAGTCCAGTTGCCGCATTTTAATTTCAAGACTGGAAAAAGTGAACCCGGTGAGGTAATGACACTGGCGCGGGGTCAGTTGATTATTCTGGAAGGAATCCATGGCTTGAATCCGGATTTACTGGGGGGGATTTCACCTGAACAAACCTTCCGGGTTTATGTATCGTGCCTTACCCAGCTTAATCTGGATCGGTATAACCGGATCTCAACAACTGATTCACGGCTGATCAGGCGTATATTGCGGGATTCGCGGGAACGCGGATACTCCGCCCAACAGACCATCTGCCGATGGGAAATGGTCCGCCGGGGGGAGAAACGGCACATCTTTCCCTACCAGGAAAATGCGGATGCCATGTTCAATTCAGCACTGGTTTTTGAATTATCCGTCCTGGGTCATTTGGTGGAGCCTTTGCTTCGCCAGTCAAGCCATGGCACTCCGGAGTATGTGGAAGCCAAACGGTTGTTGAGTTTCCTGCAATGGTTCCAACCCATTGATCCCGACCTGGTGCCGGACAATTCGATTTTACGTGAATTCATCGGCGATTCCATTTTAAAGGATTTTAAAATCTGGAAAAATCACAATGGGCTGGAAGAAATCATATGATCCTTTTCATTCAAGGTTCTTTTTAGCCAATTAAAAAAATATTAATTCAGGCAGCTGTGATGCAAGGTGGGGAGTATATTACTTATGAAACTTATAAATTTAAATAAATGATTGCAGTAAATAAATGATTTTGCTATAATTTTGATACAGATAGTCTGTTCTTGTTTGTCGTTTGTTTTCAAGTCAGAATAAAAAATATTTCAAGATATTCGTTCCTGATTTCTTGATTTCCAGGAGATACCTATATCCTGGTTGAGGACTCATGAAACTACCCCTGGTTGTCGGAATTATTGCCTTGATTATTGTTCTTGGAGTGGGTATTTATTCCACTGAATTCTTAACCTACCTGGGAAATGACCCGACAACCTGCAATAACTGTCACGTGATGGATGGGGTTTATGAAGGCTGGTACCATGCCGGACATGGACAGTCTGCATTATGTGTTGATTGCCATGCTCCCCACGCCTTCATACCCAAGTACTGGACAAAAATGGTTTCAGGTGCCAATGATGTGTTCCACTTCACATTTGACCTCATCCCTGAACCCCTGCGTGCCCGGGAACATACCCGGGTCATTATCCAGAATAATTGTATCCGTTGCCATTCGGAGACTGTATCTTTAATTGGAGATGGAATGCCGGATGCCGGACGATTTTGTTTTGACTGTCACCGCACCGTGGCACATGGTGAACGGGGGATCACCATCATGCCGTATCAGGATAAGAGTATTTACGAACCATCGATTCTTGCCGAGGAGAAAAAATGAAGAATCCAAAACTGGTTCCCATTGTTTTAACGGTCATTATTGCCGTCCTGGCAATTGCCATCATTTTTATCCTGATCTTTATGAAAAATCAACCCATTGAAAGGCGGGGCATGGCTCCACTGGTGGAAATAACTGCCATGGAACCTGATTCTTCGAAATGGGGATTGAATTTTCCCAATCAATATTCCACCTTGTTGCTGACCAAAGACAATAACACTCCCACTACATTCGGTGGGTCTGAACAGAAAGACAAGCTTGAGGTGGATCCGCGATTGAAAATATTGTTTGCAGGATATTCTTTTAGTAAAGAGTACGACGAGGATCGCGGGCACTGGAACTCACTCATCGATGTACGAAAGACAAAGCGACTTACAGAGAAGACTGCCGGCACCTGTTATTCCTGTAAATCTTCGAACAATCCCAGTCTCTGGGCGGAAATGGGAATGGCTGAATATGATTCTTTAAAATTCACAGAGTTGACTTCGAAAATTACTGAGCCAATTGGTTGTGCCAATTGCCACGAAGCCAATACCATGCGTCTGATTGTTACCAATCCGGCATTGGAGGAAGCCTTGAGTGCGCAGGGACTGGATTGGACAAAATTTACCCGCCAGGAGATGCGGACTGTTGTTTGTGCCAATTGTCATGTGGAATATTATTTTCAAAAGGATACCAATTATTTGACTCTTCCCTGGGAAAATGGTACCCGGATCGAAAATATAATCAATTATTATGATGAGCAGGGGCATGCGGATTGGACGCATCCCGATTCCGGAACGGCAATCATCAAGATGCAGCATCCGGACTACGAATTATTCTCGGCGGATTCAACCCACTTCAAGGCAGGTGTGGCTTGTGCTGATTGCCATATGCCTTATACCCGTGATGGGGCTGTCAAATTCTCAAATCATAACGTCATGAGCCCTTTATTGCGCCCAGCGGAAACCTGTGGAGCCTGTCACACAAATGTGGATTATGTGGTTGAGCGAGTCAATATAATTCAAGCTCAGGTATGGAAGACCATGGAAGGCAGTGAGAACGCCATTGTGGATGCAATCAACGCCATAAATACTGCTGCATCGGATCCAAATGCAAATATGGGATTGATTGAAGATGCCCGTGTCCTGCACCGCCATGCCCAGGCAAGGTGGGATTTTATTGCCGCAGAAAACAGCATGGGATTCCACAATCCAAGCGAAGCCCTCCGGATTTTGGCGGACGCCACGGACCTGGCGCGGCAGGCACAACTCAAAGCCTGGCAGGCTGTAAAGTAATTCCGCCTTGGCAAGTGGAACAAACCATGCGGATTTTTATTTCCGCATGGTTTTATTTTTTCCAGTAATGATGTCTTTTTGTGCAGCTTTTCGCTTGGTGTTTTTTTCAACAAAGATGGGTTTACCTGTGAAAGGATCCATTTCCGTATAATACATTAAACTGGAATAGGTGGAAGGGGTTGGTGTAAAAATCTGCACCTGTTCCGGGAGAAGATGCAATTTTTGACTGGCAAATACCCGCATCCGCCGCATATCATCCTCCGTACAGCCCGGATGGGCTGCAATCAGATAATAGGTCAGATATTGTTCCTTGCCGGCTTCTGCTGTCAACTTTTCAAACATGGATGTGAACCGTAATAAAGAATCTCCCGGGGGTTTTCCCATCAAATACAAAACGTGTTCTTCCGTATGTTCGGGGGCAATTTTCATTTGTCCCGAGATATGATGTTGGATGATTTCCCGGAGGTAGGAACACCCATACTGTTTGTCCGCCAGGATCAGATCATAACGAATACCGGATGCCACAAAGATTTTTCGAATGCCATGAAGCTGACGTAATTCCCTGAGAAGATGAATCTGGGTGCGGTGGTCGGGTCGCATCAAGGCACACCTTACGGGCGTCAGACAACGCCGGTCCGGGCAGGAACCATGATTTAATTTCCTGGAACATTCCCAACCATACATATTGGCGGTCGGACCACCAACATCATTAATGATGCCCTTGAAAGCTGGCAGATGAGTGATTCTTTCGGCTTCCTGGATGATGGACCCCGAACTGCGGGATTGAACAGTCCGCCCTTCATGAACAGCGATTGCACAAAAATTACATTCGCCATAACAGCCGCGGTGCGTGGTAATGGAGAAACGGATGGTTTCCATCGCCCGCACATGTCCCTGCCTGGCATAATACGGATGCACCTCTCTTTCATATTCGAGTGAATATATCTCATCCAGTTGAGACTGGGAGAGGGGAAGGGCTGGCGGATTTTGTACCAGAAAACGATCACCATGGGATTGGCAGAGACCCCGGGCAGTAATGGCATCGTTGTTCCGGTAAAAGATTTGAAACATATCAATAAAAGCGGATTTGCTTTCAATTACTGCCTCATAGGATGGCAGTTCAAGGTAATCCACAGGTTGTTTTCCTGAGATATGGCATAATCCCCGGATTAATTTTGGATCATCCCCATTGGAAAATGCATTTGCCAGTTCCAATACAGATAAATCTGCCATACCATAGAGAATGTAATCCGCCTTGGCATCGAACAGAATGGAGCGCCGCAGCCGGTCATCCCAGTAGTCATAGTGGGCAACCCGCCGCAGGCTGGCTTCAATCCCACCCAGAACGATGGGGGATGTCCGTTTGAAATAGCGGCGGATGACGTTGGCATAAGCAACAACAGCACGATCCGGGCGGCGGTTATTGATCCCTCCGGGAGTATAATCGTCGGTTTTCCGTCTGCGTTTGGTCGCTGTATAGTTAGCCACCATCGAATCCACACAACCTCCGGTGACGCCCCAGAATAAGCGCGGCTCACCCAGGCGTGCAATCTCATCAGTTTTTACATCCGGCTGGGCGATGATCCCCACCCGATAACCTGCCCGGTGAAGGAGCTTGCCAATGACCGCTGCGCCTGAGGAGGGATGGTCGATATATGTGTCGCCGGTTACCAGGATGACATCCAAACCATCCCATCCCAGAGCGTGAACTTCATCCAGTGTGGTTGGTAAAAACATAAGATTTCTGCCAGGTTACTCCACCGGATTTATTTCAGGGCAGTTTGGATTTGTTCAATATGACCGGCAGTGTGAGTTGAGAAAGACATGATCGTGTAGGAAAAGCCCCAAAAACTGGCTTTCCTTTGGGAAAATGTTTCGGGCAGATATTCCAGAAGTACAAAAGTCTCCTCTTCCGTGCGTTTTAGTTCAGCAAGAAGTTCGGCAACTGTTGGATAAACCGCAATAGTTGCGGCGATCCGGGCGGGAGAGTTATCACTCCACTCAAAAATCTTGTCGGAAAGGGAGCATTGTACAAGGGCATGCAGATCCCTCTCATTTTGAATGAGATGTGCCAGAACTTCGCGTGCCGACCACTCACCTGGAGCTGGATTGCGTGATGCCTCCGCATCCGATACCTTCTCAAAACATTTTTCCAATTCCAGGTAATTTTTTTCGGTCTGGATTTTAATTTCTTCAGTAAGTCTGGCTGATGTCATGGGAGGTTCCGGGACCGGAGAACTGGAAAGGGTTATGGAAAAGATTAATTTTTCGGCACCCCGGTATGCCACAGCAGAAATGGTTTCACCTGCCCGGTGTTTTTGCATTTCCGCATAGAAAGCTGCATAGTTGGGCATGGGGACTCCAGCCAGCTCCACCAGTACATCTTCCTTTAGCAATCCAGCCTGCACGGCACCATATCCAGCAAGAGGTGTTCCAATGATCAAACCTGCCTTTACCGATGTACCCAGGCGTTTGGCTGTGACGTTATCCAATTCTTCGATGCCGGCTATTCCAAGCATGGGTCGATTTACCTGGCGTAAATCCCGTCCCGTCTCCATGACAGACACCAGATTTTCAAGACTGGTTTCCCAACCATGGGCGATTTCCTTGCGGGGAGTTTCCCAGATGGGATCGATGCCGATTCCCTGATGAGCCAGTTTAAATTTGGTTTTATCCCCTTCCTGATGAAGTGTGATTTCGATCAATGTAGGGGCTGGATCGCCTTTTCCGAACCAGGTAAAGCTGATTTTTTGGTTCGGAACCAGTTCCTTATATTCCCCATTGGCATAATAACTGTTTGCCCAAACCAGATGATATGGACCGCCCGGGTAGGTCATCACCGCTGCCTGCCAGACCAGCCATTCCTGAAAGCCAAGCGGTGTCGTAAATGCCCGATAGAGATCAGCTGCAGGGGCAAGGATTGTCTTTTCGAAAACCAGAGTATTCATTTTCCACTCCTTTTTCAATCACTTTCAGAATGATATGGGTGTGTACCTTCAATATTTACAATTTCACCGAAGTAGATCCGGTGATAGTCTTTTTCGGGATAACTGGAATTAATTTCAAAGTTGATAAAATGTCCTGAATCCATATCCTGCCAATAGACTTTATGGCATTCAAGGATCAGTTCCGCTTCTGCATAAGCTGGTGCTGCAACAATTTTAGAGGGGATTGGTGTAAGACCAGATTCAGCAATTTTATTGCTGGTTCGACCGGATTGGGTGCCAAGCAGGGAAAGAGCCTCACGATACTGTAATGGAAAAGCGCACACAGTAAAAGAAGAGTATTGTTCCATGAACTGGTAGGTGTACCGGCTGGGACGGACAACCACTTGGACGAATGGTTTGTTCCAAATCTTCCCCAAACTGCCCCAACTGATGGTCATGGCATTAAAATGTCCGGAATGAAAATCGCCGCTTGTCAATAAAAACCATTGTCTCTCCAAAATGCCATAAGGTTCGATTCTAAATCGTTCAGGAGGGATGTTAATTCGGTTTTCCATGGTGTTCTTCCTTATTTACGAATGGTTGGTGCTTCTATTCTACCCGGGTTTGGGAAATGGAATCAAGTTGTCCGGGGTATAATCAAACAGGCTTTCCCCTGGAAGGATCTCATGGCTAAACTTAAATTAAAAGTGCTGACTGAGGATTTGCTTCTTCAGGTTTTTGACGAAGCGCTGGCTCTTTTGGCTGATCCTGGTGTGCGGGTTCACCACAAGGGGGCTTTGGATTTGTTGGAAAATGGAGGCGCACGGATAAATCGGGAAATGATGGTGGCATCCCTCCCGGAAGATCTTATTCGTGCTGCGCTGGTGACTGCTCCCCAGGAATTTCATCTTTACAACCTTGAAGGGGAACCGGTGGTTCATTATGGAGGTGATCTGGTTCATTTTGATCCGGGGTCAGCTGCAGTGACAATTCTGGATTCAAGGACCGGAAAACAACGGCAGCCGGTCACGCGCGATTTTATTAATTTTGTGAAGCTGGTCGAAACACTACCGGTTTTGGATGCACAAAGTACTGCATTTATTCCCAGGGATGTACCGCCTGAGATGGGTGATCTTTACCGGCTGTATCTGGCATTAAATTTCATGCACAAGCCCATTATTACAGGCGCATTCACCCGCAACGGCTGGCAGGTGATGTGGGAGATGCTTGCTGCAGTCAGAGGCGGTGAAGAGGCTCTGGCTGCCCATCCACTGGCGGTGTTTGATGTCTGCCCGTCACCACCACTTTTATGGAGTGAATTGACCTGTCAAAATTTAATGGATTGTGCCGCCAAACGGATTCCTGCTGAATTGATTTCCATGCCACTGGCAGGTGTGGCTGCACCAGTAACCCTGTTGGGATGCATTGTGCAGCATACTGCGGAAAATCTGAGTGGACTGGTAATCCATCAGCTGGCAAACCCCGGCGCACCAATCGTCTGGGGTGGCGCCCCGGCTGTGGTAGATATGCGGCATGGCACAACTCCGATGGGGGATCCAGGTACATGGCTGATTGACCTGGCTATCATCGAGATGGGCAAGGCGTTAAGTTTGCCCACCCACACCTATATGGGTTCATCCGACAGCAAGGCATTGGATATGCAAGCTGGTGCTGAGTCAATGGGGGGAATCCTTCTGGCAGCTTTAAGTGGTGCGAACATGGTGTCTGGAGTGGGAATGATCGATTTTCTACGTTGTCAAAGCATGGAAAAATTAGTCATGGATGCCGCTCTAATCGAGTATGCCCGGCGAGTTGCACAAGGGATTGAAACGCGGGAGACCAGCCTTGGATTGGAACAGCTCCGTCAAAATCCTCACCAGGCGGATTTCCTCGAACGATCTCATACACGAAAATGGTTCAAAATGGAATTATTAATGCCTTCCAACGTAATCGACCGGGGATCACTGGAGCATTGGGAATCAACCGGAGCGATGCAGGCAAATCAACAGGCGCATGCCATGATTCCAAAATTATTATCTACATATCAACCCAATCATCTGTCGGATGAGTTGCGTCAGGAATTGCACAGGATTACTCTTTCAACAGCAAGACATTTCGGCTGCGATCAACTCCCCGAATTATCTGAAACACAGGAGATTCAATGAAAAACCAACTGTACACCCGGATTTCAACCAGCATTGTTGATGGTGAACCTTCCACCACAGTGGAGTACGTCCAGGAGGCATTGGAGTCAGGTTTTGAGCCTTTGGAAATCATCAATCATGGATTGGTCGTGGGGATGAATGAGATCAGTGAACAATACTCCAATGGAGAGTGTTTTCTCCCGAACCTGGTGATTGCCGCCCGTTGCATGGAAAAAGCCATGGAAATCCTTGAACCGGAATTGAAAACCCGCAGGCAGGAGGTCCGGTCCACCGGGAAGGTTGTAATTGGGACGGTCCAGGGGGATATCCATGAGATTGGCAAATCTCTGGTGGGGACCATGCTGGCAGTCAATGGTTTCCAGGTATATGATCTTGGTGTGAATGTTTCACCAGCGACATTTATTGCAAAAATACAAGAAACAGGGGCACAGATACTGGGCATGTCAGCACTCTTGACGACGACAATGACCGTGCAACGGGATGTAATTCTCCAAATGAAAAAAGAGGGATTGCATCCCGGGGTAAAAGTAATGGTTGGCGGAGCGCCGGTTACAGCCGGCTGGGCAGCTGAAATTGGTGCAGATGGATATGCTGAAGACGCGGTGGGTGCAGTAGCTCTGGCACGCCGATTAATGGATATTGAGGGATGACCATGTCGGGAAAAATTAATTCCATTTCCAAGTCTAAACTGAGCATGGAGATACTGACCCAGGATGAAATCCGCAAAATTCATTGCGCAACACTGGATGTTCTAGAGAATGTGGGTGTGCGCTTTCCTTCGGAAAAGGCGCTGAAAATATTTGATGAACATGGGGCAATTGTCGATCATGGAACAATGATTGTTAAATTGCCCGGACACCTTGTGGATGAATATCTTGTGAAAGCCCCGTCAGCTTATCTGCTTGCCGGGGTGGATTCCAAAATGGATTTATCCTTGGATGGATTTCACAGTTATCTCGGGACAGATGGCTGCGGAGTTGAAATTATTGATGCCATGACGGGTGAGAAACGGCGAGCAACCAAAAAGGATCTCGGTGATGTGGGCAGGGTGGCGGACCGCCTGGATGGGATTGGTTTTCATTGGGTGCCATTATCAGCGCAGGATTGCCCGCCGGAAACCCGTAGTTTGCACGAACTGGATGCCATCTGGAATGTCAGCCGGAAGCACATCCAGACGGAAGAGATTGTGACCGAACGGGAAATGCTGGCTGCCATTGAGATGGCGGCATTATTGGCAGGCGGACTGGAGGAATTGCGCCGGCGACCCTTGTTATCCATCATGCAATGCACTCTCAGCCCGTTATGCCAGGATGGGGGCAGCGTGGAGACTGCATTGGTGGCAGCAAAAGCTGGATTGCCGGTCGGATTTATGACCATGGCGTCCTGCCTGACGACTGGTCCGGCGACACCGGCGGGAACACTTGTGGTTGGAAATGCCGAAGTCCTCTCAGCTCTGGTGTTAATGCAAATGGCAGCGCCGGGCTGCCCGGTTTATTATGCGGCAGCCCAAACAGCAAGCGATCTTCGCACGGGTGGATACACCGGGGGTGCACCTGTGGATTATCTGTTTGGAGCGGCGACCAATGTTTTGGCTGATTTCTACAACGTGCCGCTCTCGATGGGGGCTTTCGCTACCGGAGCCAAAGAACCGGGATGGCAATCCGCCATTGACAACACAATGTCGGCATTCATGGCATTATCCACTTCCGCGGATATGCTGTTGGGTGCCGGGTTGCTGCATGGCTCCCGCATCTTTTCCTATGACATGTTATTAATGGATGTGGAGATCTGGGAAATGTTACGATCGACCTTCCGTGGAATTGTCATAGACCAGGAGACATTGGCTCTGGATGCCATCCACGAGATTGGTCCTGGTGGAAATTACCTGGCGCATCCCCATACACTTAGAAATATGCGTCAGTTGTGGCAGCCAACCTTGATGGACCGCAGACCATATACTGAATGGGAACAAAAGAAGGATGGTCCACGGGAATGGGCGTTGGATAAAGCCCGCAAGATCCTGGACACCCACCACCCCGAACCATTGGATCCGAAAATTCAACAGGAATTTAAAAAAATTATTGATCAATCCGAACGGGACTGGATCAAATAGGTCGGTATCCAAAAATGACAGAGGACGGAAGATTCCGTCCTCTGTCTGAATTATCGGAGATGTGAGGATTAATCCTCGTCATCCTCATCGTCCTCTTCGAAATCATCCTCGTCAAATTCGTATTCCTCCCAATCTTCTCCATGGGCATGACCATGTTCCAATTCCTCAGCGGTCGGGATGCGAAGATCGAGAATCGTAATATCGAAGTGCAGAGTCTTTCCAGCAAGGGGATGATTGAAATCCAGAGTTACCGTGTTTTTCGTCACTTCCGAGATGGTCGCGGTCATGACTTCATCGTCTTCATCACGAACATCGATTTCGGTGCCCACTTCCAGGGGTATTTCTGCCGGGAATTCATCCCTGGGGATGGTAACATAGGCGTCTTTTTCAATTTCACCGTACCCATCGGCGGGATGAACAGTGATTTTTTTACTATCGCCGATTTTCATGCCATCGATGCTTTTTTCCAGACCGGAGATGATTTCTCCATAGCCTTGTAAAAATTCGATAGGGTCATTTTCATCAGCGCTGTCAACCACCTCTCCATCCACGGTCAGTGTATATTTGAGGGTGACAATGATGTCATCAACGACATTGTTGGGTTTATCTGAATCTGTCAAGAGAATCTCCATTGCCATTCGGCGAATTTATTTTGGAAAGATTTTAACCCGGTGATTATACCATTACTTAACCTTGATTTCGACGGTCATGGTGCAAATCACCTGTGAACCGGTCACAAGTTTCCATGTGGCACTGTAGGTGCCTGGATTGGTTGGGGCCAGCATATCGACCAATAAATCCACCTGGGCACCCCGAGCGACATCCACAGTTAAATCATAGATGTCACCATGTTTATGCATTTTTTCACCAGATGAATACCGGTAGTCAGTGGATGTTTTTAACCAGGTTTCCGTTCCAGTATTCTTAATGGTCCAGCGGGCATCAAAATCTTCACGGGGATTTAACTTTGTTCCGGGTGCAGGTGATACCGAGACTATCGTACAGTTATATGCACTGGATGTGGCTGTAGCTGTCGGGGTTGGGCTGTATATAGAGGTGGGAGTCTTGGTGGGGGGCAGGGTGTAATAAGGTCGTGGAGTGAGCGTCGGATATGGGGTATAGGTTGGGTATGGTGTCGAAGATGGCAGAAGGGTAAATGTCGGAGAGGGCAGGAGAGTGTTGGTCGGGCGTGCCAATTCGGTGGCAGCCACTTCCGCTTCGATGGTTTGATATGCGGCGGTGCGTGCGGATACCAGGGTGGCATCAATTTCGGCTTGTGAGAGGGTGGGTTGAACAATACCCCCACCTGGAAGTTGACATCCCACCAGCACAAGGGCAACAACAAGTAAAAATATCGGGTTGGTTCTTTTTTTCATTTTTTCCTCCAACTAAATAAAACTGGAAAAGGCAGTACCTTATATTGACGTTTGATATTACATTCCGGTTCCACTAAATTGTAGCACGCGGGATCAGTTCCCACAAATTTAATAATAAATTGGTAAGCTTGAATGTTATTTCGAACCAAAGATGTCACAACTTAATAGGGTGTATTGATCCGCCAGCTGTTTCCAGGATGAGATTGCCTGCTCGAAGGTTAAATCAGTCCGCATATGGTTGGGGACCAGTGAAACCCAATCAAATGGTGAACTGGTGTTAATGGAAGGGGATTTCATGAAGGCACATCCCTGCTCAAGCAGGTGGGTCTGTTCTGTAATCATACTGTCAGAATCTGATGGATCATACACCAGTTCACTGGCACCCAGCCATTCAGCAATCCGATTCAGCGCATATTTATCCAGGATGATGTAATTATCGATGGTGATTTGATACTGATTATGAACCAATTGAATAAAAGCGGGATCAAGTGCCCCGCCATCAGTGAGCGTAAACTGATTTTTCAACGAGCGGTCAGGGAAGTTGGTGACCGGGTATATCAATTGAAAATTTATGTTTGGAGATGAACCCTTGTACAGGAGCATAAACCATGCGGAATTCAAGTTCGGATTAGCTTGTTCCAAATCATCCACCAGCAACAAGATAAAATTTTGTTGGATTTGGGTGGCAGGCGTTTCTGGAGGATCCTGAGTGGTTGATGAGGGATTCAGAGTTTGACGGGCTGCAAAAAAGCCGAGAACGCCGCAAATTACAAAGGCAATTAAACCCAAAATAACGGCTGATTTCCTCATCTGATCCCGGTGGTTGGTGAAGGGTACATTAAACAGGAATGACTCATCAATAATTCAGCCAGGCATGTCTGGCTGTCCCTATATGATGATTGTACCAGAATCCAAGTAGATGATGGATTCCAGGATGGGATTCCAAAACAGCCTCACAAGGAGGCTGTCATGATTGGAGAAAAAATAGCTTATCGAGTGATCATAAATATCAAAATACCCAAAACCAAGCCGATAATTCCCCCGCCGGTCACGGCAACGATCATTTCCCAGGCAGTGGGTTGATCCACCCACTCAAAAAGAGAAGTCAGCCATTGATCCAACTCAATCGATTGGTTCAATGATGACAATCCGGTTTTTTGGAGCAGATATCTCAGGTTGGTTAACCCGTTGGTTGTCCATTCCAACAATTGAATTTGAATTCGAGTGGAAATTGTGGGATGAGTGTTCATAATCGTTGACATCGCTTCTATCCTTTGGATGTGGATATTTTGATAATTTTTCCAGTCTGCCCGACAGTCACCCGGAGTGAGCGGGGAATGGACTGCCCATTTCCGCCTTTGACGCTGCATTCAAAAATCAGGACGGAATTACCATTTGCCTGGTCGGAAACCCGTGGTCGGCGACCCTTAAACTCAGGATGTTGACGATAAATTCGCTGGCAGATTGAATCAATGATGCTTTTATCCATGGCAATTTACCGTTACCTGTCGGCGGATCCGGCGGCGCATAAATGCCGGTAAATCCAAATCTCCATAGGGTGAGCCAGTTCCCACTGTTTCGAATTCCGGTTCAGGTGTGAGGGATTTTTCGGGTTCAGGGATCGAAACCGGCTCGGTGATTGGATCGCGGGCTTCGATTTTGAATGTGTTTTGCACCGGCGTGCCAGCCAGACCGGTAATGACCAGAATAACCTGAACACGATTTTCCATCGATTCGGATGTGGTCACACCCGGAATGATTTCAGCCTGGAAATTGGATCGAGCCTGGAGCTCGTTAAGGGCATCGACCACTTCCATGAATGTCACATCCGGTCCGGTGGTGAAGTTGGCAAGAATGCCGGTTGCATTTTCAATATTGATGGTATCCAGCAGGGGATGGTGCAGGGCACGATCAATTGCCTGGATGGCTTTGTCTTCCCCTTCTCCATAACCAATTGCAAGCAGGGATCCCCCGCCATTTTGCATCACCCGGCGGACATGGGCAAAATCCACATTGATCAGCCCGGTTTCGGTGATCAACTCGGAAATACCCTGGATGCCCTGACGGAGAATATCATCTGCAAGACGGAATGCCATATCAAGCGTGAGGTCCGGTTTGCCAAGATCAACCAGGCGTTCGTTGGGAATTGCGATGAGGGTATCGGTGTAAGGACGGAGGTTCTGCAATCCCATCCTGGCATTTGCCTGCCGCCTGCCTACTTCAAAAGCAAATGGCATGGTTACAATGGCAACTGTCACAGCGCCGACTGCCTTGGCAGCCCGTGCCGCCACAGCAATGGAGCCAGTGCCTGTCCCGCCGCCCATTCCGGCAGTCAGGAAAACCAGGTCGGCACCAGATAGTGCCTGACAAAGTGTTTTATATGACTCATCGGCGGCTTTTTCACCAATCGCTGGACTACCGCCGGCACCCAAACCACGCGTGATGTGAGGTCCAAGTTGAATTTTAACCGGGGCAAGAGAGCTTGATAAAGCCTGGGCATCGGTGTTGGCAGCGATAAATTCAACACCGGACAGTCCCAATTCAATCATCCGGTTGATGGCATTCGAACCACCTCCACCCAGTCCAATGGCTTTTAAGACCGGGCGGCGGGGGGGGATTATGTTTTGATGGTGGGGGCTGGTTGCGATATTGATGTTCATATATCACCTCTCTGCCAGTATAGATGCAAGACTTGTGCCACTTTCGCATATTCTGTCAACTTTGGATCCGGTCAAACGCAGGTGGTATAAAATTTCTTCCGGGATTTCATCATCCGAACCAATTGCTAAAACTTCCTTTGCAAGCCCTGCTTCAACCGGATCAAAACCTACAGTGGGTTGATATTTCTTAACATAAGGACGGATTGCTTCCAGATGCCAATCCGCAATTCCCCATTCAAATACCGGCAACAATACATAACGGGCGATGGGATGGCTGCGATCCTGTGAATGACTGGCGGGCAGGTGGGTGATGGACACTTTTCCTGATTGGAGCCAGGCTTTCATCATCTGGGCGGATTTATTGGCGACTCCATCCTGGGAGAACCAAGCCATTTGAGATTCACGGGTGTCCTCCCCGGCGGAAAGCAGCCAAAAACATCCGCATTTCACTTCATCCGGGATCGGTTCGAGGAGGCGGTGGGGTGCAGTGGGATCCTGGACGGTTTCATCGCATAATAGATGGGCGATACAAAGCTGGTCATTTTGAGTCCGTTCGATATCCAGAGGGAGGGTCTTTCCCGGCTCGCCGATCTGACCTGCCTGAAAAAGGAAAATTTCCGGTTCACCGGCAAGAAAATTTGACGCAATCTCCAGATACCAATCAAAAATGCGGAAGCCGCGCTGGTCCTGGCATCCGGCAGGAGTTAAATAGGGGCGGGATTCCACCCAGCGTTCTGCTCCACCCGCCCCCCAGTTCAACGAACGCCGGTCTGTCCAACCATATGCACTGAGGACAAGTTTGTTGAGAAGATCATTTTGATGCCTGTTTTTCATTGCCTGCAGCGCAAGCTGGAGGAAGGTTGTATCCCAAAAACCGCCTCCGGGTTCCAGAGGGGGAAAAATGGGGGTCATTTTTGAATCCAATGTCAGATTCGCCAGAGGTAAAAACCGGTCAACGAAACGATCAACCAGGTTTTGCTGAGTCCAGCCTGCGGGAGACCAGGCACTGGTGCTGTTGGGGCGGTCAAAGAACTGGACATATTTAACCCCCCAATTTGCATAAGAAATGAGCATTTGTGCCATATCCTCAATAACCGGGGGATTGGTCAGGCTGGATTGGAATTGGAGGATTGGTTCAATTCCAGTCTGTTTCAGTGAGGATATAAATGATTCAGGGATGGCGCGGCGGGTGTCTGCCTTAAGGGTCAGCCAGCCTGCTCCCATTGCAACCAGTTCCGGCAGCCATCGTGCCAGGTCTGATTGCCGGTAATGGTATGTATCTGGAAAATAGTGAAAGCCGATTCTTGACATAATCTTTTGGGTGGGGGTTGGTAGTCGGGTAAATTTTTTGTTATCAAGATAGAGAGCAAGTTTTATGCCAAAGTTGGAAACCTGCTATAATGCATCATCATGATTTTGGTTACCGGAGGGACTGGGTTTATTGGTCAGGCACTGGTGCGTCAGCTGGTGGCGATGGGGCGTCAGACCCGCATTTTACTGAGACCTTCTCAAACTTCGCCAACATTGCCCAAAGGTGTGCCAGTGGAAGTGGCGGTTGCCAGTCTGCAGGATGAACGCGGCATTCGGGCAGCAATGAAGGGGGTGCAAATTGTGTACCATCTTGCAGGAGCAGAGAGAGCCAGCAGCCGTGCGGATTTCAATGCGGTGGACATTCATGGGACCCAAACCGTGGTGCAGGCTGCAAAGGATGCCAGTGTCCAGCATTTGATATTCACCAGTCACCTGGGCGTGGATAAAGTATCAGCATATACTGTCCTGCGGGCAAAAGGTCTGGCAGAAGCGGAAATTTTACGCTCCGGTGTGCCGTTTACCATTATTCGTTCCGCACCGGTTTATGGACCGGGGGATCAGTTCACCACGGGACTCGTACAAATATTGCGACACAGCCCCGGAATATTCCTTATTCCCGGGGACGGGAATAATCATATTCAACCCATCTGGCTGGGAGACCTGGTTACATGCTTAACCATGGTACTGGCGGATCATGATTCCATTAATCAGACCTACGAAGTGGGCGGACCTGAGGCATTATCCTTTCGTCATGTGATGCAAACCTTGATGGAGGTGACAGGATATCGCCGCTTTTTGGTTCCCATGTCGTACACAAATCTCAAGCGAATTGTCATGTGGCTGGAACAGGTTGGTAAATTACCTCTATCGGTTTATTGGTTGGAATACCTGATGGTGGATCGAATATGTCAGGCTGATTTTTTACCGCGCCGGTTTAATCTCATGCCGGCTCGATTTCATCAAAAATTGGATTATCTCAAGCGATGACATCAAGCACATTCTGTGTTCATGGTCATTTTTACCAGCCTGCCCGGGAAGATCCATTGACTGGAGAAATCCCCCTGGAATCCGGTGCCAGCCCATTCCATGATTGGAATGAATTAATTTATGACCATTGTTACCGACCCAATGCCGAATTGGGCAACTTTGAGCGGATCAGTTTCAATATCGGTCCAACTTTGTTTGAATGGATGCGAATCCATTATCCACAGACCTGTAACCAAATTATCGCTCAAGAAAACCGCAATATGGAACGTTTTGGTGTTGGGAATGGCATGGCACAGGCATATCATCATACAATCCTTCCACTTGCCTCCAGGGTGGATAAAATTACGGAAGTCCGTTGGGGTATTGTCGATTTCCAGAATCGATTCGGACATGCCCCCAATGGTATGTGGCTGCCGGAAACTGCTGTGGATTTGGAAACTCTGGAGGTTATGGTGGATTGCGGAATTCAATTCACCATCCTGGCTCCCTGGCAGGCGAAGACTGAATCGTTGGACATCACACAGCCATATTGGGTTGATTTGCCCGGTAAAAAGCGAATCGCGGTTTTCTTTTACCAACCCGAGCTGTCAACCCGGATCAGTTTTGATCCGGAATCTACAATGGATGCCACAAAATTTTTCAAGGAGATATTGATCCCCCAATTTCATGGTTTACTCGCCAAGGACGGATCAAAATTTCTCTTAATGGCATCTGATGGAGAATTATACGGACATCATCAGAAGTTCCGGGATAAATTTCTTGCCCACCTGACCCAGCTATCCTTGAATACTGATTTATCCCAACCCGGATATCCGGGCAGATGGCTGCAGGAACATCAACCTGTACACAGCATGCGTATCATTTCAAATACATCGTGGAGCTGCCACCATGGAGTGACCCGCTGGATGGGGCACTGCGGATGTACACCCCACGGTGAATGGAAGGCACATTTACGACAAGCATTCAACATGCTGGCGGATGCAATTGATGCGATCTATCTTTCCGAAATGCAGAAATGGACGGATGATCCTTGGGAATTACGGCACCAATATATCCATGTCCTGTTGGGTTTGAAAAAATTGGATGATCTGTTGAAGGCACAGATCCATCAAGACCTTTCCGATCATGATATTCGCAAGGTGGATATGCTGCTGAGTGCCCAACACGAACGCCAGCGGATGTTTACATCCTGCGGGTGGTTCTTTGAGGACTTTGACCGGATTGAACCCCGCAATGTGGTAGCTTATGCAGCCCAGGCTGTCTGGTTAACCTATCTGGCAACGGGAAAAGATTTGATACCGCAGGCAATGAACTGGCTCCGTCCGGTGGAATCATGGGTATCCGGCTTGCGGGGTGATGTGGTGTTTGCTGAAAGGATACAGCTTACCCAGAAATATTTCGAAAAAATGCTGCCCCCGGTGTGGATTCCGGGTTAATTCTCATTCAGGAACTTTTTGCGCCATTCGTACAGCTTATTCAATGCCTCGATGGGTGAAAGTGTATTGATATCCAGGTCTTCCAATTCGTCCAGGATTGGATTGGTTTCCGGGAAGAGAACCAGCTGCTGGGGCAGGGAGGGATTGATATTCACCGCTTTACCGGATGAGACTTCCAGTTCCTTGAGGATTTCCCCGGCACGTTGGATGACCGGTCGGGGGAGACCTGCAAGCTGAGCGACATGGATGCCATAAGACCGGTCTGCGCCGCCGGGAATGATTTTATGGAGGAAAATTACCTTTCCTTCGGCTTCACTGACTGCGACATTGTAATTTCGGACACCAGGCAGAAGATCACTTAACTGGGTCAGTTCGTGATAATGGGTGGCAAACAATGTGTGCGAACGCAATTTGGGGTGGTTGTGAATATATTCCACCACTGCCCAGGCAATCGATAATCCGTCATAGGTACTGGTGCCCCGCCCGATTTCATCCAGAATCAACAGGCTGTGCGGAGTGGCATTATGAAGAATATTGGCGGCTTCAATCATTTCCACCATGAAGGTTGACTGACCGGCATGAATTTCATCCTGTGCTCCAATGCGGGTGAAAATCCGGTCGACCAGTCCAATTCTGGCAGACGAAGCGGGCACAAAACTGCCAATCTGTGCCATCAGGACAATCAATGCCACCTGCCTCAGGAAGGTGGACTTGCCGCTCATGTTAGGTCCGGTGATAATCCGGATGATTTCCCCGGATTCGAAAATTGAATCATTGGGCACAAATCGTTCACCCACGAGGGATTGTTCCACAACCGGATGCCTGCCGTCGCGGATTTCAAGTGCGGGCTCGGCAGTCATTTCAGGACGTATGTAGCCGCCGATGGCAGCTGATTCTGTCAGGGATGCCAGCACATCCAGTTCGGCTATGGCACGGGCGGTGGCAAGAAGGGTGCTGCTGACAGTTGATATGCGGCTGCAGATCTCTTTGAACAATCGGGCTTCCACCTCGCGGATCCGTTCCTCGGCGTTCAGCACCAGTGTCTCATATTCCTTCATCTCGGGGGTGATATACCGCTCGGCATTCACCAGGGTTTGCTTGCGGATATATTCCGGAGGTGCCATTTCAGCATTGGCATGGGTAATTTCGATATAATAACCAAATACCTTGTTGTAGCCTACCTTAAGCGAACGGATGCCGGTGCGTTCCCGTTCCACTGCTTCCAGGTTGGCAATCCATTCCCGGGCATGCTGGGAGGCTCCCACAATTTGATCCAGTTCAATGGAGAAACCGGGACGGATGACACCGGAATTTTGCAGGGTTGCAGGGGGAGATTCTGCAATGGCTTCATCCAGAAAAGTCATCTGTTCAGTGCAGGGATTAAGGGTGTCCAGGATGGAATCGAGGGCTGGTTTCATCCGGTCGAACAGGGGGAGCATCTCCGAAATGGCATGCAGGGTTGCGCGTAAACCAACCAGGTCACGCGGGTTTGCGTGACCGGATAAAATGCGATTGACAAGACGTTCCAAATCGCCCAAGGGGCGCAAAGCTTCGCGGAGTTCCGCTCTTAACATGCCGGATTCTAAAAAGAATGCCACTCCATTTTGCCGGTCTTGGATTTGTTTGAGATCCAGAAGGGGTTTGCTGACCCATTGGCGGAGAAGACGTTTACCCATGGGTGTAATGGAGTGATCCAGCACTCCCAGGAGAGAACCGTGCACCTCTCCGCTGCGGATGGTTTCAGTTAATTCCAAATTACGGCGGGTGGCGGCATCCAGATTCATGAATTCACTGGTGCTGTAATTGATGAGGCTGGCAAGTAATTTCAACGCTGCGGGTTGTGTCTCCTGCAGGTATTGAACGACCGCACCGGCAGCCCGGATGGCAAGAGATTGACCCCGCAAACCAAACCCGTCCAGGGAGCTGGTTTGAAATTGTCTTCGCAGCGCTTCCTCACAGCGTCCGGGTTCAAAGCGCCATGCCGCCCAACGGGTCAGGTTCCCCGGAAATCCATTGGATAATATCGTCGTTTCCGGAATGAGAACCTCAGCGGGATTCAACCGAATCAATTCGCTGCGAACCAACCCCTGGATATCCTCACCCCTCAATTGGGTGGCACCAAATTCACCAGTGGAGATATCCACGTAACTAATGCCGGAGCCATCCTCCTGGATGACCAGGCATACAAGGAAATTGTTCCGATCTGAATTCAGTAAACCGGGTTCAATGATGGTGCCAGGGGTTACGACCCGGGTGACCTGCCTGGGGAATAATCCGCGTGCCGGTTGATCCCCCACCTGTTCACAGATGGCTACCTTGTAATTCTTTTCTATCAAACGCGCTATGTAGTTTTCCGCAGCATGATAGGGTATGCCGCACATGGGTGCTCTTTCCTCCTGGCCGCAGTCCCTGCCTGTCAGGGTAATTTCCAGCTCCTTGGAGGCTGTGAGGGCGTCGTCAAAAAACATCTCATAAAAGTCCCCCAGCCTGCAAAACAGTATCTTGTCCTTATGCTGGTTTTTTATTTCAAAATATTGCTGCATCATGGGCGTCAGCTGTGCCATAATCATTTCACCTCATCAACCATGTCCCCGTTCAGAAACCATGAATGTATTTCATTTATCCTTACATTTACCAGTTTGCCTGTAATTCCCTCCCGGCCATTGAAATTGACCACCTTGCCGGTTCTTGTCCTGCC
>ERZ1026800.585-NODE-585-length-29507-cov-3.394078_pt1 | contig 29507 bp, 17 predicted proteins | sample MGYA00520873_ERZ1026800 | MGnify/ENA primary metagenome ERZ1026800 (study PRJEB33270, sample SAMEA104284475) | anaerobic digester metagenome | biome: Anaerobic digester microbiome; feature: mesophilic sludge digester; material: Anaerobic digester biomass | place...
CCACTTACCTGGATATCATAACTGAAACCAAATACAGCTTTGTTTCCCGGAGAACAGACAGCTCCAAAAGTGCCGTTGAAAGACCAATTGTCATAAGAAGTCACCTGCCCGAACTGGATTATGTCGCCTTTTATCTCAGTAGCCGTTGCATTCAGTTTAATTTTCAAGGGTAAGGTAAGAAAACTCTTATCAAAAGAAATGGTATGCAGGAATAAATGCAATGCGTTGTTCCCTGGCAATCTGTACTGAATGGTATATTCAGGGAAAACGTTCTGACCTGAATACAGATTTCTTCGGTTATAAGAGTATTGGGTACTTATGTTGGCGAAAAACAAAGAAGCCACGTTCCGGTAACTTATCCCGGCAGATCCCATGGATGAAATCCGTTTTCTAAAGTTGTTATCGGCCAGATAGAACGTCCTGTAATTACGCATCAGGTACCCAGTTCCCATTTCTTCAACAGGATATTCAGGAGTGGTGTTCATGTGGCCGCTGGCGTATATTCTCCAGTTAGAAGAGGGCTCCCAGACACATTGCACCATAGGGCGTAAGTACCACCGGGATGTTCCCCATAAATTTTCATATGACCAACCTGCCGGCAAATGGACGGCAAGGCTCAGGCGGTTTGCATTATAATTCAGATTTACCCCCAAAAAACACTTGATGTTTGAAAAACGTGTTAAGGAGGTTGTGCTGTCTGTCTCAAGAACCGGATTTTCCCATGCTGTGTGGGAAGACTGGAAAGAGTAATCAATCCCTGCTTCAGAAATCAATTTAAACTGTTTTATCTGTTTTGACAGAGATACTCTGTTTGAAGTTTCCATTATTCTATAATCAACCTTCTGCCTGGTAATCTCTTGATCCTTTTCTACTTCCAGAGATTGATTACTACTGCTGTAAAATGTCTCCGACGTAACAGTAAAAGTGGCTTTTGCCATCTTTTTTATAAATTGAAAATTATTCCCTGCAATGGAGTAAGGTAGGTAAAACTCCTGTTGGGTATTTGTCCCTTTGAACAGGGATGAATTGACCTCTGAAAAATTCAATTTTCCATACAGCTTGTTTTCCAGAAAGTACTTTTCCGTATTTGCGGTTAAAAGATGTTCCAGTTGATATACCTGTTTTTTATTCCGATGGTAGTTGTTTTCCAGTACAGTAATAGTGTCCTGTCCGGGTATGAAATAACGTGTATGCTGCACAGACCTGCTTGTATCGCGTGAATGAATATAACTGATATTCAATCTGGACTCCAGATTATCGCCCCATTTTGACAAATGATTGATAGCTCCCAGGTAACTTGTATTAAGGAGGGAAACAGAATGGTCAATTGAGGGTGGAATCTGTGGCCTGCCTACGCTAAAATACATTCTTTCCGTTGGATCCTGTGTATTTATGGCTGCATACCTGTAGAATCCAGATTGCATCCTTTGCAGATTGAATAACTGCAGCTCTTCAAACAAATCTTTTCCCGTATTATCTGCTTTAACAAGAAAAAGAGATTGTGAATTAACGGCAAACCGCATAAGAAGTGCACTTTCTGACCACAGAAAAGGAGTTGCTCCTAAGGACAGATCCAAAGAAGCCATCCACCGCGACTTGTATTTTTGTTTTAATCTAAGATTAATCGCTGCATTGGCAGGTCGGATATCTGCTCTTAGAACCTTCACCGGCTGATGACGTTCCAGGATTTCGGCAATTGAAAAATATTCAGCAGCCATATTTTTTGTTATCAGCCCATACCTCCCGCCCATAAGATCCATGTTTTCTATATAAAACCGGTTGATTGGCAAGCCCCTGTACCTAATGGCACCTGTTTCCTGTACTTCTATACCCGGAAGTTTTTTTAACAAATCGCCAATTGTCTTGTTATCAATGGTTGCCAAAGTTGTCAGATCGTAGCGGATGGTGTCTCCTCTTTGTTCTACAGCCACCGGCTTTATATGAATTGTTTTCAGTTGAGTTATGTCTTCTTCCATAACAACCTCCAGAAATGAGGGATGGTCATCCGGCAGATCCAGCAATACCGTTTTGTAGCCCATGTGCCGTACCGTTAATTGTAATGAATCCGGCCGGCCGGAAAACCGAAGAGTGAAGGAACCATCGGAACGACTGATAGTATAAGCAACCGTTTTCCCTTCTTCTTTCTGCTGTAGATAAAGTATAACTCCCTCCAGATGCTGTCCGTCTGTCGCTCTTATCCGGCCTTCCACTGTAAGAGAATGCTGACCCGACAAAGTGCCATAAGAAAAAAAAGCGAAGGCAATTATAACAACCCTCAGGCATTGCATCTTAATACAGTTCAATGGGTATATACGGTATTTTAACATCGGTAACATCTCTCCCTTGCGCATCGGTTAAACGAAATGATTTGACATTTCCTGATGGATCAAAATTTTCTGTCCACACACGATAGCTTATTTGAAGGTAACGCTTCTTGTCTATCTTGTTATAATTGTGTCCATAAGCTTGTAGCAAGGGGACATGGCAGTCTTCCATTCCACTGAGTTCAAAAATAAAGAATTGGTCTTCATCGCTGATTTTGAGAATGAGTCCAGGTAATCCGGAAAATTTGTATGGACCGTCACTTATGGGTATATGGGTAGTGAACCAGGCAGTCCACACTCTTCCTCCGTATTGGCATACCGCTTTTTGACATGGATAGCCCAGGATACTGCATGTATCCTGTTTCAAGGACCATTGAAAATCGGGAGTAGGCTCCTTGTAATAAAAACGTGAGGTGACCAGAAGGTCGCTAAACACAATTTCTTCCGGAGTTTTCACAATAACGTATTTTTTACCGTATCCATACACCCTAAGCTCTTCTTGAATGACATAGACGTTTTCTCCCGCTGCCAACATAGCTGTTTTTGCAGAGTCTTTCAGGTATTCTATCCGGCTGTAAAACCTGGAGATGTTGTTTCCCCTATCCAGAAAAAACAGGTCGTTATTGTAACCTTTCTTAAGGCTATCCCGTTTGTATTTGCACGCATACTGGAACCGGTGTGTTGATGTACCCAAAGTATCCTGTGAAGTCACCTGTTGGCAGGACAGGAAAAGAAATGCAAAAAAGAAAAATAATTTGTATTTCATAGAAATATTAAATTTAATAATACACTGGTGTGAAATTATTAACAATTAATTAAGGAGCATCAGGATCAAATACTTGAAGTTCACAGTATAGGTGTTCATAGTGATCGTAATACAATAGTTGCTCCTCAGCACTCATTTCATGATGTGTTGTTACCCATGCAGTTCTTCCGCATGTTGTCATAAAAGCATAATAATATTCTTGTTGGGCTAAAGCCATTATTGGCAAAATAATAATAATAAGTGATAGAAGAATAAGTTTTTTCATAGTTGATTGATTTTTGACACACCAGTGTACATATTTCACGCTTTTTCTTATAACAGGAATACCCCATAATATCTGTAGGCTGTTGTAATGAAAATAGTATATTCACCAGATGGTAAATTATCAATTGGAATATAAAAGGTTGCGGCATTGGTGATGCCGGCCTTTATTTTTGAAACGGATTCTCCTACAGCATTTTTGATTACTATGAAAGCTGTACCAGTGAAATTCAGGATGTTTACATAAAAGTACTGATTGTCGTATTCAGCGGTTACGATTTCGACGATAAGAGATTTTGGCCTCAATGGATCAATCTTTATATCAATTTTTGCAGTACTTGTACTATCCTGGGCCAAAGCAGTACCAGCTAATAGAAAAAAGGCAAAGCATATAAGAAACGTTTTCATAATCAACTTTTTAGTAATTTTATAAATTAAATCACAAAAGTCAATAACGGAGAAAAAAGTTTCGGTAAAAACAGGGTTAATGTAAATTAATTCAGCAAGTTATATTTGAAAAGTTTCGCCTCCCGGCATTCAAATCCTGCAATTTGCCGCAACTTTTTGTTTTATTTTGGAGATGCTGGAGCGGATATTATCTGAAGAAACGTTCAACAAACCGGCTATCAATTCATTGGTGAAACCACTTTCTGACAATGCATAGATGATCTTTTCCCGGTCACTGACCTGTATCTGCAGGCCTTCTGAGTTGAAGATTTCTTTTAAAAAGTCTTGTTGTGTAGTGGCAGAAAAGGAGCTCTTATAGTCTCTCTTGACTTTATCAAGGCATGCAATAAGATCGTTATACATTTCCGGACAGGATTGCCGGCTCTTATGTGCTAACTGGTAAATCTCTTCAAGTAACCCCGGAAAAATACCTGCTGTATTATTGAATGCTTCTAAGAAAAAATTAAGTTGATCTATCTTTTGTTGCTTAACAATTTCAAGCTGTTTGCTTTGAACAGCCGTGTGTTTCCAGTAGAATAGCCCAATTATTGTTACGATGACAATGGCAAAAAGAATAACAGAAAAAATTACATAAGCCCTTTTCTTCAATTTTTCTTTAAGTAATGCCTGTTGAGCCGCTGCAATATTGTATTTTTTCTCAAGTTCCAGGATCCGTTTTTCATTAACTACCGTATGATAGGTGTTAAACGACTCCAGAGCTTTTTTGTAATTTTCGGAGGACTTTTTATATTCTCCGGTTAATGCATACAGATTGGCCAAATGCTTATAATACAGATAATTGTCCAGATTTATGGAATCTACAATTGCGTTCAGGCAGGCTTCCCCATATATAACTGCGCTATCCAGGCGGTTCAATTTCATATAAAATTGAGAAATATTAAATAATACTCCCGGTTTATCGGTGTCATACATTCCTTTGAGAGAATCATTGACAGAGTGTATGATGGCTTCTTTAAAAGTTGGACCTGTCTGGTAAAAGAATGCGTTTACCTTTTTTACAGATGGTATTAATTCATCGGGGATAGAGTCCATAGCATTAATTTGCAGCACTATATTTTCAGCCTCGTCTGTTTTGCCTACATATATTTTAGCGTAAAACAGGTTAATATAAGCCAAAACATAGTTTCTGTGATTCCCGGCCTTTTTACTAGCCTCCAGCCCCTTTTCAAAACAAACCTCAGCTTCAGGATAATTTCTGTTCCTAAGGTTGATATCCCCCAGATACCCATATAGCAACACCTGAAGCTGCGGATCTTCTATGGCATGGACTTTCATGACATCTTCTGCCTCTTTCAAATGGAGGTATGGCAGTGTGTCCATGGAATTGAGCCCATAACGGACAATCCCCAGGTAGATCAGGGAGCGGGCAAGGTTTTCGGGATCTTTGCCGTTCCTGTACCATTCCGCTGCTAATGATATTATGGAATCGTCCGTGAAATCCACATAAGATTTATCCCTGGCTATGGTCAGCAACAAATTGTAATAAGACTGCACTTCGCCGGAATGCTCAGATACATCCATTTGTTCCAAACTGTCCAGGACAACCCGGGGCCTGTGGCTGAGCAGGCTGTCCAGATTAGCCAGACGAGCTTGCATTACGTGCTGCCTGATTGTCGTATTACAGGAAACCAGCAGCAACAAACCAAGAACTATCAACCGGGAATTTTTCATGATTGTTTTGCTAAGTTAATAAAATCAGCGAAATTGTCTACTTTTGTTAACTTACCGACGCTCGGTGCATTACCTGATTTATTATGAAAAATATCCTATTCGTTCTTTCTTTTCTTTTTGCTTCCTTATTTTGGGTTGATGGATCTGCCTGCACGGTCATAGTGGCGGGCAAAAAAGCCACTGCAGACGGAAGTGTTCTGAATTCACATACAGATTGCGGTCCCGATAACCGCATTCGCATTATCCCGGGACAAAGCTTTAACAAGGGAACCATGGCCCCTGTTTTTTGGGGTATACTGGACAATACGCGCCCCATAGATGATCTTGGGGAGATCCTGGGTTACATTCCCCAGGTGGAGCGAACCTACACCTATTTTCACTCGGCCTATTCCCAGATCAATGAACACCAGTTGTGCATTGGCGAAAGCACCACCAACCAGCGGCCGGAACTGCAACTGACAAAAGGAGAAGGCGAACAGATCATGACCATAGAACAGGCCCAGGTCTTTGCCCTGCAACGCTGCAAAACGGCCCGGGAAGCCCTGGAACTGATGACACACCTGATGGAAACCTATGGTTTTCTTCCTTCCTGCGGAAAAGATCCCGAACTGGTCACCCTGGCCGATCCCGATGAGGTCTGGATACTGGAATTCTTTGCCGTGGGCAAAGGCTGGAAAAAGGACAGCGGAAAACCGGGTTGCATCTGGGCGGCACAGCGCCTGCCGGACGACCACGTGGCCGTCATTTCCAATTGGAGCGTGATCAAAGAGATTGACCTTTCCAAACCCGACCAGTACCGTGCCTCTTCCAACTATATGAGTGTGGCCATAGAGAACGGCTGGTACGATCCCAACGGCACCATGCCCTTTATCTGGAGCAATGCCTATGCCGGGATAACCCCGCGCGAAGCCCACACCCACCGCCAATGGCTCTTCAATGCCCTGTACAATCCCGGCCTTGAGGAACTGCCCCCGCGCTGGACAAGCAATCCGTTCCAGAACCTGAACCAGTACGGTCAGACGGTTGAACCCATTGGCATGTATCCCTTCTCTTTCAAACCCAACAAGCTTTTCACCATAAAAGACATCATGGATTTCCAGCGGAGCACATTCACCGGGACCATTTACGACAAGGAAAACGATGCCGTATGGTATATTCCCGGCGCCGATGGCAAAATGGTCAAAAGCCCACTGGCCACCCCTTTCCCCAATGCCGAGTTGCAGAAACTGCTGAAAACCAACAGGCGCCGCCTGGTGTCGCGCGTTGACGGAGAATACGGGTTCTGCGCACAGCTGCGCAGTGACCTGCCCGACGGAATTGGAGGCATTTACTGGGTATTTGTGGACAATGCCTATACCTCGCCCTACATTCCTTTTTTCACCGGCATGACCAAAACACCGGCTGTTTACATGGAATACCATCCCGACCACTATTCCGATACCTCTGTGCGATGGGCCGTGGATGTGGTGGATAACCTGCTGAACCTCTGCTACCAGGAAGCAAAAAAAGACCTGGTCCGGCTCCGGGAGCCCATGGAAGAAAAGTTCTTTGAAAAGAACCGGGAAATTGAACAACAATACCTGGCCTTGTACCAGAAGAATCCCAAGGCAGCCGCCGAATTGCTGAATCGGTACGCGCAGGAATGTGCCGACACCATCATGCAAACATACAGAACCTTGCGGAATACGCTTTTTGAAAAATATACAAACAATAAACTACGATAACATATGAGCCTGGACAGAAGGAATTTTCTTAAGGCAGCCGGTGGTCTGGCTGCCCTGACCATCCTCCCGCGGCGTGTCCTGGGAGGCAACGGTTTCATTGCCCCCAGCAACCAGCTGACCAAAGGGATCATTGGTACCGGCGGTATGGGCAGGGAACATATCAAATACGAAGGAGCAAGGCTGGTTGCCGTCTGCGATGTGGATACCAAACACCTGGAAGCGGCTGTGAAAATGGCCCCGGACCGGGTCAGGACCTATGAGCATTTCATGGATCTGATTAACGATCCCAACGTAGATGTGGTGCACATTGCCACCCCTCCGCACTGGCACGGCATCATGGCTGTGGAAGCCGCCAAGGCCGGCAAGGATATCTGGTGCGAAAAACCCATGACACGCACCATAGGGGAAGGCAAACGTGTAATGGAAGCGGTCAAGAGAAACGGACGCATCTTCAGATTGAACACCTGGTTCCGTTTCAAGGACACATTCTATGGCCTGGGCACGACCGTGAACCCGCTTAAAAAACTGGTACAGAGCGGCATGCTGGGCTGGCCCCTGAAGGTGACCATATCGCGCCACACCGGTTTCGACTGGAAGTTCTACTGGACCGGTAAAGAAAGCCTGGTACCCGAACCAGTTCCTTCCAACCTGAACTACGACCTGTGGCTGGGCCCTGCCCCTTACAAGCCCTACAATCCGCACCGGGTGCACCAGACATTCCGCGGTTACTGGGATTACGACGGCGGAGGCCTCTGCGATATGGGACAACATTACATGGACCCGGTCCAGTACCTTCTGGACAAGGACAACGAAAGTCCGGTAAAAGTAGAAGTAGACGCCCCGCAACAGCACCACGATGCCGTGGGTACCTGGCGCAGCATAACCTACACCTATGCCGACGGATGCCAGATCGTCCTCTGGGGCGATGATTTCGGAGATCCCGAAACTCCTTACATTGCCGGGCCTAAAGGCAACGTCTACCATGGCTTCCGGTGCGATATCCCTGACTGGCAGCTGAAACTGGCAGATTTCCCGGAACCGGCTGCCCAGGAAACCGATTTCTACGGATGCATCAAAACCCGCAGGCCATTTGCCCTGAACGAAACCAATGGTTTCAGGAGTTGCACGCTGGTCAATATGGGCGCCGTCGCTGTACGGCTGAACCGCACCCTGCACTTTGACTCTGATAAAATTGAATTTATTAACGATCCCGCAGCCAACCGGTTACTGGACCAACCCATGCGCGGACCCTGGAAAATCTGAACATCATGAAAAGAACAATATCTGTAATACTGTTAATCCTCCTGGGCACGCTGTCCTCATTGCACGCCCAGGATGCCCAAAGAGCGGCCTCCACCAAGGTGGGCGATGCCCTGAACCAGCTTCCGGCTGCCAATGAAGCCCTTTTCAGCCGGTTGATGGAAGATCTTTTGTCTACGGGCGAGGAAGGAGTCCTTATGCTTGCCCAAAAGCTCAGGAGCGACGGAACTTCCCTGCCCCAGGCAGAATATGCCCTGGACGGCATGGTACAATACGTAACCCGTCCCGGGGTAGATGAAAAAGTCCGCACGGAAGTGGCACATCATTACGCCAAAGCCCTGGACAAAACGGAGGACCCCCTGATCAAGGCCTTTTTCATCAGGCAACTGCAAATGCTGGGTTCGCCCGAAAGCCTGAATGCCCTGGTTCCCTATATGTTCTCCGACGAACTGGGCGGAGCAGCCATCGGGGCCGTAACGGCCATTGGGGGCGAGACGGCTGTGCAATTGCTGCTGGGAGCTCCTTTACGGGCCGAGACCATCACCGGTCTGGGCAAGCTGGGATCCCCGCTGGCAGAAAAAATGCTGATGAGCCTGGCCCAAACCGGCAATGAGCAGCAGCGTCCCCTGGCCTTCCAGGCCCTTTCCCGTTGCGGGACCATGGCTGCCTTTGACGTTATGGCCAATGCCCCGGCTTTCGATTTCCTGACCTTCCTGCAACGGGTTGCTCCCTCCGATCCGGGGAAAGCCACCAAAGCACTCAAGTCCCTGATCAAATCCGGCAATGATTCCCAAACCCGTTGCTTTGCCCTTTCGCTGCTTATTGGCCTGCACCAGGAAGAAGCCATGCGGACGGTGCTGAAGGCGCTGAACGATACTGATGGTTCTTACCGCAGGACGGCCCTGGAAGGTACCCGCGCGTTCATCTCACCGGTGGTTAACTCGGCCGTTATGAAAAAGATGAAGCGGCTTTCCGCTCCGGCACTGGCCGATGTGCTGGACTGGCTGGGTGAACAGAGCAACCCCGCGCTGATCCCTTACATTGCCGATCCCTGGCTGAATCACGAAGACCTGCAGGTGGCAGAGGCCTCGGCCCGGGCTATCCTCAATACAGGGACAGATCAGGGCACTGCCCTGCTGGCCGGATTGCTCACCAATACCGACCCCCTGAGAACGGACCTTGCCCTGAAGTGTCTGCTGGCCTCGAAAGGAAATGTGATACAGGCTGTCATTGATATTTATCCGCAAACTTCCGTTCCGGGAAGATCGGCCGCCCTGGCACTGCTGGGCGCACGAAAATCCCGGGCAAATGAACCGCTGGTGCTGGAAGCCCTGGAGGATCCCTCACCGGAAGTCCGGCTGGCCGCTGCCAGTGCACTAAGCGGCGTGGCCCGGCCCGATAACAGGGACACATACTTCCGGCTATTGGAAGCCGCTGCACCTGAATTGATAGAGCCTTTGCAGCAGGCTGTAATGGCCTCTCTGTACGGACTTGACCCGGAAGCACAATTTAACGTGCTGTCCGCAAGAATGCAACAGGCCGGTCCCCTGCTGAGACCGCTTTACTACGCGCCCCTTGCCGCAACCGGCACAAAAAGGGCTGTTGACCTGCTGAGCGAACGTTACCTGGAAGAAGGGAATGCAGACGCTTACATTACGCTGATCAATGGCTGGAATCCCACCGGTGCGCAAAAGGTGATATACCTGCGCAAAGGCCTGGACCATTTCACAGAACCGGGACAAACGGCAGCACTCCTGGCCCAGATGAAAAATACCGGTGCATTTCAGGCCATGGTCGCCTCGGCTCCTTACCTGGACTCGGCCCATCCCGAAGTCTCCCTGGCTGCGGCCATGAACATATACCACCTGGCGGTGAACAATCCGGATTTCTACGGCCCCCTGGTGGCGGAGTGGATGGAAAAGGTGATGCGGATCATGGAACAGGCCGGTTACCCGGACAGCATCTACGACATACAGAACGTGAAGAAATACCTGGCCGAAACACCTGAAGAAAAGGGATTTGAACGCATTTTCAATGAAAAAGACCTGGAAGGCTGGCAGGGTCTGGTAGGCAATCCCATCTCACGCAGCAACATGAAACCGCAGGAACTGGCCAAGGCGCAAAAAGAAGCGGACAAGGTGGCTTTCAGCCAGTGGGTGGTGGAAGACGGCAAATTGCTGTTTTTGGGCAAAGGCGATAACCTTTGCACCACAAAGAATTACGGGGATTTTGAAATGTATGTGGACTGGCTCCTTTACCCGGAAGGACCCGAGGCCGATGCCGGCATTTACCTGAGGGGTTCACCCCAGGTGCAGATCTGGGACACTGCCCGGGTGCATGTGGGGGCCCAGGTGGGATCGGGCGGCCTGTACAACAACGTGAAGAATCCTTCGGTTCCCTTGTTGGTGGCCGATAACCGCCTGGGGGAATGGAACAGCTTTTTCATTCGCATGCAGGGAGAACGCGTAACCGTGTACCTGAACGGGGAACTGGTGGTGGACAACGTGGTCATGGAAAATTACTGGGACCGCTCACAGCCCATCTTCCCGTACGGGGCCATTGAGCTCCAGGCACACGGCAGCAAGGTGGCCTACCGCGACATCTACGTGCGGGAACTCCGGCGTCCCGAGCCTTTCAAACTGTCCCCGGAAGAAGAAGCCGATGGCTTTACCGTGCTCTTTGACGGCACCACATTGCATCAATGGACAGGAAACAAAACCGATTACCTGACCCGGGACGGGGTCCTGGAAGTCCGGCCCACCGGGCAGGGGTTCGGCGACCTGTACACGGTTAAGGAGTATTCCGATTTTATATTCCGGTTCGAGTTCAAACTCACCCCGGGTGCCAACAACGGCGTAGGCATCCGTACACCCGGCACAGGGGATGCAGCCTATGAAGGCATGGAAATCCAGATCCTTGACCATTTCGATCCCATTTACCAGCCCTGGCTGTTGGATTACCAGTACCACGGATCGGTATATGGAGTGATCCCCTCACATAATCGCAATGCCCTGCGGCCCGTCGGGGAATGGAACCAGGAGGAGATCTACGTCAAAGGCACGTACATCCGGGTTACGCTGAACGGTGAAGTGATCACGGAAGGAGATATATCGGCAGGTCCCATTGACGACAGGGTACATCCCGGGCTGGAAAGGACAGGGGGAAAGATAGGATTCCTGGGACACGGGTCCAGGCTGTGGCTCCGCAATATCAGGATAAAAGAATTATAAGCGGGAAACTATCTTTTGAGCAGGGTATATTCCCCGTCTAGGGATTGCCCGTCAAAAAGAAGGTCTCCGTCGTAATATACAACCAGTGTGGTCGGGGTCAGGGAACGGATCTCGACCACATCGTTTATGGTGGCACTGCCTACAATGACACGTACATAAATATAGAACCCATCCAGCGTATAGGTAGGCGTATAGGATGGGGCCGAAACGGGGGCCGTGTAACCCATGGTACCGTCTTCGCGGAATGTGATGGTGTATTGTGTGTTGTCCTGGTAAGCCCATGTTCCCAGAAGGTCAGACACTTTATACTCCTTTTGGCAGGATGCGGTCATTAAAATAAGCAGGGACAATGCCATCAGTCCCTTGATCATGCGGATTCCTTTTTTCTTCATTGATATTATATCTTTTTTATTATTCATATTCAAAAACAGCCAGTACCGGGTAATGGTCAGACACATAGGGTACGCCAAAATTATCGGTAACGGTACGGAAGGATAATGCCTTTGCTCCCCGGTAAAAAATATGGTCAATAGGAGCTCCGTTGTACGTACCCCATCCGTTGTAAGTGGATAAGGTGTCGGTTATGGGCGCTTCCTGTCTTGCATCCAAAAAATGTGCCTTAACCGGTTCAAAGAGAGGGTCACTGACTTCGGCATTGAAATCACCTGTGACAAAAACCACGGGAGCCCCCAAGGTCAGCTCCCCGATCTTTTGCACCAGCAGGTGGGCAGATTCCCGGCGGGCAACCTCTCCCCTGTGGTCGAAATGGGTATTGAATGCAAAAAAAGTTCTTCCTGTCTTCCTGTTCCTGAACTTGCCCCATGTCACGATCCTCATATGGGCGGCATCCCATCCGAAAGAGGGCACATCGGGGGTTTCGCTGAGCCAGAACGTTCCGTTCTGCATTACCTCGTATTTGTCTTTCAGGTAAAAAATGGCAGAGAATTCTCCTATGGAGTCACCATCTTCACGCGCCACCCCCACCCTGGCATAAGCCGGAAGGTGTTCCACCAGGTAATCAACCTGTTCCTTGACCGATTCCTGAACTCCCAGCACATCGGGCTTCAGAGAATCTATCATTATTATGGAGGCGGGCTTGCGGATGTTCCAGTGGTTTTCCCCGTCATCAACCAGCGAAAGGCGGATGTTATAGGACATGACCTGCACAGTATCGGGTCCCTGTGAACAGGATACTTGCAACAGCATGACTACTGCTGGTAACATGTACAGTAAATATTTCAATGGTTTCATTTATAGGTTTTTGCGTATTAATTCGTTCCTCCGTACATATTCTCATCACTGGCAGGCTGGCCGTTGACAGTGCCTGTATTGGTGCAATCTTCAGGTGCCGGTCCCGAGGCAAACAGGCCGCAGAATCCTCCCACATAGCAGTAATCCTGCTCATCGTCACTCACATAACCGCTTACCGGTCCGGAATTGGAACACGATTTGAGCGCTCCCCCTGTTCCTGTACCCCTGCCGGTAACCCCAACCATGCCTCCCACGTAACGATACTGCCCGGTCTGAGCGATTCTGTTCACTGCTCCGGAATTGCTGCAATTGGTCATATTGCCGCTGTCATTCATCCCGCATACCCCACCCAGGGCAAAAAACGTGGCATCCATCTCCGTCTCCGCACCCTGTATGGTACCTGAATTCCCACAGTCTGTAAGAGAACCCTTTACATTTTCTGCCACAACGCCTCCCACGCTATAAGACCCGGTAACATTTCCTGAATTCACCAGGGTCTCGGCAGTACCACCCTTGGTTATGGATCCGGCAACCCCTCCTGCACTTCTGATGCCCGTGATCTGACCGCTATTGGTGCAATTCTTCAGCTTATACAACGAACTGCTGGCAGTGAAACGTGCAACGATCCCTCCGGCCGTGTAACCGTTCACAGCACCCTGGTTTTCACAATTTTCAATAAGAGATGAAGAAATGCCCGCAATACCTCCTGCCATGGCAATATTGTTAATCTCAATCTCTTCCGTTTCCTCAACGGGGTCATCGGTCATGGGAACAGTCACTACCCCCGCATTCAGGCAATCATTGATTTTTCCGTAACTTACAGCCACTATGCCGCCGGCTCGTCTGGCCGAAGAAACAGGAGCGTGATTTTCACAGTCGGACAAAACGGTTCCGGTATATTGAACGGTACCTGAAACACCCGTGATACCTCCTGCACTTCCTGCAGAAGCAGATACCACCCCGGACTCCTGGTTGGTACAGAAACTAACAGTAACAGTGCCGGTAATATAACCGATAATCCCTCCTGCTCCGGAAGAAGCGGTGACCGTTCCGCTGTTTGTTAAAAAAGAGAGTGTATAACCTGTCCCGTCAGCCGTACCGATTGTTCCGCCAATGAAAATTACCCCTTCAACAGGGGCCGTGTTGGCGCAATCTTTAACGACATTATTGGAGAATCCAGCAATGCCACCTATAGAAGACGGGCCCTTAACTGTACCTGAATTCTGCGAGGTGGTGATCTCTGAATAAAAATTTCCTCCCGTGATGCCTCCAAAACCGGTGTTCTTGTTTTCATCGGATCCGGAAGCGGTAATGGAGCCGGAATTCGAACATCCATTGATGGAACAATCGAGATACTGGGTCCCGCATATTCCTCCTGCTTCAGAAACAGCGGATAAACCTACCTCATTGACACAGTTGTCAATCTGGCTGGAACTGGCTGAATAACCGCATATTCCTCCAATGCGTGACGTTCCTCTAACTATCGCCCCCGAATGATTGACACTATTGCTGACAACGGCCAGGCTGTAGAGCTCGCCGCATATCCCTCCGGTCTTTTCCCCGGTTCCTTCCACGCTGCCCCGGTTGTGCGAAGAATTGATAACCGCACTTGTCCAGGATTGACCGCATATACCTCCCACCGCCAGGGATCCTTTGACCCGGGCATCGTCATTGTTCTCACAACTTACTATGCTGCTTCCATTCGATCTGCCTGCTATGCCTCCTACAGGCGATAGTCCCTGGATGGTTCCGCCGTTGGAACATTCCGTGACAACCGCAGCCTTCAGGTTCTCATCTGCGCGCATTTCACCCACTATGCCCCCGGTCGCGGTAGATGTGCTCAGCCCGCTAATCTGTATGGTGCCCTGAAAGTGGCAACCCGTCAAGGTCCCTCCCAGCATGGTGCCGCAGATCCCGCCGGCCGACATGCTCTGAAACTGTCCGGGTACCAGAGTAATGGAACAAGTATGATCCAGTGTGAGGTCCTGTACTGTGGCTTTCCGCACATACCCGAACAATCCGGCAGACCTGCTGGAATTCTGGGTGATCCTGAGATTGCTGATCGTATGGTTATTCCCATTGAAAACACCGGTGATACTGCTGTTGTCTTCACTGTATATCATGGCATTGGTATGAAGCCCTATGGGAATCCAGTTGGGTATGGAAGACAAATCCAGGTCTGATAGCAGGTGAATGGTGCTGTCGCTGTCCATCCAGAGTCTCAGGTCGGCGAAGGCATTCACATCATCGCGGAACAACAACAGGTCTTCCAGAACCGAAATGCCCAGCGGCCTTTGTGTTACCTCCAGGATAGCCAGTGAATCGTTGCTGGTTTTGAAAGTCAGCAGGGCTGTCCTGGCCTGGGTGAGCTGTGAGGGCTCAACACTGAATGTCATCCGGTATTCTCCCCGATTGCCCGATGATTGTTCGGATACAAGGTTGCACCAGGCAGCATTGCTGCTATCATATACCCATGTCGTATCACTGACCAGGGTGAAATCGTAGTTTCCTCCTTTGCACGGTACCTCCATGGAAACCGGTGTCGTGAAAAGGGTGTCTGCCAGGTCAGGATCGTCCGGATCTTCCGGATCTTCCATGGCATCTTGGATTACTTTAATGACAGACTGTATGCTGGCGTTGTTGGTGGATTTGATGACGATATCCTGGCTGCGTTCCTGTGTTGTAGTATTTGTTTCCACATTGAAACTCAGAAGAACCGTTTTTTCGGAAGTTCCCACAGATGACAGGTTGGTTCTACACCAATCCAGGGGTATGTTCACGTTCCATCCCGAGTTGGAGGTTATGGCCACGGTATCAAGTCCTCCTTCATGGGTGAAATGCAATTCCTGGGGAACGCTGTTAATGTAATAGACCATGTCTTCCTTTTTACAACCGGAAAACGCCAGCATTATGGTCAATATGAATATTGGAAGGAATAAATTTTTAACCATAATGCAAAGATGAGCAAAACCTTCCAAATGTTGCTCCATGCGAATAAAAAAATGTAATTTCGCTGATATGAAAACAAGATGGCGTATTCTTTTGGTCGTCTTATTATCTGTCCTGGGTCTGGTAGCGGCTATCATGACGATTCTTTCCATTTATATGACACCTTCCCGCCTGACCACCCTGATCAACCAGTATGCAGGACAGTACATGGAAGCTTCGGTTACCATATCGGACGCTGCCATCCATGTTTGGAAAGATTTTCCCTACATATCCCTGGAACTGGCCGATGGTGAAATTCTGGTTCCCGCCCCTGACACTACGGGAAAATGGGCAGACTCCCTGCTTGTTTTTAAGAAAATGGAAGTGACCCTGCGCCCTGCCGCCCTGTTACGGCGCATGGTCGTTATCCCCCGCCTGCACCTTGAACAGGCTTCCATTCATTTGTTCACAGACCTGGAAGACCGTTCAAACTGGGATATTTTTCCCGGATCGGGGGACACTGAATCCCCCTCTTACGGATTATCCTTTGGCAGGCTCAGCGTACGCGATACCCTGCGCTTTACCTATCATGATTACAAAGACACCGTGTATTATAGCGTTGACATCACCGGCATGACAGCCCGTTCTCCTTTCAGGGGGTGGGCATTCACGGCAGACATACAATCCTGCTCCAACACACTGATCGTGGGAGAGAACCTGCTGTTTGACAGGATTCCTTTCAATGTCAAAGGAGATATTGTACTGGAAAATGATTTTGATGACTACTACTTCAGGAATTGTGAAACAGTTCTTGGAAAAGTTCCCCTGTTTATCAACGGATTCATGGGGCTGAGGGAAGACAGCCTGGAGCTGCGCGGCTTATGCCTGATAGATTCCACCATGTTGACAGATCTTTATGATGCTTTTCCTCTAAACCTCCTACCCCGGGAAAAACCATTTGCATCTTCCATGCCCATAAAGGACCTTGAGCTGTTCCTCAACGGCGCCTATAAATACGAAAGTGGTGAATTCCCTGTATACTGGGCTCATCTTGAGGCCGGTCCAGGAAGCCTTGTGCATCTTCCTTCGGGTATCATGATACCGGAAATCAAGACCAGGATAGCCTCTTCCTACGATCCTGGAGAAAACAACCACGGAATACTTGAAATGGAGGACCTGACAGTCAGAAGCCCTGCCCTTGACTTGTCCGTGAACGGGATACTGTCTTCTGTCTTTAAAGAACCATCCGTCAGATTGTCGGCCGGAATCGAAGCTCGCCTTGACCGCCTGCACGAGCTTGTGGAGGTGGTGGAAGAAGGCCGGGCCGTTGGAGGTGTCACAGCCAATCTGGAGGCCGATTTCAGATTCAAAGACCTGAATCCGGCCGCGCTGGGCAATGTGATGCTCTCATCAGATTTCCAGACAGACGGTTTCACCCTGGATTTGCCTGCATACAGTCTGTTTTGCAGGGCCGACTCCACCCGGCTGCGTCTGGGTATTCACCCGGGGACCTCTTTGGATCTGGAACTTGTCAGTGACAGTCTGCAAATCCTTTACAAGGGGCGTGAATTGGCAGCCCTCTCAGGAACTGAGCTTAAAGCCGGCAGCACCCCGGGCATGTTCACCATGGACAGCACTAAGGTCCAACCATTGAACGGATCTTTAAAAAGCAGGAACCTGCGGGTATATGTAAATGATTCCACTCGCATCGGGATGGATGGTGGAAATATCGTCTTTTCAGTAAAGTCCGACAGCCGCGACCAGAGCCTTCCGGTAATCGGGCTAACGCTGGAATCCCGTTCAGTCGGGGCCATGATGGGCATTCACCGGGGAAGTATCTCGGACCTGCACCTGCAGGCAGACCTGACCCGTAATGTCAGGACACAGCACAGAGATACAGCCGGCCTGTCTGCGCGCAGGGACTCGTTCCTGCTCCGCAGAGCACGGCCTCGTCACGAATTCTCCTATGCCGACCTGTCTCTTGATCTGGACAGGGAAGAGCGCGGATTGCTGCGCCGGTGGAATGTGAACGGGACATTACAGGCCGGCGGAATACAACTTATTACACCTTTTATACCGCTCAACACACAGGTAAGAGATGCACATCTTGTACTGCAAAATGACCGGCTAGAGATTACCCATACCGTCATCAGGGCAGGACGATCCGACTTATTGCTTAACGGGTATATGACCGATATGCGCCGGGTGCTGCTGGGACGGGGACGCCTGGGACTCAATTTTGACCTCCAGAGCGATACCCTGGACTGCAATGAGCTGATCGGGGCAATCAATTCCGGAATGTCCTTAATGGAGAAACAAGACAGCCTGCCCGGTTCCACGGAAATCCCCGCTTATCAGAACCTGCTGGTCGTACCCGGGAACGTGAACCTGCAGCTGGTCCTGGCCGTATCCAACGCCTATTACCTTCATTTACAGATGAAAGGCCTGCACGGAATGTTACTTGCCGCAGACCGGTACCTGCAACTGGACGAACTTCAGGCCTCTTCTAACGCAGGAGATATTACCATAGACGCTTTGTATGCAACCCCGTCCAGGGACAGCCTGCAGGTGGGCCTGCATATGGAAATGAAGGATATCCTTCTGGAAGAAGTTACCCGGCTCTTTCCTTCCATAGACACCTTGTTCCCGATGATCAGGTCTTTCAGGGGGCTTGCCGATATTCAGTTCTCTGCCACCTCGCAGCTCGATACCGACATGAACCTTGTGCTCTCCACCTTGCGGGGCGCCTGCCGCATTGCCGGCAACGGCCTGGTGCTTCTGGACGGGGAGACTTTTTCCGAGATTTCCCGCAAACTGATGTTCAGAAAAAAGGCCCTCAACCTGATAGACAACATCCGCGTAGAAGCCACCGTGGCGGACAACCGGGTAGATGTGTTTCCTTTCATCATGGAAATGGACCGTTACAGGGCGGCTATTGCCGGATCTCATAACATAGCCGGGACCTTTCATTACCATATTTCCCTGCTCAAATCTCCCGTTCCGTTCAAATTCGGAATTGATGTGCGCGGGGTCCCGCAAGATTTTAAAATTGATGTTGGACACGCCCTTTTCACTGACCAGGGAATCCCGGCCCTTTCCTACCGGATTGACAGCATCCGCGTGAACCTGAGAGAACAGATCAAGAGATATTTCGAAAACTATAGCTTTGAATAAAATGTACACCATAGCATTAATTCCGGCACGCTATGCATCTGAACGTTTCCCGGGAAAGCTGATGCAAAAGCTGGGAGATGAAACAGTAATCCTGCGCACCTGGCGCGCGACCCTGGAAACGGGCCTCTTCAGAAAAGTGGTCGTGGTAACAGACAGCCAGGAGATTTACCGGGAAATTGTCAGCCACGGAGGAGAAGCCCGCATGAGCACCGGAAAGCACCTTTGCGGCAGCGACCGGATTGCCGAGGCAGCCGCGCATTACCCGCAGGCCGATGTGATCATCAACGTTCAGGGCGATGAACCCTTTACCTCGGCAGGTCCGCTGAAGGCACTTCTCGGCGTATTTGAAGAACCGGGGGCTGAATCTGTTGATGTTGCTTCCCTGATGTCTCCCCTGGGCGACCCTGGGGAATTCGATAATCCCAACGTGGTCAAGGTGGTGACAGACAGACAGGGCTTCGCCCTGCTTTTCTCGCGGGCTCCCATACCTTACACCCGGGATCCCGAAGAATATAAAACTAAGGCTTTCAGGCACATCGGGGTCTACGCCTTCCGCAGGGAAGCTTTGCTGCGTTTCGCATCCCTGGCACCCGGTCCCCTGGAATTGTCAGAAAAACTGGAGAACCTGAGGTTTCTTGAATACAATATGAGGGTTAAAATGGTAGAAGTACCCGGTTATTCCAAGGGTATAGATGTTCCCAAAGATCTGGAAGAGGCCAAAAAAATGATTAGTCCCTGCTCAGGGATACACGTTTGACTTCTTCCACCCCCAGTACCGATTCCAGCCTCTTGATGATATTGTAGATCTCTTTGGCAGAGCGGACTTCAAGGTATATATCACATTCAAAAAGGGCATCCCTTGTGGTTACGCTCATGTTGTTTATGTTCAGTCCCCACTCTTCCGATATGATCTGGGATATTTCAAAAGTGATGCCCTTGCGGTCTACCCCGAATGCATGGATGTGAGCCGGATAGTAAGTGTTTTCATCGGCTTCAATCTCGACATTTACAATCGTTTCCCCATGTTCTGTGGATAATTTGATAGCCCTCTCGCAATCACGGGTGTGAACGAAGACTTTTCCGCTTCCGTCTTGGGCTTCAAAGCCAAGCAGTTCATCTCCCGTGAGGGGAGAGCAACACTTGGCAAATTTGTATCTGGAAGGCTTTATGGATATGTTCTGTTTACGGAGGGCACTTCGGATGCAGGATTTTGCCTTATACGTAACCACCGCCTCCAGCCAGTCTTTTTGAGGCATGATAGCCGAGGAGGTGCCAATTTCCACCCTGTCTCCGCGTTTGAGTACGGTCTTTATGGAGCAGAGCATTCCGTTTACCCGGGCAAAAAGGGCGTGATCTCCGATCTCGGAGTGAATCACATAGGCAAAATCCAGCGCCGAGGCATTGCTGGGCAGCAGAATCTGTTCTCCTTTTGGTGTGAAAACCCTGATATCGTCATTATAGAGATTTGCTTTCACCCCCTCCATGAAAAAACCGTCCTTGTTGTTAAAGCCGTCATGGTAGACCATGTCTTTGAGCGTTCCCCGGAATTCCTCCACCCAGCCATCAACCCCTCCTATCCCTACATTCTTGTGACGCTTGACTATACAACCGTGGATGGAAGCTTCCTCCATCCGCCGGCTCTTGATATGGACCTCGGCCCAGGTTCCGTGTTCGGTCATGAACATACAGTGAAGGGCTTCGTAGCCGTTGGCTTTGGGATTGTCGACGTAGTTGTGAAAACTGCCCACACGTTCCAGGTAGAGATCCGTTAGCAGCGAATAGATTTGCAGACTCTGGTTCTTTTCCGAAACGTCACAGGGTCCCTCTGTTTTTACGTCAAATACAATATTAAAAACATAAACGCTTTCCAGGCGGCGGAAAGGTACCTGTCTTTGTTGCATATGGCGCCAAATGGAGTAAACACTCCTGATATCCTGCGATATCCGGGCATTTATGCCATGTTCACGCAGGGTTTGTTCAATGGGAGTAACAAAGCGGGTCCTTATTCCCTGGGTTTCAACAGCATAATCATCCAGTATCTTCTGAATCCTGGCATATTCTTCGGGCGACCGGAACCTGAAACTTAGGTTTTCCAGTTCTGTCTTTACTTTATACAGGCCCAGGCGGTTGGCCAGCGGAGCAAAGAAAAAATCGGTTTCTCCCGTAATTTTCATTTGTTTATGCAGGGGCATGTCGGCCAGTGTCCTCATATTATGGAGCCTGTCTGCCAGCTTGATGAGCAGGGCACGGATGTCGTACTGAATGGTCATCAACATCTTGCGTATGTTGTCCACCTGCATGGACAGTTTGTATTGCTCCTTTTTTTCTTTTGTAAGTCCGTCTACCAGGTAAGCAATGTCTTCCCCAAAAAGTTCCCTGATTTCTTCGACGGTATGCGGAGTGTCCTCTACCACATCGTGCAGCAGGGAAGCGATGATGGGATTTGTTCCAAGGCCTATCTCCTCGTTAACTATGCGAGCAACGGCTATAGGATGCAATATATAGGGTTCTCCTGCTTTTCTGGTTTGTCTGCAGTGTGCCTGGAAGGCGTATTCATAGGCCTGTCTGATGCGCTCCAGGTCCTCGGGCAGCCTGTCAACGGCAGCATTCTTCAGGAAAATGTCACGCTGTTCCTCAACCAACTGGCTGTATTGCGCCTCATTCTTTTTTCCCATTCTCAAAATATCCATAAAACAAATATAAGCAAAATTGAGTATATTTGTCTGTCAACTAATACGATTAATTATGGCACATCAACTACCTCCCCTCCCTTTTTCCGCCAACGATCTGTCTCCTGCCATAAGTTCCCTAACCATAGGTTATCATTACGGCAAACATCACCAGGCTTATATAAACAACCTGAACAACCTGATCGTGGGAACTCCTTTTGAAAACTCCGGCCTTGAAACCATTATTGCCAAGGCTCCTGCCGGCGCTCTGTTCAACAACGCCGCCCAGGTTTTCAATCACACTTTTTATTTTAATCAATTCAAAGCTTCCGCTACTGCAAAAAAACGTCCTGAAAATGAGTTGTTGAGAGCTATTGAAAAAGATTTCGGCAAATTTGAAAAATTCGTAGAGACCTTTTCCAGTGCAGCTGCCACGGTATTCGGTTCCGGATGGGCCTGGCTGGTGCTTGATCAGGAAGGCAACCTGGTCATAACCCAGGAATCCAACGCAGGATGCCCCCTGGCAAGGAAACAGAAACCCCTTATGACATGCGATGTGTGGGAACATGCCTATTACCTTGATTACCAGAACAGGCGGCCGGATTACATCAAGGCTTTCTGGGACATTCTGGACTGGAATGTGATCGAAAAACGTTTCGGCGCATAATCAAAGGAGCTGCGAAAGCTCCTCCAGGGCAATTGCAAGATGCAATAATGTGGCATTCCAGTTAATGGCAATTTCATTGGAAGCAAAGGCTTCCACCACGTCCAGGTAACATTCGTCGGGCAGGTCGGAAGGATAAACACATCCGTCCTGCCTGGCAGGATTTGGTCCCCCTACCAGGAATCCGGGAAGCGGTCCCGGAATATCATCCGTAGCGGCCAGACGATGGTGAGGATTTTGCGGGCTTTTACTCCCGGTTCCTGTCACATAACAATACCCGGTGGGATTTCTTCCCAGTAGGTAATCCATGTTATGGTAAGCCTGCATAAGATAATCCCTGTTTCCCGTCTGGCTGAACCCGTAGAGAAGAGAGATGGCGTTGCTGCAACAGCTTTCAGACAGGCATCCCCAGTAGAAATCACGTGCCGAGTTGCCGTAAGATGAAGCAAATGGCGCTCCGCCGGCCAGTGATACCACGCTGTCACAGAATGCGATCAGTTGTTCTTTCATTGCCGGGGTTGCCTTGTTGTGTGTCAATAAAGCAAAAACGCCCAGTCCGTAGACATCTCTCCAGGTGGGGGCCGTGAATTTTTCAGGGGCATATTCCAATGCTTTATCCAGGTAAGCTTCGTTTCCTGTGGTTAGATACAACTCGCATGATGCCCAGAAAAAATCATCTTTTGCCGAAAGATCCCCATAGGCACCTGTTTGTATGGCTGGAGTGAATTGCTCATTCATCCGGAACTGGTTGTATAAGGCATCGGGATGCTCCAGAGCCCAGCAGAATGCGGCTTCTGCCGCTTTTACCATGACAGCTGCTGTGGAGGAATGATCTTCAATATCCCTGTAGATACGGGCGGCCTGTGCCATGGATGCAGCAAAATCCAACGTAGCAGTAACGCTCTTTTGCACAACATAACGCGGTTTTTTACATGCACCGGGCTTAATGAACGCCTCGAATTCGGGAGTGGTCAATTTATGGTATACCCCGCCGTCGGCAGGATCCTGCATGGTCAGGCTCCATTGCAGATTGTACATCACCTCGTCCAGCAGCCGTGGGTTTAGGGCATAGCCAGGGTATTGTTCATATCCGGCAAGCAGGAGCCCGGTCGTATAAGATGCATTTACTATGTATTTGTTGTAATCACCGGCATCGTACCATCCTCCGGCAGAAGCAATGATGGTCCCTTCAGGCCTTTCCGGCGATGCAGCCGAGGCATGCACCAGAACCACTGTATCCGGGTGTCCCGGGGTGGATCGTTGTAAAAAAAACGCTTCCAGGGCGGCCGATGCCAGGGGGGCCAGGATGCTGTCCCCGATTCTGAAAGCAGGCGACTCCATCCCTTGTTCGGTTACAATACGGTAAATTCCGGAGCTGTCTAAAGAAGTGAAATCAAGCCGGGTACGTTCTTTGTCCGAAAAGAGCGAGGAGAACACTTCACCGGCTGTTCCCTCAAATACCGTTGTCCCTTTCTGATGATCAACGACCCGGAAAGAGCCCTGGAATGATGCATCCACAATGGCTATTTTTTCCTGTCCGGGATAATAGCCAAGCTGGTTTACAACCACCTGTCCGCCAGATGTGCAGGCGGTCAGAAGAACAAGAAGAAAAAATGATTTTTTCATTATCTTTACTTTGGTTATGACAAATTTATCAAACTTAATATGAAAACACTAAGATCTTTAGTAACCGAAGTGCTTATTGCATCCCTTTTCCTGAGCGGTTGCGGGACTATAGGCAGAACAGGCGTAGGAGCCGGCTGCTAACAATAATACAATAGAAGGCAGGATGCAAAACCGCCGTGTGGAGATTTACATCCTGCCTAATGAAAAGATGATTGAAGAAGTACAGCGCCAGGCTGAAACTTCCAAATAACTCCAGGGACTACATTGCCCGCTCCAGGACCAGGCGTGCTTCCCTGTCCGGATCGTTGACAACTTCAGGGTGGGTATTCAACACCATGGTTTCCCCTTTCCCAATGGTATATTCGGGCCAGAAGGGCAGTGAACCTCCGTTGGGATTTCCCGTTCTCATGAACCGTAGCAGGGCATCGGCCATTTTCCTTGAAAGCATTCTGGGTTCCTTACCACCTCCTGTATGGGTGACCATAAGATCTGTGTTGCAGAACCAGAAGCAGATGTCAATACAGTGGAATGCACGCAGCCGTCCGTCAAACAAAGGCGGTTGCCATCCGAACCAGGCTACATAGACGGGGGATTGCTGCTGCAACTTGGTGTTGGCTGCACGCACCACATTCACCCGGCTGGAACTGATAAGGGCCCAGATTTCGATTGGTTTTTTATCTGGGAACTGGCCGGCATAAGCAGCCACAATTTCAAGGGCTTTGTCTGCATAATGTTCCTTAAGATTTTCCGTTACCTCTTCTAATGATACATCTTCCAGTTCCGGACGGTCCCTGTTGGGATTCCATTCATGGAACGTGGTGCAGTATATCATGGGAATATCGGGAATTGACGGATCATCTGCCGAAAAATAGATCTCGGCAGGCAGTACTGTTCCGTCTGCCACCGGGCCGAATCCTCCCCTGATCCCCAGTCCTTCCATCCGGCTGTTGAATTTCGTGGCTGCACGGTTGGCAAGGGCAAGGTATTCCTCCCAGGGCATTTCCTGTAGCTGATTAATCTGTGAAGGCTGCAAACCGGCTTCCTCCAGGATGCAGGCGCCCAAGCCTGCCGAAAATTCCGGATTTCCTGCCTTAATGGAGTTACCGCTTAGTGCAACTGCCTTGTGAACCAGTCCCTTGGCGGCAGGCATGGTGGCAATGGCACTTACTTTGGAACCACCGCCTGATTGCCCAATGATGGTTACATTGCCCGGATCTCCACCAAAGTTGGCAATATTGTCCCGGATCCATTCCAGGGCAGCTATGATATCCAGCAGTCCCACATTACCCGAATTCTTGAATGCTTCCCCGCCTACAGCAGAGAAATCTGAAAAGCCAAATGCGTTCAGACGGTGATTGACAGAACAAAATACAATATCCCCGTAACGGGCCAGGTTCTCGCCTCCATATCCGTTCTGTTCAATGGAATTACCACTTGAAAAACCGCCACCGTGCAACCATACAATGACCGGCCTCTTGTTCCCGTCAAGGGCCGGGGTCCATACATTGAGCCGAAGGCAATCTTCTCCTATCTCATCGTAATTCCACCTGTCCACAAAAGCGGAATAGGATTCAGAATTGCGGGAATACCTCACTACCTGGGGAGCCGAGGTCGGAAAATAGACACAGGGAAGCACTTCGTCCCAGGGTTCGGGGGGACAGGGTGGCATGAACCTGTTTTTCCCTTCGGTGCTGGCTCCGTAAGGAATTCCCATAAAATGGTAAATGTCCCGTAAAATATAACCCTTCACTTTTCCATAAACAGTGGGGGCCACGGCAATATTCTCACCCATAAAGAGTTGCTGCGCATCGGGATCTGAAGAACCGTTGTTCCGGGAGCAGGATACAGGGAGCAGCATGATCAGCGCCAGAAGGCTGTAGGCATAACGTTTCATATACAACACTAGTATTTAATATTTTTAACTTTTTCCCATTCGATTTTATCTGTACTTTGAGCCACAGGGACCTGTGGTATAACGGCCCCTTTCCTGACCAGGATCAGGGCAGGGATCTGCCCTGTGGTTATCCTGTGCCAGCCAGGATCATAGGTCTTGCCGCTCTGATAATCTACCCAGCGATCAACCGGAAGGTAAACCAGGCGTTCCTTATCGCTTTCAAACAAGGGGGCCACCATTATATCGCTTCCAAAAAGATACTGGTCTTCTATCTGCCAGGCCACCGGGTCATCGGGGTATTCTATAAGCAGTGCCCGCAACATGGGCAGGCCTGTCCGTGTACATTCTTCGGATTGTTCCACGATATAGGGCATCAGACGGTATTTTAGTTCTGCCGATCTGCGGAAACCATCCATAAAGTCTTTGCTGTAATACCATGGCTCGGTGGGTGGTGCACCGTGAATGCGTGTATGGGACGTCAGAAAACCAAACGGGAGCCAGCGGCTGTATAATTCTTCCGGACAACTTTGTACAAAACCGCCTATGTCATGACTCCAGAAAGAAAATCCGCACAATCCCAGGGAAAGTCCGCTTCTCAGGGTGGTAAGCATACCAATATCGGTATTGGCAGCATCCCCTCCCCAATGCAGCGGATAGCGCTGTGATCCTGCCCAGGCACTTCTGGCCCACATGATCGTTTCATTTTTGGTTATGCGGGTGATGTCGGCCACTGCCTTGTTATAACGCAATGGATACAGATTGTGTTCGTACAATCCTCCTTTTCCGTTGGCATAAATGCCGTTCAGAGGGGCTCCTTCACCAAAATCCACCTTTATGGCCCCTACCCCCATCTTGAGCAATCCTTCCAGTTTTTCCTGGTACCAGGTGACCGTTTCCGGGTTGGAAAAGTCCAGCACCACGTCTTCGTAAGGAAGGCCTCCTTTCTGGTTTTTCACGTACAGGCCCTTTTCAATCAATTCGGGAAAGTATTTGTTTTTGGGGGTGAAATAAGGCAATTGCCATAGGGAAATATGAAATCCGTCTGCCAGCAGGTCATTGATCATCTTCTGGGCATCGGGGAAACGGTCAGGGGCAAATACATAATCACACTGCCAGTCGGTCTGGAACCAGCCTGTGTCAAAATGGATCACATCTGCAGGGATTTTATTCTCTCGCAACTTTCTGGCCACTTCATAGCCTTCTTCCTGTGAAAAATAGGTTATACGGCTCATCCAGGTTCCGAAAGACCATAAGGGAGGCATGGTGGCCTTGCCGGTAAGGTTGGTGTACTGGTCTATGATCTCGGCCGGCTTTCCCCAGAACAGGAAAAGATCAAGCGTTTCGTCTGCCATGAACAATTTGGCCGATCCGGCATGTGTTGCCCCAAAATCACAGGTGACCGGTGCAGAGGTGTGCATGAACATCCCGTATCCTTTGTTACTGATAAAGAATGGAATTGGCTTGTACATCTGATCTCCTTCCGGACTTTGAGGATCGGTCACAAATAAATGCACTTTTTGCCCGACTTTGTTCAGGGCAGTCGGAGACTCTCCGCATCCTACGATTTTTTCGTTCGGCCGCAGGGAAAATACGGGGTTGATACTCCGGATGTTGTCACTGGCTCTTTTGATAAACTGGAAGGGTAACACTTTGATCTGGGTGGAATCATTATCGGCCCAGTGCCTGGTGCGTGTCATTTCCCTGCCGCGCTCATCGCAGAGCATGATGGAGAAGGGATACTCCCTGATCACAATGCTCCCTCCCCGGCCTGTATAGGTGTGTGTGCCATTCCCCTTTTTATAGGTCCAGGATCCGTCCCGGGGCGGTGTTCCTGTTAGCATGAGTGATTCTTCTTCCGAAAGTATGACCGGAGAAGTGTATACCCTCAGTCGTACCGTGACCGGTGAAACAAAATCAATGCTGAAACGCAACTGCGGGTCATTTTCGTACTGGGTAGGGGGAAAATCCAGCATCTCCAGAGGAAGTGGAAAGACTTTTGTGGTGTTGAATGCCTGTCTTCCAAAAAGGCTGTAACGTTTCCAGCGGATGGACCCTTCTGCGGTGGCGGGATCGAATGACGCCAGAGAATCGGCAAAAAAATACGTATTGCTAAAATCTGTGAAATCCTGGCTTACATCAACGGCACAGCTTTGAAGGTAAGGCTGGGCATTCGCTTGCAGGCAGAGTAAAAGCACCCCGTAAAATATCAGTAATCTTTTCATAAACGACACATTTATTTAATTGTTATTGGATTTACCTGTCATGCTCCGTAACGGGTTCTGAAATACTGCCAGATCATGAACGGGTGAATAAATGTAAGTATAAAAAGTATAGTTTCCTATGTGGCTCTAGATTTCAAATCTTTCACCTCACAGTAAGGTGAGGTGAAAGATTATCATCTAACCTAAAAAACTAATTAATCAAACTATCACTGCTTGATTTCTCTTTTACCGTAACGGTACAATGTAACTCTCTGAATGCCCAGTGTGTTCATTTTCAGCCCGGTTCCGGTAAATATGCTGCCATGGATCTGGTCCCCGTTCAACACCCTTCCCTGAATCCATTCTCCATTCTCAAATACTCCTTCGGTTAAAGTTCCCAAACCTATGTATGGCAGGTTCCCCGGTTGGGCCGGAGCAAACCTGACATTGACATTGCGTGCCATGACTATGTATTCCCCGTTGGGCTGAAGGATAATAAATCCGCCTCCTGAAGCGGTTTCGGGCACAGTCCTCACTCCGGTGGGAGCGGGAGCACCCATGGAGGCATAGTTTCTGGGGCGCATCAGGTCGGCTGTAACAATATACTCACCTAAAACAAAAGATTGTTCAGGGTTGTCATTGTCTACAAAGAAACCCCGGATATTATCGGTTCCCTGGTATTCCAGGATTACCTCCTGCATTCCGTCAATGAGTTTGTATGCCTGTGCAAGGGGATCTACCTGGGCGCCGGCAAGACCGGTTCTTGCACCACGATCGATCCCAAAAGGAGAGAAGCCCATCAGATTGTGCTCCCCGAGGCACCACAACAGGCGCGAAACACCCAGCTCGCCTCCCCTGGTCTCGGGAATAAACAAAGGATTTCCCAATTGGTCATACCATTCGACAATTTCTGTGAAATGAGGTACATATATGTCCGGAGATAAAATATCAATGGCCGGTCCGGCACAACGGTACATGTCCATAACGCTGGGAAGCGGCCCTCCCCCGGGGTGCATTCCGGACCAGCCGTAATCGGGCCCTTTAAGCCAAGCGTTGGCATACATGGGAATATCATACTCCTTCTTTCCCTCGGCTGCCACGTAACCCATATATCGGGCATAATAATAACCCATGAACAACTCCTCTGTATAGTAATACATGTCGTGCCAGTCAAATTCCCCGGTGTGGCTCCATCCGCCGATCTTGCTCTTGCCAAATACCTCCTCCCAGGTTCCTTTTGTTTTGGACCCGTTTGCACTCCAAATTTTTGCAAGGTCCCTGCTCAGGTTGTTTTTGTTCTTTTTCAGATATTGGACCAGGTCTTCGGGGATGGGCCCGTTGAAAAGCGCTTCGGCTTCAGGAGAATAATCACTGGGGGTATTGAGTATGCCCGGTT